>SMVB01074241.1_pt1 | contig 33556 bp, 39 predicted proteins | sample 2456461 | NCBI WGS metagenome assembly SMVB01 (sample SAMN11095934, study PRJNA526329) | marine sediment metagenome | biome: Marine sediment; feature: Surficial sediment; material: Deep marine sediment; isolation source: Hadal surficial sediment | place: Pacific Ocean | collected 2014-05 | depth... | reverse complement strand
TTACGAGGCAATCCCACTATTCTTTCTTGCTGTTTACATAGAAAGCATATTTCATGCCAACCTTTATCGGCACCTTTACGGGATATCTTTACGATATTTCAACCTAAATACGGCAAAAACTGCCGTATTTAGCCAAAAACGAGTTGCATGACAATAACTAATAACTAACTATCAGAAATATATAATTATTTACTCTAGAGGGTGAAAAAGGGCGGGATAGGCTTAGGAGTGCATGGAAACTTGAAAAGTGTGCAACATGTAAAGGTAACTTTCCACGCGTGCTTTTAGTGGTCGTTGTCAGTAACTTTTTTACTTTAGAAGAGGATGATCTTTAGGTAATTGTTTTGAATACCAGATTGCAAGTTTATGCCGCAAGGATTTTTCGGCGACTTGATCTTCTGGTAAAGGTTGCATGACTTTATCGTGGACCAATAGCCTGTATATGTATAACAGTTTCTCACTTGCCGAATCCGTTGCTTCAAACTCAACCACACCGCGCCCCTCTGCATATTTCACTCCTGCAAGTAACGCTTCTTTAAACAATGCGCCTTCATTTTTTAACTTTTTCATGGCCTCGATAAAATCGATTTCTTAACATGTGAGTTCAGGAGTTACTTTATTTAACTTGATCATGTTACTAAAATTATTTGTTATGGATAGCTACGATTTCCTTAGTTCATCCGTGTTGCCCCCAAATCTTTGATATTCAACAAAGATCCAACGCTCCAGACTCGATAACTTACAGTAATGTCCTCAGGGGTGCATATACGATAAGAAAATTGCTATTGTAGCGGATGAAATAGGGTTTTCCGACAAATCAGATACACAAGATTCTTGTCTTAATTAGATTTATCTGAACCTAGGTTCTGTGTAGTGACCTGGTTAATAATTACTAGAGTACTTGTTGCAGGCAGCTTGGTTAGCAGAGGCTAAGTTAATTTATGGCAAAAGTAATCTCATATCAGCAACATAGGCCCCATAGCTCAACCATCCTAATAACTGGATAATTTGTTTTGCGCGACTTTGTCGAGGGTGCCGACTCAATGAAAATTGAGAACCGTGCAATACCTCAAGCTCAGCAAAGAGATCAATCACAGGCCGCCGATAGTTTCCTCCTTTACAATGGATCGCTTGATTACAAGCCTGCCAGATGATGTCACGTAAAGTTAATGGGGCGAGTATTCTTCCGGGCAGGCTACCAATTATATAACTATCAGGGGCTAAGAAACTTCCATGAACTGAGGAAATTCCTTGCTTTGCAATTTGTAAAATAGATCCACATATAGTTTGAGTTGTTAACTGGTGCACCCCCAGCTGGGCTTGAAATCTTGCAACTTTTAACTTCAACTTATCTGTTCCTGATGTGGAATTTGCCAGGCGAAAGAATGCGGCCATAACATACGTATCAGAGAAATCGTCATTTAAATCACTGGTATGGGAATTCCAACCTCGGGCTTTGAACTCGGCTATTATTTCTCGTAGTTTCGAGGTCTGCTCCTGAACCAAAGAGTCCTCTTGATTAACTAATTCGAAAAGACTACGAATAGTGTCTTCGGTTTCGACAATGTATTGGTGCATAAGGAGCTGTCCAGCAGAAAAACTAACAATTTAATAACCGGACACTTTTGTCGAGAAATATATTGCTAGTAATCATCAGAATAGGGATATTGCTGTTCTATACTGACATACAAAGATTTTAATTTTTACGGAAGGATCGCCTTCGATATACGGATGGGTGCTTATTCCTGCGGAAATTTTGTAATATTTATGGTAAACCTAGATTATTGATAAAAATTATTGTTTTCTGGCCTTTTTTTGGCAATCATTGTAATTATGTGGTTTTGACATGCCGCTATAGACTGTTTTTTCATAATAATCTTCCGCCCCATAATAATCTTCTCCCCATTTATGTAAACTGTAGAACAGACTTGATCCTTCTTTATTTTTCTTTCCTTGCTTCTTTTCCTCATTAGATGTGTTGCGCTTCCGGGTTTTGCGAGCTACAGGTACGTCATTAGATGCAATTCTTTTATGCATAATTGATCTTTTTCCTTATAAGATACTAAAATTGGTATTGCTATTACCACCTTTAAGGGAATACAAAAATTATGGTATTCGGATCTGTAAATAGATTCTGTGAGTAAAATCACAGAATCCATAATTAATCAAAATTAATCTAGTGTCTACCATCTAGTGTGCTCTTAATCACATAAATAGATCTTGCAGTCATTATATTGTTTAGATGGTAGGATTAAGTTGGTTGCTGTAAAAGTCGTTGCGGTTATTGATGATTGTTACCGAAACATGTAGGTAAAAGTGTTTACTTCTTTTTCCAATCTATGAATGGATTGCATCGTGATGGGCGTGTCTGTATTGATGGAAAAGCATTAAATTTGTGCTAACCATGCATAAAATGAGTACCTGCCGCTCGCTTTTAGCGGTGCAGTGCTTTTGGTGCACTTGCAACTAGGTATTATTTGAATTTAATTTTCATTAAAATTCCGAGTTCGTTTTTTTCAAAAACTCGATTTCTTCTGATGTAGACTTCCTGCCTAAAATACTATTTCTATGTGGGTACCGATTAAATTTTTCTATGATTTGTTTGTGTTTTATTTCAAAATCAAGACTTTTCCGGATTCCATTCCTCCGATACAAATCCATGGCGACCTCATGCATTCTGAGAGACTCGCTGTGCATAAAAGGCATATAGAGGAAATTTAGTTCTATCGAACTTAATACCTTGTCTACCTTAGCTGAAATTGCTTCTTGCGACAAGGCCAGAGCCAGGGAATCATTGGCGAAGGCTAAATGGGAATTTCTGAATATGTTTCTTGAAAACTGATCCAAGACGATGATTTCTGCTAGTCTACCCTTGGCATTTACTCTCCATTCGGAAAGTTCACAATGTGTAGCCAAGGCATGAACCTCTGAAAATCGCTCAATAATTAAATTGTCAAAGTCATCATTTTTTCTCCACCATTGTAATGGGTCGATCTCTTCGAACCAAAATCTCAGGATTTCTGCGTACATGTTCTAGCCCTATGTATATAGCAGTTATTAAATGGAGATACTGTTAGTATCATTGAGAATAGGCGAGTGACAACATTACATTAATGTGATTTGTAATTTTACTTGTAAGCTTTATTATCTTAACCTGTTCAGCTCAAAAACCAAGGCAATCCTTTTTAAATCAGGATAATGAGAACTGGAGATGGAAAGTCATTGCAAGCAACCTATTTGTAAGGGAACTTTCGAGCGATATTTACTTCAAAGAAGCGCGCTAGGCTCGTAGGCCATGAGTTACATTCAGTGCTTTTTTTGATTTTAGTGCTTCCTAATTCGTTAGAGCACGTATATTCCTACGTATGATATGTGCGGCAACAGATTGTTCGTATTAAAAGAAAACCTGGCGCATAGGTTTTCGGTAATGAAGGTGCGCCGGGTTTCCCGGTAGATTGTTACGTATAATTCTTTCAAATATTCAGGAGAAACTACTATGCTCTACAAAAAATCCATGATTTCTATTTTTATTGCCTTTGCCTTTGCTTTTATCCTTGGTACTGTACCGATTGCTTCAGCGGCAGACAACTCCCCTGCTGGGCAATCCGCGGATAACGGCTTTATGGTAGCGAAAGCTCTCCAAAGTAGTGCCAGCATGATGGGGAATATGAGAGGTAGGATGAGGCATGGCGGCCGTAGTTATGCACATATGATTGCCACTCATGCGGACGAATTGGAGCTTTCCGATGCTCAACTCGGTAGGATTGTCCGTCTGCACTTAAAACATGCACAAGAACACAAGCAATTCAAGAAAAGAATTCGTAAAAGTATGATGCAGTTGCATCACGAAAGTATGAAGCCTAGTACCGATGAAGCCACTTTACGTAAACTTGGCAACGATTATGTAGAGGTATTTAAAGCTATGCTTGAACAGCACATCAGAAACCGTAATGTAGTGCATGCCATTCTGTCAGCTGATCAAAGGGATCAGCTTAAAACCATGAAAATGGATCATGGCATGCACGGTAGCAATCATAGTCAGCATTATTATTGAGTGATTTGATAAGAACCTACTATTACTTGCTAACGTATGGCGGAGCTCTGTAAAACGTCCATTTGAATGAATCAGGACACTTTTATCAGGATAGTACCGGCCAAGATAGTGAAACGGTAGAAACTACTGATCGAGAACTAGATCTTGTCTGCAGAACGAAGGCGGGGACGGATTAGAGCCTCTTATAAAATTTATCTAACTTTAATTCATATCTCGGTGACAGGCCATATAATTCCCACATCAAAATTTGAATTGGTAGTACCTGAAAGTGATTTAAATCTACCACTTTAATAATTTTTTGCTCAATAAGCTGCCAAGGAAAGATAGTGTCACCACAGATATTCCATAATAGATAAAGATATACAAGATTCCGTCCTTGTCACAATGCAAGGCATATGCCGTTGCAGCAAGGCATCCTGCGCTAAAACCAGCTAGCGCACCCAGGGCCGTGGGATTTGGAGAAGCTGTTCTAGAAAACCAGAATTTCCAAGACACCACCATCACTATTCCTCCTCCGCCAATGATAACGGATAGGCAATAAATGGCACTGGGGTCACGAAGGCTTAATGCTGCATCGGATGTGGAAAGAAACGGTAGCTGAACAATCAGTTGCCACAGCAGAATGGTTCCTGCCAGAAAGAAGGGAACGAAGTGCCTTTTTTCGACTCTTTTAATTGGCCTGGAAAGGTCCAATATGAGAAGTATGCTGCTGATCCAGGCGAACAAAAATATACCAGGTTTCCAAAGCATAGCCCCATCCTGTAAGGCAGTTGGAAAGTCGGTACGCAGTCCCATCATTGCTATGACAACACTCGCCACTATTAAGAGGCACACGGTGCAGTGCAGCCAAAGCTTAGAATCTATAATCGGCTCTTGTGGCTTGAGGTCACTCACCAAACGCGCGATCAGCTGGTCAGTCATTTTGGACGCACTCATCAGTCATCTTGGACTTTTTCGACTGCTGCCATCATTTTTTTCATACCCCGATGAATCATAACCTTGACCGAAGATGGGCTATGACCCGTTTGTTTAGATACTTCTTCAATGGACATTTCTCTAAGTTTAGCTAACTCAATCACCTTTGCTTGAGGGGGAGGGATCAACTTTAGCAAAGCTTTGACATCGTGCTTCGCACAAGCATCCCGGCCCGTTTTCTGAGATGGGAAATCATCTTCCAACTGAGTTTCGACATATTTTAATGTTGCGCGCAAGTGGTCAATCCAGCGATGACGTGCAACTGCTGCCATCCACGGCCCGAAGGGATAGCGGGGATCAAATGTTTGGCGTTTAGCATGCAATGTTAATAATGTATCCTGCACCAAATCCTCAGCGGCATTGTAATGGACACGTTTTGCAAAATAGGCCGCAAGCCAGAAACGTAAGCTGGTTAATAGTAAGTGGTAGGCATTCTGATCGCCCTTTAGAGCGGCGCGCATCCATTCATCCCATCTATCACTGTTATACTTCGTCATTAATCCCTATGTTATACGTTGTCATCAGTCTCAATGTTACATTTGCATAAAAATTATATATAGAATGTAACTAATTTATTCACGGCACGTATTCATACTGATGAAAGGGGGACTTATTTGTAGTCAATTTAGCGAGTAGTCTTCTTTCTATTTATGTAAAACCAACTGAAAAGGAAGCTTAATCATGCAACCCTCAAAATCTTTTCATACTGTAACCGCTCTTGCAATTTTTGTCGCAGGTGCTGCGATGATAGCCCCTGATGTGCAAGCTAAAGAAGGCTTTGAAAAATGTGCCGGCATAGCAAAAGCGAGTCAAAACGACTGTGCTGCTAAAGGACACAGCTGTGCTGGTAAAGCGAAGAAAGATGGCGATTCAAAGGAATGGCTATATGTTCCAACTGGCACTTGCGATAAGATCGTCGGTGGTAGAGTTGCCAAAAAGTAATATCCTGCAAACTCCGGGATTTATGCTATGCAGCGTCAAACGCTTGAATTGACCGGTATTGGATTGCGTGCGCCGCATGTGCGGGAACTTTTAACATCTAAAGCGAGTGTCGGGTTTTTAGAAGCTCATTCTGAGAATTACTTTGGTGGCGGGCAATCTCGTAAGCTACTCAAACAGATTGCCGAGATGTATCCTGTTTCCCTTCATGGGGTGGGGCTCTCCCTTGGGCGTGCAGATGGTCTCGACCCAGAACATATCAGGCAAATCAAGTCGCTTATTGATGAAATTAAACCCGTTTTTGTATCTGAGCATCTGACTTGGAGTGCATACAACCATATTCACGTCCCTGATCTGTTGCCGATCCCTTTTATTAACGAGGCCATGGATGTTTTTGTAGATCATGTTAAAGAATTTCAGGATAAAATTGGGCGGCAGGTATTGGTTGAAAATCCATCGAACTACCTCGCTTTTGACGATCTAGATTATACCGAACCTGAATTTCTAAATGAGCTAGTAGATCGAAGTGGATGTGGGCTTCTACTCGATATTAATAATATTTGCATCAGTGCATATAATCTTGACTACGATCCGCAAGCCTATATCGACAGTATTCTAGTCGATGGCCGAGTTAGGCAGTTTCATCTTGCTGGATATCAAATTAACACGCTCGAAAATGGTGAGAAAATCTACCTTGATACTCATGGCGCGCCTATTTATCCTGAAGTTTGGAGTCTGTATGAATATGCGCTAGGTCGCTTCAGAGACGTGCTGACTCTAGTCGAATGGGATATAGACATCCCTGCGCTAGATGTTTTGATCATGGAAGCAAACAAAGCCAATGTGGTACATCAGCGCGTTAAGGGGGGATTCGATGCCTGCACTGCATAGCATTCAGGCTGCTTTTATGCACGATGTTTATTCAGGCGAACACACCAGTGCCGTTTATCTGGACAAAAGCAAATCCAACTCATCGGAAAGGCTTAATATTTATTACAACAACACTTTGCTCGGCCTGACAGACATTTTGGCGGGTGCATACCCTATTCTACAGAAAATCGTTGGGAAAGGCTTTTTCAGAACAATCGCACACCATTATATTGAGATACATTCACAGTCTACTGGCAATCGTCATACATTTGGAGGAGAACTTGGTGCGTTTTTAAGCTTATTCCAGCCCGCCGCACCATGGCCTTATCTTTCCGATATGGCCGCAATTGAGTGGGCATATTTTCAAGCAGCAATCGCTGCTGATGCTTTAGTAACAGATTTCAATAGCTTAACAAATCTAATATCTGAACGACCTAATTTTGTATTGTTGCTTCATCCTGGTGTTCATTTTGTTGACCTGCGTTTTAATGCTCTTGAGATTTGGCAAGGACATCAGAAAAAGGAGATTGAATCCATTACGCTCTTTGAAAACCCACAAACTGTCCTCGTCTGGCGTGATCAGGAGGATGTCGTTCTTCTTAAAAAAGTATCGACATCCTTGAAAAAATTACTTGTATCCTGCCAGGAAGGCGAAAGCTTTGCCAAAGCAATGCTTCATGTGGGAGATAGACTGCAAGACGTCCAGGCGTTTCAACAGGAATTTGCTCAGGCCGTATCTATGGGTGTGTTTATTAATAAGGATGGAAACTAATGTTGATCAAATATGTGTGCTCCATGGGGAATAAACTTATTGGCAACGCAAGTTGGTTTCAGGCCGTTTCGTTACTAGTGGTTCGATTGTGGATCGCCGAGGTTTTCTTTATGTCAGGGCTGACGAAGATCAAGAGCTGGAACACGACGGTCGCTCTCTTTGCCGATGAATATAAGGTTCCGATCCTTTCGCCGGAGATCGCAGCCTATATAGCCACTACCGCCGAGCTATTTTTACCTACGCTGCTCGTCCTAGGCCTAATGACGCCGCTGAGCGCGCTTGGCCTGATGGGCATGACACTGGTGATTGAGCTTTTCGTTTATCCTGACACTACCGAGCACTATTACTGGTTTTTGCTGATGGGTATTTTGTTGACGCATGGTGGCGGAAAATTTGGACTAGATCATTGGTTGATGAAGTGTTTTGGAAAATGCTCCAGCCTGAAAAGTTGCGCATAGTAAAATGGTGAATCATATAAAAATGCTCCTTCCCGCCTGTTTTTAACTTTATTTGCATAAATGCCTACATGGATATCTGTTCAAGTGCACGTTTTATAATTACCCTATATCATCCTACTTGTATTCGTTTTTGTTATTGACAGCACTCTGCCATAAGGAGAAAGGCGATGAGACTCCAGACTGACCCTTTATCGGGTAATTCCCATAAAATACGGATGATGCTAGTGCTGATTGGAAAAGAGTATGAAGAAGTGACAGTCGATCTACCAGCAGGCGAGCATAAAACACCCACCTTTTTAGCTAAACACCCGCTAGGGCAGGTGCCGGCGTTGGAAGATGGAGCAGAATATGCCTATGACTCACAAGGTATTCTGGTCTATCTGAATGCAAAATATGCGGATAATGCACATGTTCCGACAGACCCACTGAGTCAGTTACGTGTTGCATTTTGGTTGTCTTTTGCAGCCAATGAGATACAGCATAGCCTAAGTGTAAGGTGCGAGCGGTGAAGCTGTTTGGGGCACCGTATGATTATGGTGTGTTGGTGGAAGCCTCCCATACCCATTTGATCTTCTTAAATAGCCAGTTATCTGGGCGTGACTGGTTGGCTGGAGATGGCATCACAATCGCCGATCTAGCAGTGTTTCCGCTCGTGATGCTAACAAAAGATACTACGATTAGTTTAAGCAAGTACCTAAAAGTTGAGTCATGGGTCAAACGCATAGAGGCACAAGACTGGTATGCCCCCATGCCAGGTTGAAATACTATGAATGAGAAGGTTGTCGTTTATTATGATGGTGCCTGTCCTGAGTGCGTCAAAGACAGGTGCTGGTATGAAAAACTTTCGGGCTCAGCAGCTGCAAATGTAGATTGGTTTGATATAACTGGACAAGAAGAGCAATTGCGTGAAATGGGTATTGATCCGCATAAAGCATTAACGGAGCTGCATGTCAGAGACGAGACCCATCGTATCCTGACGGAACTCGATGCTTACATACTTCTGATGAGAAGGGTGCCAAGACTAAGGCCGCTTGCTTGGCTGATCAGCTTGCCGCTTATTCGACCTAGTATTGCGAGATTGTACCATTGGCAGGTTATTCGGCGACTTCAACGCAGTCAACGAATATAGATCCATCAGCAGAATATGAAAATCATGATTGCTGCCAGCGCAGGTGCTAATGCCGCATTGGGCGCTTTTGAGTATTTGATGACACAACACCAACTGGACAATCCATTAATCTTGCTTATTATTTGGTAGTTACGTCCTCGATGAGGTCAGAGAGTTTTTTGACAGCTTTAACCTGGTCTCGACCACCTGATTTGGCCAAATAAAGCGCTTCATCGGCTCGATGAAGCCACTGCTCCCAAGTTTCACTCGGCCCACATTCAGCTACACCAAAACTTACTGTGATGCTTTCCACCTGCTGAAAGTTTATTGTTGCAATTTTTTTACGAAGCCTTTCTGCAAGCTTTGATACGATTGAGAGTGTCGTATTAGGGCACAATATGACAAATTCTTCCCCTCCCCAGCGCGTAAGGGAGTCAGAGGAGCGGAGAGATGACCGGATTGTATTCGACAAATCAACAAGTACCTGATCACCAGTGGCATGACCATAATGATCATTTATTTTCTTGAAATGATCTACGTCTAAAATCATGAGACTCAGCCGATTACCATATCGCCTCAGGCGATCCATTTCGGTTTCAATAATTTCCTCAAATCGTCTTCGGTTCCATGCGCCAGTGAGTTTGTCGGTACTGGCTAGGCGATCGAGTTCACCGATCATGATTTTCAGTTTTCCTTGCATTGCTGCTAGCTCGCTCAGTACTTGGCCAATTTCATCCTGTCTAGAAACTGAGATATTTTCGTCCAGGTTGCCATTAGCAATACGCTTGAAGTGGATGACTGCTTTATTGAGCGGCCGCACGATCGAGCGGATCAACAACGTCGCCGAGATGGAAGCAAACAATATACCTAGCAATGTGCTGCAAATGAGAATGTTTCGAATCAGAATAAACCGATCTGAGGCCTCCTCATAATTAGTTCTGGCGGTTTCATGGATTTTTCGTAACAAGATATCCGCTCGAAGACTAGCAGTTTTGTAATATGGATTAATTTTGTTCAGGAGAATTTTATTAGTTTTTTGATAATCTTTTTCTTGCAGAGCTGCAACAGCAGGCATCAATCCATCGTTAACATACAACATGCGTGCTTTCGTATATTCTTCTGCCAGGAATTTTTCTTCTTTTGTAAGATTACGTTTTTGGAATTCCCTGATAATACTGGTGATTATGTCGCGGTTCTTGATTACGGAAGCGACATGTACAGAATCCGAGTTGCTTTGCACATCAAAATAAGGATTCGCTGAGTCATCTTGTATTCCAAGTATGATATGGATACGGTTTTCACCCATTAGCAGCATCATTTTGCTAATCATACTGGTGGGTTCGAGACTGTCTTTATAGGTGCTCTCCAGTGCGTCGTCCGTCATTGCAATGCCGACCAGTCCGACGCCTCCACCGAACAGCATCATTAATGCCATGGTACACATGATTACCCAGAGCCGTTTTTTTATACTGGCATTCTTAAGAAAATCCATTAATAACTCCGTAGATTATTCTTTCAGTATCCGTATAATAATACGGAAAAAAGAAATTTGCGTACCTTTAGAAGCGCGATTATAGTTACTGCCCCATTCATAATGATTTGAGTGGTAGCTAGTAAAGAGCAAGTATCAATATAACATCTCAATTTTGTCCTTTCAAAAATAGCAAGTTAGTCGTACTTCAGAAACCTGAGTCTATTCAAAACCAAGTTTGCCATATAGTTTGTGGTCCATACGTTTATAATCCGCTTTTTCACATGAAATCAGAGGAGTTGCCGTGTTTAAACTTGTTTGTGCCTTAGTAGGGATTTACTTCTTCGGTTTTTTTGGGGCATTTCTTGGTTATTTTTTAGGGGGTGTTGTCGACCGTTCTAGAGCTTATGGCATTGGCGGTATCAACCCACTCAGCAGTAGTCGTCGCCAGAAAGTTTTTCTCGAAACTGTTTTTATTTTAAAAGGAAAACTAGCTAAAGCAGACGGTCATATATCGAAACATGAAATTGCACATGTCGAACAGTTTATTCAAAAACTGGGCATGCCAACTGAGTATAGACAGAATGCAATCGCTCTTTTTAATCAAGGAGCTGACCCAAGCTTTGATTTTGAACCAAGCCTAAGGGAATTTATGGCTGTTTGTGGCCATACGCATAGCTTAAGACAAATGTTGTTGGTCTATCTCATCGTAATGGCCTTATCTGATGGACGCATTGACTCATCTGAAGAGCGCCTGTTAATCGATATTGCTCGTCATCTTGGTTATGACGAGACTGCATTCAGGCATATATTGGATATGGTTTTAAACCGGTCGCACTTTGCAGGTGGTCAAGTAACCTCTGTCGCAGCTTTGGACGATGCATATAAAGCGATAGGCGTTAGTAAGGAAAGTAGCGACCAAGAGATCAAATATGCTTATCGCAAGTTAATAAGCCAATATCACCCGGATAAATTAATAGGCCAAGGTCTTCCAAAAGATATGATTGCGGTAGCAACGGAGCAAGCACAGGAAGTGCAAGTCGCTTATGATTTGATAACAAAAAATCGAAAGCAGGAGCTGGTAACCTGACAAGATAATAGTATAAAAAATAGTAAGCTGTAGAATACTTATGTTGTTATAGTTGAAGTATGTACCAACAGCTGGGTAACGGTGATGAGGTCGTAATATAGATTCACGCCTGCGAACAGAAGGAATAAAAAATGCACTTAAAACCGAGAAAGCAATAATGTTTGACTATTATTCCTGGACAACTCCAAATGGTTATAAAGTACTAGTGCTTCTGGAAGAGACTGGTATCCCTTAGCGCATAATTCCCATCAACATTAGTAAAAGCGAGCAGTTCGACCCAAAATTCCTACAGATTTCACCAAATAACAAGATACCGGTGGTGGTTGATCGTGATCCTGAAGTCGCCAGCGGGTCAATTGCGTTCTTTGAATCAGGAGCGATTCTTTTATATCTTGCAGAAAAGACTGCTCGGTTTATCCCCACGGACTTTTCTGCACGCACGGAAGTCTTGAAGTGGTTATTTTGGCAGGTGGGTGGTCTTGGGCCAATGCTCGGACAAAACCAGCACTTTAATCAGTATGCTCCGGAGAATATCCCTCATGCCATTGAGCGTTAGGTAAATGAAACTAGGCGATTATTAAAGGTTCTCAACGGCAGACTGGCTAATTTCCGGTACATCTCTGAAGAGTGCTCTATTGCCGATATGGCTTGTTACCCATGGGTTGAAGCATCCTTTTTAGAGCCACAGCTTGATGATTTTCCCTACTTGAAACGTTAGCTCGATCAGCATGCAACGCGCCGAGCGATCATCCGCGCGTATGAAAAGGGAGCTGCGCAATACCACGCCGACCGTGACCGAAGAATCAAAAAGGTTTCTATTTGGCCCGATGGCTACTTGTTTAGTGTAGTGATGCTAAGTATCCGTTTCACAGTGTAGCTTTATGATGTTGACTTATTAGATTATTTTTAAAGAGTGATCCTAATTAAATTTAGGAAAAACTTTTTCACTATATTGTAAGCGACGTTTTGACCTATACGATTTTAGTTTTTCTAATCAAGATCTTCAATAGCCCACTTAGTTTTTAGGTACTGTTTTTTATTTTCGTGTGTCTGCATAAATTTTGGATATCCACGAATCGTTGTTGTGCTTTTAACCCCTCATCCACATCTTCATAAATCCAAGAACCTGTTTTTTTATCTCCTTTCCCTTCGACTTAACTTTTGCTAAATTGATCGTACCCTTGCCAAATGCAACAGGCCAAGCCAAGAAAAAAAATAAATAGGCCAAAATACTAAAAAAAATACAGGAAAGGATTTCTGCGGTTGATAAGGAACCGAAAGATATAGATGATGTCGCTATCTCGCGAGCATTCGCAGCAGAATAAAAAACTAAAATGAGAATAGCTATACCAATCGCAATTCTGAAACTACGAGTAAGAAAACGTACTAATAAATAGTTTAATTTATTTTTCATGCAATTACTCTAGCTAAGATACTGAATTCTTTCTAGAGTTATTCTTGGTCTAATGTGCTGGGTATTTGTTGGTGGGGAGATTGAAACTTTGTTTCTCATTAAGCCATTGAAAGTGCTTAACCAACTCAGCAGTCTCTACGACTAAGGACATGGAAAAATTCTTTGGTGAATGGGGTTGATCTCCGTCTCGTACTTTAGAAAAAAGCGCATGTTATCACGAAGCGTAATCAGTTCTTTACACAAATCTAATCCTTCGTATAAATTTTTGAAAGATCATGGTTGCGAAGTAAAAGCTAAGCAATATATAAACTGTACCATGTTTTATTGAAATATTTTACTATCGAAACCATTTGTATGGTTATTTTATGCTTATTAATCTTACTGGATGCCCTATATTGGTACGTTTGTAGATTAAAGGCTGATAGATGTCTGTAATAGCAAGTAAAGTGCAGCACTAAAAGTTAATTAATTCACCAAATAGAGAGGCAATCAAATGGTTTCAATTCATATGATAAGAGAATCTTTCGGGTGGTGCACTATTATCAACATAGGAATACTTCTAGTTGTAATAATTGTCGTAGTTCTAACTCGTGTCCCCATTTCAAAAATTCATGTCAAACTGTTTGAGTTAAGTGAGGCAGATTTGTCGCGCTCATACTTTCAATTTATAGGGCAATACAAGCTATCTATCTATATTTTAAATCTCGTACCCTACATTGCCTTGAAAAAATGATTTGATTAGATCATGATGCTTGAATGTTCACCAAGATGCTCAGAGGGAAATACCGATTTACTTATAATGCTATTTTATAGTCGGTGGTTAATATTTCTAAAAGATGACCATTCGTATCGCGAAAATAGACTCCACGTCCGTCATTATCATAGTTTATTTTCATGTTTTCTGAGTTAGATGGTCCGCTACCATGCTTAACATTTTCTACTTTTAAGCGCCCAAATATCTCGTCAAATTCTTGCTCAGAAACTTTAAAAGCATAGTGATGAGACTCAAATTTCTCACTATTTGCAAAATCTAAACATAAAGTTTCGTTCACTCTTACCACAATAAAACGTGCAAATTCGCCAACATACTCGAATCCGAAAATTCTAGAATAAAACTTGGCAGACTCAACCTTGTCACATGAAGGTACAATTGTATGGTTCAGTGTTATTGCCATAAATGATTTCCGGGTTGTATTCCCAAAGGGACCATTGTAAAGCTCTTCCAATACATCTTGCCACGACTACTAATTTGCATCAGCATCATTTGTTATCCTTACAATGGAGCAGGTCACACAATGCGTTATAAAAAATATCTAGAACAGTCCTCATTTTCCCCTATTGACTTATAGGATTTTATTTTAGCGAGCTTATTAACCGTTATTTATATAAAGCGCAAGCTAGCTTATTTGCCGTTTAATTAAACCACCACATCAACTGACTGCGGCCAAGAGCCAAGCAATTCCAGCTGCAAATGGCAGTGTCACTATCCAGGACAACAAGACGTTACGTAGTGTCTGCCAATCAAGTGTTTTCGCACTGGCACCTACTCCAGCGATAGAGCCAACAGAGACATGGGTTGTCGAAACCGGTAGGCCAAACTTGCTCGCAATCAGCACTAAGGATGCTGTAATTAAATTAGCGGCAAGCCCCTGTGCGTGATCCATTCGTGTAATACGTTGACTCATCGTTTTTGCAACCTGTCTAGCAAATAGTAATCCTCCCATGGCCATCGCGAAACTGATCATTGCTACGGAGGCAGAAGGTTGTAGTAAGTGTGCGGCGAGGAACAGCGCCGTCAGCTTCGGCGTGTCATTTACGCCGCGTGCAAAACAGATCGCCATCGCCGATAAAATATGTAAACGATCCATGTTGTTCGATACAGAAAACCGAACTGGTGTTTCTAGGCGCTCACACATCGCATCGGGGGCCAATAAAATGCCTGGGGTAGAAAACCGACTAACTAGAGTGCCATCCATCATTGGTATCAGTGATTGTGTTGGTGCTACTAGGCAGGCACAATCTTTCGCAATTTCAATCGGATGCATACGAAACACTTTGTAGGCTAGCATGCCGAGCACGACTGCGATTATCGGGCTGACTAAAAGGGGCAACATAAACGTGCCAGCCAACTTGTCGAAATGTACCACACCTTCACTTTGCGCCAACCCAGCTCCAACCAGTCCGCCAATGAGGGCGTGAGTGGTGGAAACCGGGAAGCCCAGTTGTGTGGCTAGAAAAACAGTAACGGCAGCGCCAGTAGCAACACTCAAAATGAATAGTGGTGCACTGGCAACCACATCTGGCACCAGCCCTTTTCCGGAAAACTGCTGAACGAGATCCCCGGCAAGTGTTAGTGAAGCCAAACTCCCGGCTACTGTCGCAAGGGTGGCCAAGATAAGCGCCTGACGATAGTTTAGAGTATTAGTCCCCCAAACGGTGGCAAAACCTTTGAAGTTATCGTTTGCACCATTGCTAAAAGCAATAAAAAGTGCAGATGCGATCAGTAGCCATTCCATCATTCAGTCCTTGCTTGTTTAGCTAAGCTGGTTCGATAAGAGGTCAGCAACATGTAGAAGTTACTTTCGTATCTAGAACTGTGTCGAACGGCAAGCCACCGCCGCAACCGGCAAAAAGTCCAAAGTGACGACTAAAATCACCAATGAATTTGAAATGTGCTGCGAAGCGTGTGTCATGTAACATACGCCAAGTGTTGCCACACACTGGAAAAAACCTATCGGTCTCGATATCGTGGTGTTTATCGAGTACAAATCGGTCAGTATGATCAGGGATGTTGCCACAATACATTACTGCTTGACCATAGTCCTCACATGAGATTTCCAACTCTTTAAGTTTGAACAACCGGTAAGTAGCCGAGAAAAAACGCAGACTCCCAATACGTGATGCCAGATCGGAGTTCGTGATCAACAACGATTGGTCAGTGACTAAACGTGGGTCTGTAAAACCTTGTCGATGTGCAAGACGCATGAAGTCATTCCAGTAGAGTGCGCCGCCTAAGCATTCACCATAGAGCACTGGATCGTTACGCACTGCATCCGGCACGCGTCGATCCGCGTATACATCTGAGAAGTAGAATTCGCCTCCATCTTTGAGTAGGCGGTGTATACCGCTTAGTACTGTGTCTTTATCGGGCGAAAGGTTGATCACACAATTGGATACGATCACATCAAAACTGTCTGGTTCCAGACCTATTTCATCAAGATGTTCGATATAGCCTTGGAGGAAATGTACATTGGAGTAACCAAAGGTATCCGAGTGGTGCTCTTGATGTTTTTTGGCAACAGTGAGTTGTTCATGCGTCATATCAACGCCCACCACTTCTCCCGTCGGCCCTACGAGTTGGGACAACAGGTAAACATCACGTCCCGAGCCGCAACCAAGGTCTAAGACCCGGCAACCGTCAAGCAGGGGTGGGCAGACCAGCCCACAACCGTAGTAGCGCGAGAGCACCTCTGGATGGATTCGCGAGAGAAGCGGTTTTAACCATGCTGGAATTTGGTTGGTGTCGCAGCAAGCGTTAGTTTTTAGGTCGTCAGTATGCTGCAATTGGCGGCCATAGTAATCTTGAACAATCTCATGCATGGTTGAACTCCTAATTTTTGCAAAATGACGTCGTAAATTGGTCGTTATAACGAATGCAGTTCTTACAATCCATGAGAAGATTTTGCAGTGACCTTGTGTAAGTTTTTGAACAACAAATTCATTTCATCAAAAATCAGACTGATGTCATCGATTCATCTCATTGTTTGGCTAAGGGAAAATCACACTTTGTATCGATTGGCACAAAGTGTAAATCGGCGAAACCAGAATGGGCACGCTCACCAGTGTTATCAGTATCGGCTGCTACGGCTAGCAGAGTTGGGCTGACACGATCGGTATCGAAGGCTAGCATGGCATCAGCCAGTATGTTACGTCGTTCTGTCACCCATACTCCGGCATATTCAGGCCCAGAGCGCAGCACTATCATCTGTGTGCGATCCGTGTAGGCGTTAGGGCGCTGAGTACCAACAGGATAGCGGTTATCCCAAACATAATTGAGCGCTGCGTCCGGAACATGGTTTCCATAAAGGCTACGTACTAGTTTGAGCTTGGCCTTAGTGATGAAATCGATATTTTCTGTGGGTAGGCTGAAAGCAAGGTAAACCCGTGCCGCGTAATCATCACCTTGCTTAGTTGCCATATCTGCAGTTTTAAGTGGGGCATCGACCCGCCATCGCCAGCACAAAACAGGGGTAAGCGTAAGATCGACCGAAAGCGGTCGCGCTAGCAATGCCATACTGGCGTTAGCCTTAGCCTCTACAGCAATTACGCCATCCCAAGAAATTACTTGGTACTGAGTGGGAGGTATCCGTTTGTCGAATCGAATCACCTGCCAGGGGGCGGGAGGTGTTGTACTAACAGCCGCAACGAAGTGGCCTACATGATTTACCGTATCTTGCGCTAAGACATTCGTGCTCAGTAGGCTCAACACTGCTGCTATCCATTTACTATGCATATCCTTCTTCCTCGCAGGTTTTGGGAAGCCACCTTAGATCGCTCGGCTCGTCAATATCGTGTAAACGGGGAAAATTTTGTACAGAGCAGCCTAATTGTTCCAAGCGATACATGGTTTCAAAGAAAACAGCGTTGGTACTCCATTCGATAGATTTGAACAAAGAGGGATGAAAAAAATTTAGGCCAAGCAACGCATAACCACCGTCAGTAACAGGAATGAGTGTTGAGTCAAAGTGACGTAGCGCGTTAGCGGCTTGCTGCAGGTGAAATGCAGTGAGTTCAAAGCAATCGGTCCCAATAAGTAAGACTGATTCGTCATCAGCGATCACGCGCCGTGTTACACGTGCCAGTCGTTCTCCTAAATCTCCCTCACCCTGATCTGAATATTCCACTTCATCCGATATAGCAAGTGTCTGCCACATTGTGTCTGTTGAAGATGGAGTTACACATAATTCAATCGGGCCTATTTTAGCGACTAGGGCTTCATTCAGCGTGTGCGTTAACATGCGTTGTGCGAGTTCAGCTGCACCTTGTTCCCCAAGTGCAGGAATCAGACGTGTCTTAGCAAATCCTGGTTGCGCTGCTTTGGCGAAAATCACGATACGGATAGTTTTCACTGATATGTCTTTGCCAGTTGGCTTGCCGGGATCCCCCGCCAGTAATCCCAACGCAGTCGCCACATAAGAAAAATTGTGCGCCAGACACCATGCATCTCCCAGCGCCGACCTGAAGTAATGACACAGGAGGTGATACGGGCAGGCGGCGAGATTGAGCGCAGTCGTTTTGACAGCTCAACGTCTTCCATCAATGGTTGATCTGGAAAGCAACCCGCCTCCGTAAAAGCTGTTTGTAGGACAAACATAGCTTGATCACCAGTGACAATGCTGGTTAGACGTGAGCGCAGATTCATCATATATCCAACCACACGAAGCATTATTGGGCGTCCGGCTATGCAAACATCAAAGCAACCCCAGCAGGATGATGAGCTATTTGAAAGTGCTTGTTTGACTAACAAATCAGCCTTATCCGGCAGTTGTGTATCAGCATGTAGGAACAATAATACCGTTCCGGTAGCATGCGCCGCACCAGCATTCATTTGACGAGCGCGGCCGCGGGGCGCCCGTTTTACCATAAAGCCGGCGTGTTCGACTATATCAGCCGAACCATCCTCACTACCGCCGTCGACGATGATAATCTCGCAGTCGTTTCGAACCAGTGGTGTCAGTTTTTCAAGTAACTGAGGAATCCCACGTGCTTCGTTTAGTATTGGTATGATTATGGACAGCTTCATGATGATTCGAACCATGCAGTCCGTTCTCGTTTCCAGGCGTGATAACGAAACAACCACGTCAATACACGTTGCGGTGAATGAGTTTTTTTCCATTTGCTTGCTACGTATTTATTTGCTTCTGCCAAAGTTGGGTAAGTGTGGATTGTGCCGAGAATCTTTGAAAGCCCCAATCCATGCTTCATCGCCAATACAAATTCGGCGAGCAAATCCCCTGCGTGCTCGCCCACGATGGTTGCACCCAGAATGCGATCCTTGCCCGGTACCGTTAGTACTTTGACGAAGCCGTGCGTCGTACTATCTGTAATAGCGCGATCAAGGTCGTCGAATTCATACCTTGTAACCTCGAATGGCACACCCTTGTTTCTAGCTTCTTGTTCATTGAGTCCTACACGGGCGACCTCTGGGTCAATGAATGTAGCCCAGGGAATCACTGAATAATCCACCTTGAATTTCTTAAAATCCCCAAAGAGCGCGTTGACTGCTGCATACCAAGCTTGATGTGCAGCGGTATGGGTGAATTGGTAAGGGCCTGCCACGTCCCCAGCGGCGAAGATGTTTGGATACAGTGTTTCCAGATATTCGTTCGTTATCACTGTGCTTTGGGTTTTAATACCCAGCTCTTCCAGGCCATAATCTGTTAGCCGCGCCGCGCGACCCACGGCACATAACAGTGTGTCGAACTCGATGCGTTGCTCCACTCCGTCGTGTTCTACGACAATGAACTTGTGCTCATCTTCGCGCTCACAGCGAATGGCTTTATGGGAGGTGAGCACGTCTACGCCGTCCCGCTCAAGCGAGATCTGTACCAATTCCGATATCTCTTCGTCTTCGCGGGTCATAATCCGAGACGCCATTTCGATTTGAATGACTTTGGAACCCAACCGGGCAAGACTCTGAGCTAGCTCACAGCCAATCGGCCCACCACCCAGTACAATCAATCGAGACGGCGGCATATCCTCTTTAGCAAATTCATCCCACAGTGTGTCGCTGGTAACGTAGCCGACATCATTCAAACCGGATAAAGGGGGCACGATTGGTCGAGCGCCTGTGGCTATTACAATGTTTCGGGTGGTTAGGCGTTGTATGTCGCCGTTAAGGAGCTTGACTTCTACAGTCCAAGGATCTTTGATACGGGCGTAACCCTCAAGTACTTCTACGCCTAATTTAGTGTAGCGTTCAACGCTGTCATGTGGTGCTACGGTGCGGATAACCTCATGTACTCGCGCCATCACCTTGCGAAAACTGAATTCGGGTACTATAGCTTTAAGTCCGTAGTTATCACCATGGCTCATCTGATGGGAGAGACGGGCCGACTTGATCAATGTCTTGCTAGGTACACAGCCATAGTTTAGGCAATCGCCGCCCATCTTGTGTGCTTCGATCAATGTCACCTTGGCCTTAACGGTGGCACCGATATAGGCAGTAACCAAACCGGCTGCTCCGGCGCCGATTACTATCAGATTACGGTCAAACTTCTGCGGGCGTTGCCATTTGGCATAGACGCGGCGACGTTGCAGGAAATTTAGAAACCATTTGGCAAGTATCGGAAATACTCCTAATAACGTGAACGAAATTAGCAGCCCAGGCGAGACGATGCTGGAAAGTCCCGATATCTTCGCTAGTTGTGTACCTGCATTAACATAAACAAGAGTGCCGGCAAGCATACCCATCTGACTCACCCAATAATAGCTGCTACCGCGTATCAGAGTTAGCCCCATCAGCAGATTGACAAGAAAGAATGGAAACAGCGGCACCATACGTAGTGTGAACAGATAGAATAAACCGTCCCTAGCGATACCATCATTGATAGACTTAAGTCGGTCTCCGAAGCGGCTCTGAATGGCTTCACGAAATAGATAACGTGAGACTAAAAAGGCAAGTATCGCGCCGATGCTGGAGGCAAATGACACAATTATTGTGCCCCACAGTAGGCCAAACAAAGCGCCAGCGGCGAGCGTCATCACCGTGGCACCCGGTAAGGAAAGTGCAGCAACTGCCACATAAAACAAGAAGAAGCTGAACCCAACAAGTACTGGTGAGGCTGCTCTCCATACCTCGAATTGTCCTAGGCTAGTCTTAAGACTATGGAGAGATAGATAGGAGTTTAAATCCAGCGCAAAAAAAATTAGCACCAAAAATATTGCCGCAACAACAATCGATATTTTTCTCATTATTTAGTTTTACTCATGTAATGCACCGCTACAACTGCTGCCTTGTGCAGCGGTACAACCGTAGCAATGATCAGCCACACGGATTGCTCGTCCCGTCGGGTCTTCGTTGATCAAATCGCGTAAATGAGGTTTTCTTTTGTGCCCTTGCAATGATTGTGCAGCAAGACCTAACTCTAATCCCAATTGCTGATTAAAATCGCAGTCATAGAGAAAGCCTTTCCAATCAACACTGATTAGATTGCGGCACATCACGTTCACAAGATTGGCTGCAGCGAAATTTTCCTTTAGCAGTCGCATGTAATCGTTGAATTGTCCATTTGAAATTAAGGTTGAGCCAAAGCGCTGTATGGGCATATTAGTTAATGTAAATAGCTCGTTGAACAAGATGCCGAAATTCTCATACAACTCCCTTTTATAAGTGGCTTGCAGTTTGGCTTGATCAGGAGGCAATGAAGCACCTTGTGGGTTATAGACTAGATTGAGCGTCAATCCAGAACCATTATGGCCATAACCGAGTGCATTAAGCTTTTGCAAGGCTAAAATGCTTTTGTCAAAAACGCCTTCCCCGCGCTGCTTATCCACATTTGCAAGCGAATAACAAGGAAGCGAGGCAACAATCTCGACCTGCTGTGTTGCCAGAAATTCAGCTAGTCCGTCCTGGCCGGGTTCAAACAGGATAGTTAGATTGCAGCGATCGATGACTTTTACGCCTAAGGTACCTGCCTCTCTTACCAACTGTCTGAATCCATTGTGCAGTTCAGGGGCGCCCCCAGTGAGGTCAAGTGTGGTGATGTTACGGGCCGTGAGCACAAGAGGGATTAGGGCAAGGGTTTCACTGCCCATCATTTCTTTTCGGTTTGGTCCAGCATTGACATGGCAATGTACGCAGGCCAAATTACATCGATAGCCAAGGTTAATCTGAAGAGTCGTAAGTTGGTGGCGACTTAGGCTCGGGAACTTGGTCGTCTGAAGCAATGGTAGGGTAGCGTGCATGCCTCTCCTCGATAGTTATAAAGACTAGGTATAGAGCAATTCAGTGAGTTGGAATCGATTCCTTATAGCTATGTTCGTAGCAGAGTCTTAGGTTCTTACACATTTTTATCAGTTTTGTCGTTATGTGCCATAGCCTTAACCTTATGTAAGAAGTTACAATCTTGCAACTGCCAATTTTGCAACTACCATAGTAAATGTTGATGGTGTAGCCAGTAATACGTATCTTGGAGAGATTGGTTACACTTAATACAAGGCTTTATAAAACCAATAACAAAATATTCGCCTAAAGTTGTATTATTGAAACTAAATGTTTGTTCTGCAATTATGTTTTTAATTAATGGGATTCACTTAAGCACAGATAATCAAGCTGGATAATTACTAAACATTTGCAGAATTATCATAAACAATATAGAGATGTTGTATCAAAATAATACTGTTAGGTGAAGAAGAATCAAGGAGGTGCCTGTGGAATGGATTCAAGTATGGATTCTAGTGTGGGTGGTCTGTGTAATTACCGCCTCAATTCTGGGATTTCGCAAAGGAACAGGGGCCAGCTCATTTTTTTTCGGCCTGATACTCGGTCCGCTGGGAGTTATTCTTGTGCACATTAGCAAGGGCAAAAGAGTAGCGTGCCCGTTTTGCGACAAACTAATTTACAAAGCCTCACCGGTTTGCCCCCATTGCCTGCAAGAAATTACTGGTACTAAGTAAGCAATTAGATACAAACTCATCCTAGGTTGCTATGGCTAGTCGGTGCTCAGCTTGTCTACCAGGATGCTATCATCCGATCTATGGCATGAGCCAAAATGGATCTATAAGATAAGCTATGGACTGCATTGAATGTTTTTATAAGATCAATCAACTACCGAGAGACCTGGCGGTGCTTTTTAGTGTCTTTTTTGACCAGTCTCTGATCTGCACAGCTAACAAAAGAGGGCAGGCCGGTTGCCATCATCAGCATACTGTAATCTGCGTAGCTGCTGCTCCACCTGTCGTGTTCGAAGAAACGTGTAATGTGATCGACGCAAACGAAAAAATAGCTATGTTCCAACTGAAATTGGGGATTGCCAAGTGAAGCCTATTGCCTCAGGTCTCCTGAATCGACTTGAAAGAATTATTTGGGAGGAACAGGAGAAGCCCATGACACCTTGGAAGACGAATGGATTAAGGATCGTGCGCACCGTATTGATTCTCGTACAAGATCTTGTTAGAGGTCAGCTCACTCTTCGCGCAATGAGCCTAGTGTATACGACATTGCTGTCGATCGTGCCTCTGCTCGCGCTGAGTTTCTCAGTATTGAAAGCATTCGGTGTTCATAACCAGATCCAGCCGATGCTACTAAATTTTCTTGAGCCGCTTGGTGAAAAGGGCGAGGAAGTAACGTTCAATATCGTGCAATTCATCGAGAATATGAACGTTGGTGTGCTCGGTGCAGTTGGATTGGTGCTGCTTTTCTATACTGCGATTTCGTTAATGCAAAAGATTGAGCAGTCGTTAAATTATATTTGGCATATTCCACAACCCAGACGCATTGGAGAGAGAGTCGTTCGCTATCTGAGTGTGCTAATGGTCGGTCCAGTTTTGGTGTTCTCGGCACTTGGCATTACTGCGACTGTGATGAACCATGAGGCGATGCGTGGCCTGCTAGCAATCGGAGTATTGGGTGAGACTGTGCAGGTACTTAGCCGGCTTATGCCCTACCTACTCGTAATCTCGTTTTTTACTTTCGTTTACATGTTCATTCCAAACACACGGGTACGATTCAGGCCTGCGCTGGTTGGCGGCACGGTCAGTGGAATTGCTTGGCAAACCGCAGGATGGATATTTGCGAGCTTTGTGGCGGCTTCAAATAATTATGCAGCCGTCTATTCCAGTTTGGCGATTCTGATCCTTTTCATGGTTTGGCTCTACTTATGCTGGCTGATCCTACTGTTTGGCGCGAGTGTTGCATTCTACGCTCAGCACCCGGAATACCTGTATTTTAGAGACGGGGGGCCGCGGCTGAGCGACCGACTGAGCAATCGGATGCGCGAACGCCTTGCACTCTCAATTATGTGTTTAGTCGCAGGTAGGTTTCTTGATGGTGAGCGTATGCCTTCGATATTGGAGTTTAAACGCTTACTTGGCGTGCCAATGCACGTGCTGCAGACAGTGCTTGATGCACTGGAACGCCAGGAGCTCGTTGTACAAAACGCAGATGATCCGCCGGCTTATCTGCCAGCACGCGATCCCTCGTTGGTCTCGGTGACACAGGTACTCAATACCGTACGCATTGCCGGAGAGGAACGTCTTCTATCACCCGAGAGATTGCCGGCACCACGGCCGGTTGAGGAAGTGTTAGACCGCATGCAACAGGCTGTGGAGTCGTCCATCGGTGATATCACGCTTCGTGATTTAGCTACACAGGGCACTGAAAGTCTGATGCATAAGCCGGTAGTGATGTAAGACTGGTAAGCATCGTAACGACGCAGGAGGATCTAAGTAAAAAAATTCAATCCCTTTTTTAACTAGGTGCAAGTTTTTTCTTGCTTTATTTTAATACAAAACTCGCCATCTTTTCCTGAAACAGAATCTGATCGTTAGCTGTTGCGTATTGCAAAGCGTATTGGCAATAGTCGCAATTCCCAGTAGCAGGCGGTATGAGTTTTAAATCCAAACATTTTTTGACTTCAACTAGCGTCGGTTCAACCCAGTTGTCGTTACCCACATAAGGCAGCATAGAAACCGTAAAATCTAGACGATCATTGAATTCTGGCTTGTCTTTAATTCCGTTGCAGTAAACAAACCATCCCTGGTTTGCTACGTTTAGTCCATTCTTCCTTAAAAGCCATTGGTAGAATTCCATTTGTCGTTTGTATCCAATTTGCCAGTCTGCATCCAGAGAAACAGCATCTGATTTAGATGTAGATTTGTAATCAACCACGATTATTTCTTGAGTTAATAGGTCAATCCAGAGGTCATCTATTGCGCCAAAAGCCTCAAATCCTGTTTCTTCATGCGCAAAAGAAACACCCTTGAAATTATTGCGCCAAATATCGAGTTGTGGATGGTTGTACGGAACAGCGTTTAATCCAGATTTTTTTATGTAGGGGTGGGGTAGTTGTATTTTTCGATATTGGTCGAACTCCGCCTTCAGCAGTGTATCAACCGCACTATTGAGACTAAAGGGAAAGCCAGGAGGGCGTTTTATCCCGAGGCGAACATCCAAATAAAAGCAGCGCGGACAGGTCATAAATAGATCTATCTTAGTGCGGCTGATCCGGTAGTAATGCTTCAATCCTGGTACGTAGAGTATTCGTTTAGCCATGGGTAGAAGATTGTTTGAGGATCATCATAGGGATAAAGTTAACGGGATAATGCTTATTCGTCCTTTAATGAAGAGATGGACGGGAGAGAGGTGGCTGGCTCATCCAAAGCCGAATTGGTTAGGGTCTGCGAAAGTGGCTTAGCAGGTTTTACGCCCAGTTGTTTTAGCATTTCTGCCTGGCGAATAACGTTACCTTTACCTTTCGTAAGTTTGCTGTAGGCTGCATCATAAGCAATTTGTGCTTGCTGCAAACGCTTTCCTAACATATTGAGGTCATCTACAAAGCTAGCTAGTTTGTTGTAGAGTTCTGCTCCACGACTAGCAATTTCTTGAGCATTACGGTTTTGTTGCTCCTGTTTCCAAAGATGCGCAACAGTACGAACTACAAATAGCAGGGTGCTAGGGCTAGCAAGTAGGATATTTTTCTTCCATGAGTCCAGCCACAAATTATTGTCATGCGATATGGCAAGCATAAAGGCTGGTTCAACTGGTATGAACATTAAAACAAAATCAAAAGATCGTAGTCCATAAAGTTGTTGGTAATTTTTCTCGGAAAGTTCCCTTATATGGGAACGAACTGACTCTAGATGACGTTTTATGGCGCTATTACGTTCAAGTTCCGTCTCAGCATTAGTATGTTCTTCATATGCTGTGAGCGACATCTTAGCATCGACGATCAGATGACGATCTTCCGGAAGATGGATGACCACATCCGGCTGGGCGCGAGTACCGTCCTCACGATCATGGCTTTCTTGCACGTTATATTCATGACCTTTACGCAGTCCAGAAGCCTCTAGTACACGTTCCAAGATCAGCTCTCCCCAATTACCCTGTGTCTTGACCTGACCTTTGAGAGCTCGAGTGAGGTTGTGAGCATCCTCAGACAGTTGATTGTTTAGCGCCATTAATTGCTTTACTTGTTCGGACAACGCTGAGCGATCTTTGCCCTCCTGCATATAAACCTCTTGTATTTTTCCTTGAAATTCGGTGATTTTTACCTTGAGTGGTTCCAATAGCTGGTCAAGATTAATCTTGTTTTGGTCGGTAAATTTTCTAGACTTATCATCCAAAATTTCGTTAGCTAACGTTTTGAAGCGATTGGAAAGTTGTTCCTCGGCATTTTTCTGAAATTCCAGTTTTTCCTCTGTCTGGGAGCGCTCTAAATCTAAAGTTGTAGCCAGTTTAACAATTTCTGTGCTCAATTCTTGTTTTTCAATAGTTAATTGGTTGCGCAAAATAGAAAGAGCATCATGCTCAGACGTCAGTCTCTTTACGTTTTGTTCAGATGCGGTTAATTGCTCGGTGAGACGAATCGTAAGGGCACGTAGAATCAACCAAATAGTACCCGCACCAACAAATAGTCCAACGACAAGTGCAACGAAAAGATAGATTGATTGTTCCACGGATATTAAAATTAGTTAGTACATCTTCATTCTTTAAGTAACTAGGAATACTTGGCATATTGACACATGGATGCCGAGTGTTCAACGTAGTGGCAAATAGTGTCAGGATGGAAGCATTGATGTCCCTAGTTGCAATAATCTAGCGCCTGACAATATATAGTCTATACGTATTTTTATGTAGTTTATAATGCGTTAGTTTTGAAGGCTTCTTGTCGTGATTAGTCCAACTATTTTAATGGTTTTTATTAGCAGGAGTTACATCAGAAAGGTTAATATCCCTGCTATTATCTTAAGCGAGTGCCGCATAAGTCCAGGATGACTATGCAGATACTTTCCATTTAAATTCAGCATTAAAAGCCTATTACCAAAACAGCAAATGAATACACGTATCTCTACTACAGCTCTACCATGTATATGGTAGAGAAACCATCATGTAAACATTGGTTAATATTTTTTCCAATCTTGCTCATAGCATTACTTTCCCCATTTGCTTCAGTAGCAGATGACAAAATTCACTCTCTAAGTATTGATAAAATAAATGTACCCTGGAAGTACTTATCGTTTAAAGGAAAAAAACTTTTCGTCAAACTTGCGGTTGAAATTGAATTAATATCCCCATCGAAAACTGAACTTGATGCTGCTCTTATTTCTTCTCCTCAAGGGGCTCCCATAGGTGCAACGGAATCAGGGATATTCATTATTAACACTAAGACTTCTGTTAAATCGGTATTTTTACCTAAAATAAAATTGCAAAATGTTGCTTGGTTTAACCCCGTAACACTATCTGCGATGCAGTACGTACGTCAGCGAACTGGTTTAAAAGATGCTAAAAAAACATACCGATTTACAGATAAAGGTGTTTTTAAATTTACTAGGCAACCGATCGATAAAAAAGAATCTTTACAAATTCCAGAAAAATGGTCAGCTGTTAAAGAGAGGTTTTATCCATATGTCCCAGACAAAATTGGTTGCTTAGACATAACTGTACCCATGCCTGTTGTCTATTTTATTTCAGCATCAAAAATTTCCGATTTCGAGAAAACCGTGACAATATGTGTGTTTAACAAAAAAGAAGTTATCTATCTTGATATTCGGAAAGAATCTATGGAATCTATTCAGCTAGACTATATTAGGAAAAAGGGAGATCAAGAGACTCAAAGGAACACATTAATTTCTACATATGTACTTTCTCTCAAGGCACGCTCAACAACTACAAATAGACTCATAAGCGATTTTACATTTGTTGGTTTACAGGGGAATATTAAAATATATATTGATCCCGAAACCAGAATTCCGGTCCAATTAAAAGGTGATTATAAAGGCCTTGGCGAAGTAGAATTGAAACTTCAGAAGGTAGTTTATCAATAGTTAAGATTGGTCGAGGCCAAGTTAGCTTTCTTGTTTTTATTAATCGATGATGTTTTATTGTGGGTATATTATTAAAATATTAAAGCCGCATGAAGAATGATGACAAGGTTCGCAAATCATATCTGAATACCTCAAACCTACCATTAAATAACCACATGGAATTTCATTAACTTTGAGTTCAGGATGCAGAATCAGAAAAAGATAACGAGAATGAATCCTGTCACTAAAACACATGTTTTTAGATTGTCTATTCTTAATTACAATAGTTGGTCAAGTAAAGGCAGATCCCCTATCCGATGCGCAACAGGCCTATCTTCAAGGAGATTAAGCAAAAGCAGCCGAATTAGTTCGTTCCTTGGCAGAGTAAGGGAATGTACTTGCTCAATATAATCTCGGTGTTATGTATGTTGATGAACGAGGTATAATTTAAGACTCTCAAGAAGCTGCAAAGTGGTATTGGCCGACTGCCGAGTAGGGATATGTAGATGCCCAATTTAGACTTGGTGTGATGTATGACCAAGGCGAAAGTGTACCTCAAAATTATCAGGAAGCAGTTAAATATTGTCGCTGGGCCTCTGCGCAGGGGTATGCTAATGGCACTATACCAGTCTTGGCATAATGTGCGGTCAAGGGCAGGGCATAGCCCAAGACGACGTTCTTGCGCATATGTGGTTAGCCTAGTTACCTCAAAAGGAATCAATCTGGCAAAACATGGGTGAAATTTGCTGGCTAAAAAGATGTCTCTTTCCCAAACAACTGAGGCGCAGAAAATGGCAGAAGATTGTAAGAATGACAATTATAAGGATGGTAATTAGAGGACGCCAAGGGCAATTACTTAAAAATAATCAACTGGGTCACTATTCTTGTTACTTGCAACCATAATGAGACTAGAGGTAGTTGGACGTTCCTCTGTGATTTTTAGGGATGCGCATAGAAAGGGCGCGACGATATTGGAGGAGCAACGTGACCCGGATAATTTCCACGCCCCATTTTGCTCCTGAGTCTAAGCTTTTCCCTATTTTGTCTGCGCTGCTCAGTTTTCTGTTTCGCTATCTTATTTTTCTGTTTTATGCTTTGGGTTTGTTTTGGTTTGGATTCTTTTAGCACCTGCTGTTCGGAGTCCCTAGCCTGGCGACGTCTTTGATCATCGTAATCATATGCATGAATCAAAGATGAAAATAAAGCCATTGCTAGAGCAATCAAAATTAATCCTTTCATAACATCACCTCCAATCAAATCGCGTGCAAATGTATCTTATACTAAAAATTAGTATGGGTAGACATGAATTAATTTTGTTGAATATAGAACAACATGATTGTCTGATTACGTGCGTTTAATTACAGAAGATTTTACCTAGAATGATTACTATGAAACGGTGATCAGGTTGTTCTCAAAATTGTATTACAAGAGGGCAGCCCTTTGCCGAAACCTACGAGACAACCAGGGTAAGCCAAAATAAATATGCCACGTTTTCACGAAAGGACTGGAAAGGACTGAAATAATAATCTAACTTTCTTTGTTCATTATTATACCAAGTGGATTTAAATATTACCATGCCGTTGATGAAAAACGTTACTGTTGGATTACGTGTACTCACCAGCCTGATTAATATAAACCATTCGAACATTATTAGGTTAGATTTGACACGCCACTTTGATTTACAACTTAACACTATTAATGACATGGAGGTTAATCAATACAGTTATGCAAAAAACGGGTTAAATCTTTATATCATTGGCTGGTCGTGTAAATCTCCTATAAATTCCAATATTAAACAGGTTTTGGTTAGCAACCTAAATGGTCTAAAAATTGTTAAAAAAGCATCAACAATCCGTACCAAAGATGTGTATTAAATTGATTACAGCATGTTATTGTTGTCGTTTGACTGAGTGGTATCTCTGATTTCTTTGGAGTTAAGTTGGATTAAGGACGAAAACAATGTAACTCTAATCGTTTATAATAACTCAGAATTGAATTCTTTTTCTGATAAGGAATGGTCCCAGCTACTGGTAACGGATGGTTTTCAGCAGGTGACTACTTTAATCTTGACTATGGCGCTCACAGTGGTGCAGTTAATCCGAATGGAATAGTCTCCAAATATTGGTTAGTTGGTTCTTATCACTCCAATCTGGGTAGTTTTTTCAGCAACAATGCCAACCCGAATGTTGAGTCCGACCATTTCAAACTTCAGAGTGCAACCGTTTTAACAGCAGGCCTAATCAAATAGGGCCACAAAGTTTGCTGGGAACAGGCTATTTCGACGGGGCAGGACTGACCGGTAACATCTAGTTTTTTCATCTATAATACGAGTAAGGTAAGCTGAATAAGTTCTTCTATTTGAGGTGTTTTTGAAATTCTAATTTAATCAATCTCTAGCAATATGTTTAAAAAGTTTTATGGGAAGGTCGCAAATTATCGTATTATCTCCCCTGATTGATGAACTATATTGACAAGCTTAGTTGACAAGCAAAGAGCCCTCCGATAGTCTTTCGATATGGTTTAGTTTTTGTTAATTTTGTCAGATAGATTAAAATTATTTCTAGCAACAATATCAAGAACTAACAACTTAGGCATACCGAACAGAATATTTTGACAGGCTATGTTATTTTAGTTATTAATACGTTGGTTAGATAGGAGAAAATTATGCAACTCAAAGGATCTAAGACGGAAGTAAACTTGAAAGACGCCTTTGCAGGTGAGTCCCAGGCTAATCGTCGCTATCTCTATTTTGCAGCCAAAGCAGATGTAGAAGGACAAAACGATGTGGCAGCAGTGTTTCGTTCTACAGCTGAAGGCGAAACTGGCCATGCTCATGGTCATCTTGAATATCTAGAAGTTTGTGGCGATCCAGCTACTGGGTTACCTTTCGGTGCTTCTCGTGACAACCTAAAAGCGGCTATCGCTGGTGAAACCCATGAATATACTGACATGTATCCAGGCATGGCCAAGTCTGCACGTACTGAAGGTTTTGATGAAATTGCCGATTGGTTTGAAACTTTAGCCAAGGCCGAACGCTCACATGCTAACCGTTTCCAAAAAGCTTTAGATGTGTTTTCTGATTGATAGAGTCATAGCAGTAGATTAACTGAGTAGAGCTTTCTAAGCTTAACCCGGTTGGTCCACACCAACTTTGTAATTTCTGGATGTTTATTTCTCATTCCCATGACCACCTATGAAGGCAGTCTAGAGGCGCCCAAGCGTCACCCGATAGACTGGAAAAATCCTGATTTTTATAACGAAGAAAACCTATTCGGCGAGCTGGATCGTATTTTTGATATCTGTCATGGTTGCCGTCGTTGCGTTAACCTTTGTACAGCGTTCCCTAGACTGTTTGATCTCATTGACGAGGGAACATCCGGAGAACTGGATGGAGTGAAAAAGGAAAAACTCTGGGAAGTAGTGGATCGTTGTTATCTTTGCGACATGTGTTTTACTAAGTGTCCATACGTGCCACCACATCCATGGAATGTCGATTTTCCACACTTAATGTTGCGCGCTAAAGCAGTTAAATACAAGAAGGGAAAGACTAATATTCGCGACAAGTTGTTATCCAGCACAGATCTTATGGGTAAGCTTGCTAGTATCCCGGTGGTAGTACAGGCTGTAAATTCCGCAATTAATACACCTACAACTCGAAAGTTGATGGATAGCATGTTTGGCGTTCATGCTGAGCGAAAGCTAGCTGAATATGCTATTAATAAGTTTCGTCCAAATGCTAAGACTGATGAATCATTCATTGTAAAAAATGGTAATAGTACGTCTGGTAGAGTTGCAATTTATTCTACTTGTTATGTGAATAACAATGAGCCTGATATTGGACATGATCTATTAAAAATACTCAAATACAATGAGATTCCGACATGCTTGGTAGAAAAAGAGGCTTGTTGTGGTATGCCAAAATTAGAATTGGGCGATTTGGAAGCAGTGGAAGAACTAAAAAATGTGAATATTCTTTATCTAGCGAAACTAGCGAAAGAAGGTTATGCCATACTCACGTCGGTACCTTCTTGTACACTCATGTATAAAAAGGAATTACCACTCATGTTTCCAGATGATGAAGATGTAAAAGCGGTAGCAAAGGCAATGTTTGATCCGTTTGAATACCTGATGCTACGCAATCGTGACGGACTACTTAAGACCGATTTTAAACAACCTTTGGGTAATGTGTCCTACCATATTCCCTGTCACTTACGGGTACAGAACATCGGACAGAAAACTAAGGACATGTTGCAAATGATTCCAGGAACCACGGTTAGCGTAGTGGAACGTTGTTCTGGCCATGATGGAACTTGGGGTGTTAAAAGTGAGCACTTCTCTGATTCTATGAAAATTGGTAAGCCAGTATTCAAGCAAATGGCTGCATCTAATCCTGATTACATAAGTTCTGATTGTGCCATCGCTGGACGCCATATTTATCAGGGAATAGGTAAGAGTAAAGCGCAGAAACTGCATCCGTTAACGCTGATTCGAATTGCTTACGGATTAGACTAAAAAATCGAGCTAAATATTAGACACGATGTACTCTTCCAACATCATACCTGGAAATATTATGCCTCAAATTAATCGCGACAGTATCATGACTCTAGAAGCTTATGCTAAAGTGCGTCAGAAATTTCGTACTGAGGTGATGACACATAAAAAAAACCGAAAAGTTTCTATAGGGGAAGATATTACGCTCATTTTTGAGGATGAATTGACGGTACGTTATCAAATCCAAGAGATGCTGCGAGTGGAAAAGATTTTCGAAGAAAAGGGCATACTTGACGAAATGAGCGTATATGGTGCACTTATTCCCGATGGCAGCAACTGGAAAGCAACCATGCTGATAGAATATCCAGATCCTGTAGAACGTGCTGATAAACTAACAAAACTGATTGGCATTGAAGACAATGTATGGGTCAGAGTGCAGGGGCATAACCCAGTTTATGCTATTGCCGATGAAGATTTGGAACGAGAAACAGAGGAAAAGACATCCTCAGTACATTTTCTGCGCTTTGAGCTCACTCAGGATATGATTCAAGGCCTGTATAATGGTGCTTTCCTGAGTATGGGTATTGATCACTCTGTTTATCACGCACTGATTGAACAAGTGGATACAATGGTGTGTAGCTCACTGATTAATGATCTGACCATATGATGTGGAGATAAGCATGCCCGTATCCTTATCATATAGCCCGCCGGTTAATCATGAGATTAGAGTAAAGATTAATGGTATGGATGCCTAGACCAACTGTTCTATAGTTCTTTGATTGTAAAGCTTACCCAATTGTACCTTACATAAACAAAACAAAATTAACCGGACTATCTAAAATGTCATGGCCAATATAAATTCTATTGGCCACATCATAATGTACTATTTA
>SMVB01368028.1_pt1 | contig 33681 bp, 32 predicted proteins | sample 2456461 | NCBI WGS metagenome assembly SMVB01 (sample SAMN11095934, study PRJNA526329) | marine sediment metagenome | biome: Marine sediment; feature: Surficial sediment; material: Deep marine sediment; isolation source: Hadal surficial sediment | place: Pacific Ocean | collected 2014-05 | depth... | reverse complement strand
CCCAAGTCGTGAATCTGATCGACCGCCTCGGCGCGCGCGGCTACTCGGACGAGGACATCGGCAAAATTCTCGGCGAGAATTACCTCCGCGTGGCGGCCGAAGTGTGGCAGGCCTGACGCCGACGGATTGCGCCTAGGCCTATCCACCCGTTACAATAAAATTCTAGCCACATCCAAACCATCCGTTAGAGTTAGAGGTCTATGAGCGACGAGCCCCAACACTCGAACCGTAGCCGTTTGAGTCGCACCATCGAGCGCAAGTTCGAAAGCTTTCTCTGGCATTTCCGCCTCGTGATCGTTCCGGGAGTGATCGGGCTCCTGATGGCATCGAGTATCGTCTTCGCGCTCGGTGCCATCGAAACGACGGCCCTCGTCGGCGAGTTCGCGACCACGCTCTGGAATAACCACGGTCACCTCGCCGACGAGGCAGGTAACGGGCTCTTGACCTATAACGAGTTCATCATCAGCGTCATTACAGTGGTCGACGATTTTCTTGTCGGAGTCGTGCTCTTGATCTTCGGGCTCGGGTCCTACGATCTGTTCGTCTCGCGCATCGATCCGGCGCTCGAGCAAACCGACATCCGCCCGGACTGGCTCGTCTTCGGCTCGCTCGAAGAGCTCAAGAGCGTTCTCGGTAAGGTCGTGCTAATGATCCTTACCATCATGTTTCTCAAAGTCACCATCGATTTGAAGTTCGAGAAACCCGTCGACCTCATCTATCTCGGCGGCGGGATCGCGCTCGTAAGCCTAGGTCTCAAGCTCTCGCACGGTAAGGATATCGATAAGACGAAATTCACTGATAAGTGACTAGTCCTCACGCTCGCCTTTACCGCCTTCACGCACGACGTCAGTAACCCAGATGTCGCCGGTGTCTTCCTGCCACGAGAAGTAGACGTACTTGTCATCGGTTGCCGTGGCCTGGTACTCGAGGTTGCCGCCCCGCCGGTTGAGCTCAGTGAGTCGTCTTTCCCCGCCATTGTCGATCGAAATCGACCATAGATCTTTCCGATCACCTGCGACGAGATAGAACCGTTTACCATCGTGCGCCCAGGCTGGCGTTCCGCCGTCGCTGCGCTCAGTTATCTTTCGTTCGCCGCCACCGCTCGCTGAGAACAGCCGAGAGCTGCCATCCGCGATCCAGTCGCTGGTAGGGGACCAGCGGCCACGTATTCCGGTGGGCGCGATTTGGCGAATCTCACCGCTGTCTCTCGTGAGAACGTAGGTGCCTCTGCCCGTTCCCATCTGCGTATACGCGATCTCCAGACCATCGGGCGACCAGCTGGGCAGCCATGACTGAACACCCGTTCCCCCGCCATCGGTCAGCTGTTTAGCCGGCCCGCCGTCGCTAGGCTTGACCCATATCTCACGCTGGCCCGTCCGGAACGAATAGAAAACGATTTCATCACCCGCGGGCGACCACGTTGGCGCGGAATCAGGATGGGGATCCGTCGTGAGTAGCGTCATCGCTCCCCCGCTCGTCGGCAGAAGCCATAGGTCCAGATTGCCAGCCCGGTCGGAGTTGACGACCAGTGTGGTCCCGTCCGGGGACACGTCAACGAATTCGACAAGAGCTTCGTCATGCGTCAGTTGCTCCGCGTCGCTCCAGGTCGCGAGGCGATCGGCGAGAATCGGTACGCGCCAGAGATTCGCGACGCGGCGACCGCGGGAATAGGCCAGCTTAGAACCGCCGGGAGAGAAAGTGGCGCGCTGCATCCCGATGCCAGCGGTGATCGGCGCCGGCTCACCGACCGGCGTCCCGTCCGCAGTCAGGGGCTGGTACCAAAGATCCATGCTTCCCTCGCGATTCGACAAATAGAACAGTCCACGACTTGCGTCTGCCCAGACCGGACTCCAGACTTTCGTTCGGCCATCGGTCAGGTCGATATTCTGTTCGTCAGCGAAACGGAACACGCGTAGCGTGGTGACGTCATGCCCCCGATTTCCGGCCACGTACGCGAGAAACTTGCCATCGGGCGACCAGGCCGAATCCATCGCGGTAACGTTGCTCTCCATCAACAACGTCCGCTTGACTTCACGAGTGCTCAACAAGACCGCATCGAGAAACGTAACCTCCAGATTGCGCACGATGCAGGACAGCTCGGCGCCATCAGGAGACCATGCCGGCGGCCCACTTTGCAAGGGTGCGGGCACAACGCGCTGCGCCGGGCCGCCGACGGCGGACATGATGAAATAGCCACCGCCGTTGCGGTCCGACCAGAAGGCAATACGGCTTCCGTCAGGCGACCAGCTTGGAAACAAGTCTCGCCCGACGTGATCGGGCGTGCGGTTCGCCGGCGACCCACCTGCCAGCTGCGTAACCCAGATATCCGTATTGCCGGTAGTGAGGTCACCGGACGTACTCGCCGCATAGGCGATCGTGCGACCATCCGGCGACCACGTCGGGTAATCCTCGACCCCGAGGCCGGACGTCAACTGAACCGGATTCGCCAGGCGAATGACGCTCTGCTCGGAAACGTCATCACGCGCGACGACAAAGAACCCGGCGCTAACCGCCGCCACAGCAGCCGCAACCCACCACCCCGCGCGCGACACCTTGGCCGGCACCGCAGCCCCCTCAAACACCTCCCCCGAGGCCACATCGTCCCTAACCTCCTCAAGATGATTACGAAGATCAATAGCCGATTGATACCGGCGCTCTTGATCTTTCGCAAGGCACCGCCTATCAACGATACGCCCAAGCTCCCTCGGAATCGAAGGAACCACCTCCCCGAGCGCCCGCGGCGTATCCCTAATAACCGAAGCCAAAAGCGCCCCCGCCGTATCCCCGACAAACGGCCGCCGCCCCGACAACATCTCATAAAAAATAATCCCGAGCGAAAAAATCCGACCGCGCGTCAACCGTCTTCCCTTCCGCCTGCTCCGGAGACATATAAGCAAGCGTCCCAACAATAGCCCCTTCCCGAGTCTTCGCCTCCGTCGGAACCTGGCTGCCGACATCCACAAACCCCGGCCCCGGCTTAGCCAGCCCGAAATCAAGCACTTTGATCCGCCCGTCATCGCCGAGCATCACATTATCCGGCTTCAAATCCCGATGCGTAATATCCGCCCCATGCGCCGCCGCCACCGCATCCGCCAGCGGAATCGCCACCTCGAAAAACTTGCTCAAAGCCATCCCCTGCCGCGAGATAACCTCCGCAAGCGTCCTCCCCCGCACGAGCTCCATCACAATAAAGTGAATCCCGTCCGCCTCCTCGACCGAAAACACCTGCACGATGTTCGGATGGTTAAAAGCCGCCACCGACTTCGCTTCCCTCTCGAACCGCTCCCGCCGCTCAGGTAACGCCATCTCCAGCGGCAGCACCTTCAAAGCAACTTTCCGCCCGAGCTTCGTATCCTCCGCAGCAAAAACTTCCCCCATACCGCCGCTTCCAAGCTTCTCGACGATACGATAGTGGTTGAGAGTCCGGCCAATCATCGTAGGCCCGAGATTATCATACGGAAAGGGCCTTCCAACAAGACTAGACGTGAGCGCGCAGAGTCGATAAAGTTCGGCGTTCATGTCCAAATTCCGACAGTTCATCTACCTAGCCATCGGTACGTCCTTCGGCCTCGGCCTCTCTCCCATAGCTCCCGGCAGCTTCGGCGCGCTCGTCGGCGTCGCCTACCACGTCGCCATCGTCCTCTGGCTTCCCGCCTCCTGGCACCTCCCACTGCTCGTTATCGGCCTAGCACTCGTAGCGCTCGCGAACCACCTGCTAACCCCCTGGGCCGTCGAGTACTGGAAGAACGAAGACCCGGGGAACTTCGTCCTCGACGAAGTAGCCGGCTATCTAGTCGTCCCCATCCTCTTCCGCGGAGGCGAGCTCTGGCAGGTCGCCCTTGTCGGCTTTTTCCTCTTCCGCATCTTCGACATCATCAAGATACCTCCCGCCAAGCAGATCGACCGCGACATGCACGGCTCCTGGGGGATCATCCTCGACGACATCGTCAGCGGCGTTTACGCGGCGCTGGTGCTCTACGGGCTCGTCTGGGCCGGCGTGATGGCCCCCTGACCCGACTCCAGCCGGTGGCAGTCCGCGCCCCAATTGCTAAACTAGAGCCATAGTTCTCGAACCATCCAGTCCAACTTCCTGAAATTCCAAGGCCGCTCTTTCTTAGGGGCGACGGGTCTATGGCAACAAACGCAATCACGTTCCGACAGCGTTGGCGCTATCGCATCGACAGCTTCCTCGCGCGAGGCAGCGGTCCGCTCTTCCTGTCCCTCATCGTCGCTTTTTTCGGCTCGATCGCCCTGATCGGCGCCATGCGATGGCTGTTCCATCAGTTTGCCCCCGACACAGAGCACAACTTCTCCGACCAGCTCTGGGTCATCTTTCTCCAGCTCACCGACCCCGGGAACATGGTCCAGGACAACGACACGCCGACGATTTTCAAGACCGCGGCCGTCGTCGCCGGCATCACGGGCGTCGTCATCTTCTCCGCTTTCATCGCCTTTCTCACCACCGCGCTCGACCAGGCGATCGCGCATCTGAAGAAAGGCCATAGCCAAGTTCTCGAGTCGGGTCACTCCTTGATCCTCGGCTGGAGCCCGCGCGTGGTCGAGATCCTCCGTGAGCTCGTCGAGGCGAACGAGAGCGAATCCAATCCGGTCGTCGTCATCCTCGCCGAAAAAGACAAAGAGGAGATAGACGAGTATCTCCGGAGCCACTTCACCGACCGGAGGAACACGCGCATCGTTACGCGCAGCGGGGCCCCCGCCTCTGTCCAAGCGCTCGACCGCGTTAGCGCCAGGGAGGCGAAGTCCGCCATCGTGCTCGCGCACTGCAACCCGGCCGCGAGTCTCGAGAACAAGCTCTCGAGCGACGCCAAAGTGGTCAAGACCGTTCTCGCCATCGAGTCACGACTCGAGGAAGGCGCGGATTTTTCGATCGTCGCGGAAATCTTTACCGACCGGAATCGGCAAGTGGTCAAGGACATCGCTCCCGAGATGGTGTCAGTCATCGACGCCGAGGAAATCCTCGCGAAGATCATGGTTCAGACGTCTCGTACGAGCGGCCTCTCGGTCGTTTATTCGGAGCTTCTGAGCTTTGAAGGCTGCGAGATGTATTTCCACAACAACCCGGCATGGGCCGGCCTTCGCTTCGACCGACTCCAGTTTCACTTTCCCGACGGCGTACCCATCGGCATTCGAGCTCCGGATGGCGAGATAGAAATCCGGCCTGCGCCCGACCGGAAGATGACGGCAGAGGAAGAGATCCTCATCGTCGCCGAAGACGACTCGACTATCGAGTTTCTGCCGCAGCCCGTCATGACCCCGAGCACAGGCACGATTCCCGACAAGCGCATTCGCTTGAAGTTCGAGCGCCAGCTCATACTCGGATGGAGCTACAAAGCACCTATCATCATCCGCGAATATGCCGATTACGTTCTCGATGGCTCGCAAATCGACGTCATGGTCAAAGATCCGCCGCCGCAATTGATGGAGACCATCCGGAATCTCGACGCGGAGAGCACCGCGACGGTCCGTCTCATCGACAAAGACCCTCTCATCTGCGACGAGCTCGCGTCGATGTCCCCGTTTCTTTACAACAACGTCATCATCCTCCCCCAGAAACCTTCCATGGACAGTGAGCCCGAGCGGATCGACTCGGAGACGATCGTCGTGCTGCTGCATCTGAGGAAACTGCAAAAGGCACTCACGGAGGCAGGCAAGACCGTCGAAACGAAGCTCATCACCGAAGTACTCGAGTCCCTCAATCAAGAGCTCGTCTCCCATGCGGGCGTCAACGATTTCATTATCTCGGACCGGATGGTGTCGATGATCTTCGCCCAGATCAGCGAGGAGAGAGACATCCAGCATGTCTATGACAATCTCTTCCAAGAAGACGGGTCCGAGATCTACGTCAAGCCGGCTTGGCTCTATTTCGACAAGCTTCCGGTCACGTGCCGCTTCGGCGACTTGATGCAAGTAGCACAAAAAAGAGACGGGGAGATTTGTATCGGATACAAGCTCAGTGCACTCGAAAGCGATGCGGACGCAAACTATGGTATTAAGCTGATACCTCTCAAGGACTCGGAGATAACGCTCACAAAGCAAGACAGCCTCGTCGTCGTCGCGGAAGACGACCGTTAGACCGCCCTCAATCCCCCGATGCACATCGAACTACTACTCACTTCGCTCGGTTTCATCACGGTCGCGAGCATCGTGATCATGTATGCCAGCAACACGTTCGAATCCGCCTCGAACTATCTCGGGCGCAACCTCGCGCCCGGAATCAAAGGCGCCACGATTAACGCCGCCGGCTCCTCGATGCCGGAGCTGCTCACGACCGCCGTATTCTTGTTTGTCTACGAGGACGTTGACGGCTTCTCGGCGGGTGTCGCGACCGCCGCAGGCTCGGCGGTCTTCAACGGGCTCATCATCCCCGCCGTTTGTATCTTCGTCGTGGTGATTTGGGGCACGAAGATAAACGGGGTCGAGACCAAAGTGACCCACATCGTGGTCGACTCGCGCTCCGTTCTCCGAGACGGCATCTGGCTCGTCATCGGCGAGTTGATGCTCATCTTCTTTCTTGGCAATACAACGTTGACCTGGGTCGCGGGCGCGTTGCTCCTCTCGAGCTATGTGGGTTATTGCGGCCATCTCTTCTACCACAACCGAAAGTTTAGTGTCGAAAGAAAGGACGAGGACAACGAGGAAGAGGACGAGGACAACGAAGAGGGTGGCGCCTCGAGCTCGAAGCTCAAAGCGCTCCTGACCTTAGACTTCAACACGCTGCTCTTCAATGGCCGACGCTTCACCTCCCGCTCGGCGTGGACGGTCCTCGCCGGCGCCGTCTTCGTCCTCGGCGTTGCGTGTCTGTTACTCGCGGAATCCGTCATCAGAGTCGCCGAAGCGCTCGACATCCCGACCTACTTCACCGCCGTCGTGCTCGCGGCCGCCGCGACGAGCGTGCCCGACACCGTGCTTTCGGTGAAGGATGCGCGCCACGGCAATTATGACGACGCTATTTCAAACGCCCTCGGCTCGAATATCTTCGACATCGCGGTCTCACTCGGACTGCCGCTTCTCGTTTACTCGCTCATATTCGGAGACGTGACGCTCTCGGTGGTAGCGGGAACCTCGGCAGCGCAAGTCCAGATTCTGCGCATCGTGCTCCTTGGGGTGACGGTCGCTGTCATCTCCTTGCTGCTCATGGGGAAAAAGGCGGGCCTGGGCAAAGCAAGCATCATGTTGCTGATCTACGTCGGATGGATGACGTGGATCGCCGATTCCGCTTTCGATCTCGGAATCTTCCCCTCATGATCCATGTTCTCGCACGGTTGGCCGAAATGTCGCTCCACGTAGTGCCGGAGCCCGGCAAGAAAAATCTTCCCGCCGCGACCGGTATCTTCGTAGAAATCGTCCCAATCGGGCGTTGCCGGGATGCCTGACTGAACGAGGCGCAGCACCGTGATCTCGCCATCGGACTCGAGAAAATATTCCTCGACCATCGGCTCGTCGAGCTGCGCAGGTCCTTCCCCTTCGTGCACGAGCCGCAAATGGCGGTTCCTCTCGAAGCTCTCGATGCGGGAGGTGCCAGCCGTACCTTCGCCCCATGACACCCAGTAGCGGCCTCCTTCCGACAGCGAGACCTCCGCCTCGGGCGCATACCAGCGGATGATCTCATCGGCCTCGGTGATGGCCTTCCAAACGTCTTCGATGGGAGCTCGAATCTCGATACGTTGCGCCCTTCCCCGTGTCTTGCTCATGTCGCCTCCTTGCGTGCTGGGTAAGCTCCGAGCACGAGGCGGAATCGCCGGCCTCGGACTCCTTTAGAAGCTCCGTGTTTTCGGATGAGGCGCTCTATTTCCTGCTCGAGCTCCTCATCTCCTCAGTAAACGCCTCGAAATCCTCGGGGCTCTCGAAACGAATTTCAGTCTCGAGGGTTCGGGTCAAGAGTTTCTTACGCGCCCGGGCGGCTCGATGTCGAAGGACCGCGACGTCGCGGATCAGGCGGGCGGCGACAGTGACGAGGTACGCGCTCGAAAAGCGATCGCGGGTCGACGCTCCCTCAGTCGCGATGGGTCCAAGAAGCGCCGGGTCGAGCACAAAAGCCTTCGCACTCGGCCGGACAATGTGCTCGATGCAGCCACGAGCCGGTTCGGTTCCTTTTTTTTGTGGAGTTATCGCGAAACGATGTCGAGTAGCATCGCTGGGGTGGCCGGCTCCGAAGCCGTAACCCTGACTTCGACGCGGCTACCCGACGGGAGTCGTACGGGCTCGGCGAGCCAATATTTGCGCGGCCAGTCCGGGCTAGGTTGATACAAGCGGATGAGCGCTTCGCGCGAGCCGTCCGGCAGAACGAGATCCGCGCTGAACGCATCAACAGGCGTCTCGAGCTCGGGCACGAGGGCGACGAGCTCAGCGTCCTTCCCCATCGTGTGGGGCGAGCCCACCTTCACGGAAAGCGTTGTAACGAGCTTTACCGCATCGCTCTCGTGAAAATAAAGCGCTAGCGTGCTCTGATCGGTGACTGCCGAACCCTCATCGAGCCACGTCTTCTTGTAGTGCAGCCGCAGTCGGATCTCGGCACCCGCGGGAACGCGCCACCCGATGCCGCTCGGAAACACCTGCGGCGCTTGCCCCGGGACCCATGTCGCAAGCGGCTCCGAGCCATCACCGAGCGTCATCGTCGCCGAACGGACGATGTTCGCACTTCCGGGCTTGAAATCGATCGCACGCAACGTGCGATCCGCGCCGAGCCCCGTCGCGAGGACGAGCTCTTCGACGGCCTCCGAGCTATCCGCATCGAGCTCGAAGGCAAACGGCATAGCGAGCTCCAGATCGGGGCTCCCAAGCGGCCATGAATCCGCATCGTCACTCAACGGGCTCGGCGGGCTCGTAGCGGGATCCCCTTCCGGGCTCCCGCCGAGACACCAATCTACGATCGTGTCCATCTCTTTCGCGGAGAGGGCGCCGCGATGTTTGAAAGCCCCGACGCGCTCGTCGACGAACCAAGGCGGCATGGCGAGGTTCAGCACTTCGTTCTTGATCGAGACCGCCCACGGGAACGCCTCCCGGTAGGTCAGAAGCGACATCGGTGCCACGCCGCCCGAGCGATGGCACGAGCCGCACTTCGCGTCGAAGATGGGGTGAATGTCCTTGTTGTAAGTGAACGTCGTCACGGTCGGCTTGTGCGCCCAAACAGGCACGGCGAAACCGAGCGCGACAACAATCAAGGGGATGAAGGCCGCCCGGCCCAGCAGCTTCATTCGTAGACGCTCCGAATGGCTTCCACCGCTTCGTCGAACAAGTCATAGGCCATATAGACTTTTTCTTTGTTCCCCAGATCGCCGTAGTCGTCGAGGAGCCAAGCCGAACGGACGAGCTGGCGAAGCGCCCAGTTTAGCGACGCCCGGCGCTCGGCGGGTGCCTCTTCAACATGGCGTTCGAGCGCAACCGCAAGATTTTTCGCGTCGAGCGCCGCTAAATAGATTTGCGCGAAATTACCCGCCGTCACGAGCTCGCGTACCCTCACATTGCGCTCGGCGATCGCCGTAGCGATTCCTGCGGGACTTTCTGGAATGACGAGCTCGCCGAGCACGGTCGCCGTGGGTGCTATGATCTCGGCGTCCACCGAGATATCGGCAAAGATGAAGTCGAACCGGTCGAAATCACCGTTTCTCTCGAACCGAACCTTGGCCGTGACCTCGCGCGGCAAATCCGAGCTACCGATATGAGCTTCGAGATAGGTGCCGTCCGAAGTAGCTAAAAGAGGATAGGCGAGCAACTCGCGCGTTCGCTTCGTGTCTTTATCAAAGACTTCTTTGAGCACGGCGCGGCCTTTGAACGCTTTCACGTTCAAGGGCTCAGAGAAATTGTTATACAGATAGACGCGAAAAACGCCCTCCTCGGGGTAAGTGCCTTCGAGATGGTGCCAATTATCCGGGGCCATGAAGAACATCCCGCCATGTTGCGGGTTGTGGTTCTGATGCGGCCTCGACGAGGTCGAAGGTTCGAGCGCCATGTTACAAATGGGACAGCTTCCAGACGCGATCGCGCTCACCTCGGGATGCATCGGGCAGGCGAACGTGACTTCCTCGGTGATCAAGAAGAGGTCCCGGGCACAAATCGGGCATTTCCCAGGGGCGCGCTCGGAGATCACGGAGTGGATGGGACAGCTCCAAGCTTGCTGCACGAGCGTCTGGATTAGCTCACCCTCGCAAAACTCGCAATTCCCGGCCTCGCTTTCGGTGACGTCGCGGTGCACGGGGCACGTCCAGACGAGCTGGGCCTCGATCTCGTTCTCCTGTGCGGCAGAGGGCGAGAGGACACACAGCATGCCGATTAAAAGCCCGGCAACAACGCGCGCAATCATGGCTGACTCCAGGGCAGATCCTACCACGCGATGTTAGACTCCGCTGCATGGAGCCTTACATCGTGAGAGCGGTCGAAGCGGACGAGCGCGTCACCGCAGAGCGCTGCCACATTCTCGAGACGGGGAACGACCCGCGGGATCCCGAGGTCGGCATTGCCCGGGCGAGGGTCGAACCGGGTGTCACGACCGCGCTCCACGTGCTCTCGGTCGACGAGCGCTACGTCATTATTGAAGGCCGCGGCCGCATGGAAGTCGAAGGGCTAGACCCGGCCGATGTCGGGCCGGGAGATATCGTCGTCATACCGATGGGCCGCTCGCAACGCATCACCAACATTGCTGACCACGATCTCGTGTTTTACTGCGTGTGCACACCACGCTTCGAGCCGGAGCATTACCGGGACCTCGAAAATTAGCCTCGCGAGCTTTATCTTCGCTTGGATCTTCGCGATGAGACTGGCGCACTGCATCAAGAAGACGTGAAGACGGACCTAGTCAGAGTTTGTGTCTTCACACCGTAAACCTATCGCGGCGATGGCCGTCGTCAAAGCTCTAAAAAATCCGTTGACAATGACGGGACAAAGTTTTATACCACTTAGTAGAGCTGCAATGTTGCGGCTCAGCTAGGAGGCAATTGAGTGACGTCGCCACCTGACGGGCTACGGCCCGCGGAACGCTAGAGAGTCGAAAGATTTTCGAGCTCCGACGGGCCTATTCTACGACCGGGCTTGAGTAGGTTCCGTAGAAACCCGCCCACTCGCACCACGCCACGCGGCGTAGTCGCAGGGCCCAGAGCCCTAAAGGCTCCAAGGAACTTTACCAGTCCACCTAATCGAATTGCCACCGGCACTGGCGTGTTGGTTGCCGGACGGCTTCGTGTAGCGCCTCGAGATATGCCGGGCGCGGCCATGCTGTCGCACCGAAGCGCGCCAAGTGGTCGGTGTAGATTTGGCAGTCGATAAGCGTGAGGCCCCAAGCATCGAGCTGCTCGACCAAGCCGGCGAAACCGACCTTGGATGCATCGCTCGCACTCGCGAACATCGACTCTCCGAAATAGGCGGCGCCAATCGAAACGCCGTAGAGTCCTCCCACGAGCTCCTTCTCTTTACTCCACACTTCGACGGAGTGCGCGAAGCCGAGCCGGTGGAGCTCACCATAGGCGTCTTTCATGTCCTCCGTGATCCACGTGCCGCCTTGTCCGGCTCGCGGAACGGTGGCGCAGCCCTCCATCACTCGAGGGAAAGCTTCGTCCATCGTGAGCTCGAACCGACCGCTCTTCACGGTGCGCCGGAGACTTCGAGGCATCCGGAACTGGTCACTAGTGAGGACAAATCTCGGATCTGGAGAGTGCCAGAGGATCGGCTCTCCCTCCGAGTACCACGGAAAAATGCCTTCGGAGTAGGCGCGCAAAAGCCGCGCCGGACTGAGATCGCCCCCGACCGCGAGAAGGCCGTCCTCCGCTTCCTCGACCGGAGGGAAAACGATGTCGCGCCCCAGCCGGTAGACGGTCATGCGCGACCCGGGCCCTTATGAGGCGTCTGCAGGCGAGGGCTTCTCTGAAGCGGGCGCTGCTGGCGCCGTCGCGTCGACACTGAAGGTCAGCTTTTCACCGTCCAAGCCAATCGTGACCGTACCTCCATGCTCGAGCTCACCAAAAAGAATCTCGTCCGTCAGCGGATCGCGAACCTCCGACTGGATGGTCCGGGCGAGATGCCGCGCGCCGTAGACAGGGTCGTAGCCCTTCTTGGCAAGATAGACCCGCGCCTCCGGTTGCAGCGTGAGCGCGACCCGACGCTCTCGCAACTGGGCTTCGAGCTCGAGGATGAATTTCTCGACAATCGTCTCCATGACGTCCTCGCTGAGAGACTCGAAGGTCACGACGGCATCGAGGCGGTTGCGAAACTCCGGACTGAACACCCGCTCGATGGCTTTCTTGGCGCGCGCGGGCGCCTCCTTCGATGTGTTGCTTCCGAAGCCGACACCCGCCTGGCTCATCTCGCGAGAACCCGCATTCGAGGTCATGATGAGGATCGCCTGACGAAAATCCGCTTTGCGCCCGGTATTGTCGGTGAGCGTCGCGTGATCCATGACCTGGAGCAGGATGTTGTAGAGATCCATGTGCGCTTTCTCGATCTCATCGAGAAGCACGACGCAATAAGGATGCTGGCGAACCGCGTCGACGAGCAGGCCTCCCTGCTCGAACCCGACATAGCCTGGAGGCGCCCCAATGAGACGCGCCACCGCGTGCTTTTCCATGTACTCGCTCATGTCGAAGCGGAAGAACTCGTTTCCGAGATGACGCGCGAGCTGTCGCGCAAGCTCCGTCTTGCCAACGCCGGTCGGTCCGGTAAAAAGAAAAGACCCCGCAGGGTGGTCCGGGAGTCCGAGCCCCGCGCGCGCCCGGCGAATTGCTTGCGCAACGACTCCGACCGCGGCTTCTTGTCCGAAAACAACGCGCTTGAGCGAATCTTCGAGCGTGCGTAGCCGCTCCTTGTCCGACGCCGTCGCTTGCTTCTCAGGGATACGCGCGACGCGCGCAATGATCTTCTCGATCTCGGGGATGTCGACCTTGGGAACATCGCCCGTTTTCGCGTCAAGGCGCAGCATCGAGCCCGCCTCGTCAATGATATCGACAGCGCTATCCGGAAGCTTGTACTCCCGAAGGTGCCGCTGCGCGAGCTTCACCGCGGTCTCGAGGGACCCTGGGGTGAAGGTTACTTTGTGATGGTCTTCGTAGCGGGAGCGAAGCCCCTCTAGAATCTTCACCGCGTCTTCGAAGGATGGCTCGTCGACGACGATCTTCTGAAGACGGCGGTGCAGCGCGCGGTCCTTCTCGAGATGCTTGAACTCTTCGAAGGTCGTCGAGCCGATGAGACGTACGCGGCCTTCGGTCAAGATAGGTTTGATGAGATTGGCAAGATCCATCGTGCCGCCGGTGGTCGCTCCCGCGCCCACCATCGTGTGAAGCTCGTCGATGAAGAGGATCGGGTTGTCGCGCTGCTCGAGCGCCGCGATGATGGCTTTGAACCGCTCTTCGAAGTCACCACGATAACGCGTGCCCGCAAGGAGCGCGCCAGAGTCGAGCGAAAAAATCTCGGCGCCTTTCAATATCTCGGGGACGTCCTCGGCGAGAAGGCGCTGAGCGAGCCCTTCGACGATCGCCGTCTTGCCAACCCCGGCATCGCCCACGAAGACGGGATTGTTCTTGCGGCGCCGACCGAGCACTTGAAGTGCGCGGCGGATCTCGCTTTTCCTACCGATCAGCGGGTCGAGGAGGTCACGCCGGGCGCGCTCCGTCAAGTTCGTGGTGAAAGCGGCGAGCGGATCGCCGAGCCCCGTCGGCGCATCTTCGTCCCCTTCACCCGCATGGGCGGGACCGTCGTTCGGCATGAACGGAACCTTCGAGATCCCGTGCGAGATGTAGTTGAGAATGTCGAGCCGGCTCACACCCTGCGCTTCGAGAAGCTTCGCGGCCTGCGAGCGGCGCTCCTGCAATGTTGCCGCGAGCGCGTCGCCAATATCCGCCTCCGTCTTCCCCGAGCTCTGCACGTGGAGGACGGTTTTCTGCAAAACGCGCTGGAACGCGAGCGTTTGGATAGGCTCTTGATCCGAGTCTTTCGGCATGAGCTCTACCGCCGTCTCGAGATATTCCTTCAAGTCATCCCGGAGCTTGTTGATATCCACCCCGCAAGCAAGAAGAACCTCTTCGCCTTTGGGCTCGTGGGCAATCGCGAAGAGCAAGTGCTCGAGCGTGAGATGCGCATGTCGGCGCGACTCCGCCTCGCGATAGGCAACATTCAAGACCATTTCAAGATTCGCGCTAAACATAGTTGTTTATTCCGGCTCCATGCTGCAGCGGAGAGGATGCCCCGCGTCATTCGCGGTGTCCTGAGTCATGGCGACCTTGGTCTCCGCGACATCATAAGGGTAGACGCCCGCGACACCGACGCCTCCCGTGTGGACGTGCATCATCACTCGATAGGCTTCAGCGGGTGATTTGTTGAAAATCATCTCCAGGATATCCACAACGAAGTCCATCGCTGTGTAATCGTCATTGTGGATGAGAACCTTATAGAGCTTCGGCTTGTCGGTTTTCTGGCGCGTCTTTTCGAGAACTTCGCCTTGCCGCTTTTTGTCGGTCTCACCCATCACCCTATTGTAGAGCCAGGGTAGCGGAGGCACCAACCTCGTGGCGGGAGGGGGCCCGCTAGCGTGTATGCGGCTGCCATCTTTCTGTCAATCCCTCGCCCATCAAGTTGATCGTGATGGCTGTGGCGAAGATGGCAAGGCCGGGAAACGCGGTGGCCCACCACGCGCTGCGCATGATGGGCTGGGCCTGTTGCAGCATGAGACCGAGACTCACCCGGGAGGGATCGCCAAGGCCCAGATAGCTCAGACCGGCCTCGATGAGAATCGCCTGCGCCACGAGGAGTGTGCCGCTCGCCATCGTGGGCCCGAGGGCGTTGGGGAGGATCTTGGCGAACATCAAGTTCAGATTCCCGGCTCCAGCTGCGCGGGCAGCCTCGATATAGTCCCGAGATTTCAGCGAGAGGAACTCGGCCCGCACGACGCGGGCGAGTTGTGGCCAGCTCAATAGCCCGATCGCGACCACAACGTTCCCGAGCGACGGGCCGAAAAACGCCACGAGCATCATCGCGAGAAAGAACCTGGGGATCACCTGAAACACTTCGGTGACCCGCATGAGAACGTCATCGGTAAAGCCGCCGAGAAAGCCGGCGGTGGCGCCAACGGCGATACCGACAAGCGCGGCCGCGAGCGCGGCCGTGATGCCGACGAAAAGCGACACCCGCGTCCCGGAGAGCACGCGATTGAAGACGTCACGGCCGAGCTCATCAGTGCCCATGAGATGGACCGAGTCCGGCGCGGCAAGTGCGGGTCCGACGGCAACCCGCTCGGCGTCGAAAGGCCGGAGGGCGCCGCCCATGGACGCAAAGAGCACGATCCCCAGAAGAAGCAACCCCGAATAGATCGGAAGTCCAGCCCTCGTGGCGGTCCGCGCTGTCATGAGTACACGACCCGCGGATCGATGAACGCGTAGATGACGTCCGTGACAACGTTCGCCACGATGACCGCTACCGAGATACACGTGAACAGGCCGAGCAGCAGCGGAAAATCCCGCGCGCCGATCGCTTCGTACATCAACCGGCCCAGGCCGGGCCAGGCAAACACCGTCTCGGTAAGGACGGACCCGGCCAGCATGTGGCCGACATGCAAGCCCATAACCGTTACCACCGGAAGCATCGCATTAGGAAACGCATGGCGGAAGACGACCCTGAGCTCGGACAGCCCGCGCGCACGCGCGGACTTCACGAACTCCCGACTCAACGTTTCGCGCATCTTGACCCGCGTGAGACGGTAGATGAGGGTGAGCTGGTACACGCTGTAGGTGAGCGCCGGCAAGGCGAGATGATGAGCCACGTCGATGACGCGGTCGAATCCCACGGACGTTGTGCGCAGCGAGACCATGCCCTGGATGGGAAACCATCCTAGGCCGACGGCGAACACGAGCAGCATCAACTGTCCGAGCCAGAACACAGGCATCGAATAGCCCGAAAGCGTAAGACCGGTCAGCAAACGCTCCAAGAGCCCGCCGGCGCGATAGGCAGCCACCACGCCGAGCAGAATTCCAAAGCTCACGCTGATGACGAAGCTCGTCCCCATCAGGAGCAGCGACGCCGGAAGCCGACTCATGATGAGCGCCCCAACATCCTGGCGAAAGCGAAACGAGTAGCCGAGATCGAGACGCGCCATGTTCGAGACGTAGGTCCATAGCTGGACCCAAAGCGGCTGGTCGAGGCCGAGCTCACGTCGCATCTGGGCTTGAAATTCCGGATCCGTATCCATCCCACCGAGCAGCATGTCGACCGGGTCTCCCGGCGCCGCGTGGATGAGAAAGAAGTTGATGATGACGACGACGAGGACGAGTGGAACCGCTTGCGCTAGCCGCCTGGCACTGTAGGCGAGCAGACGTGTGCCGAACGCCGTCTCAGAACTCACGAACGAGGGGGGGCGCCAGGGCCCTGTCGACGATGTTGCGCAGAAGAAGAACGATCGCCGCGTTCGCCTCCGCGGGAACGCCGTCGCAAACCGGAATTCTCCGCCCGGTCGCGCCGTCCGTCAGTCCCAGTCCCACGCCGACGTGGTGGAGCGCCGTCTCTTCTTCCGGCGAATGGCAGAGCGAGAGATCGTCGCGCAAGATCGCCAGAGCCGCGAGGACCCCGTAGGCGCCAAGGTTCGAGGTATTAGCGACAACGAGAACGCTGGTCTCGACCGTAGAGAAGATCCCGCTCGCACTCCCCGTTTTGTCGACCTGGGCGAGCTCCGGAACGGCGGCGACGAGGTCTTCGCTCGTCTTCCCGAAGCCAATCTCATTGCCACCGTCGCCGATCGCGAGCGACGCTCGACCCAATCCGGCATGTGTCCGGAAGAGATGATCGACGTTGCAGCGGAACGCGTCACGGCAATTGGCGTTGATGCCATGAAGCGAACCGTTAGCGTTTCCGCCAAGCCGTTCGATGGCAACGAGAATGTCCCGCTCCTCGGCGATGCGCTCTTGTTCACTATGATCGTTGAACCGAAGCGAGACGACCGGGACGGCGAGCTCGCGTCTCTCCACCAGTCGCTCGATCGGCCTTGCGCAAACCGCGTCCGTATAGATGGACACGTCGTGACCGATGCGGGTGAGCGCCTCTCCGAGAACGGTCGCCCCGAAAGGTCCGTCGTTCTCGCCGACGGGCATATGATCGGGCACGGCTGCGCCGGTCACGATACCGATACGCGCGGGTGAGACGCTCAGAAGCTCAGCGGCGGCCTGAACGAGAGGACGGTCGCTGCGATCTCTCGCTTTGTCGTACAGCACGGTCTTGAATCCGACGGGAAGGCCCTTTCGGCGCATCTCGACGCAGACGAGCTTGTCGATATTGTCACAGGCGACCGTGAGCATGCCCGGTTTTCCTTTCTTCAGCGAACGCGCGCCAACTCCCGTGACTGCAAATAGCCGTTGGGCGTCGTGACAACGTGTTCCAGGCCAGCAGAGACCAAGTTGAGCGTCGGGTACTCGAATAGCGGGAGCGCCGGCAGCTCTTTCATGAGAATCTGCTGGATGCGTTCCCACATCGCCACCCGTTGGCCGCGGTCCAGCTCCGACATGTCGGCGTCCATGAGCCCGTCCACTTCAACATTGGCATACCCCATCGCATTGATGAACGGCGCTTTCCTGATCTGCTTCGAATGGTAGCGGGTGCTTACGCTCAGCGCGGGATCGGGACCGGTGACGAAATTCTGGAGCGCCATGTCGAAATCCCAGCCGCGAAACGTACGCTCGATATAGGTGGGCCGGTCGAATGGCTCGATCGTGACCTCGATGCCGACCTCCCGCAAGTTGTCGCGGATGATCGCGGCGGCGCGCCGCTCGGTGTCCTTGCCAGCATCGTGTGTCAAACGCAGCCCGAAGCGCACTCGATCGGTGCCACGCTCGAATCCCGCCGCATCGAGCAGTGCTTCGGCTTTCGACACGTCGCGCGTCCTGTAATCGTCGAAATCGCCGGCATGCACCCAGCCGAGGCCGCTATTGATGTGGCTGTGCGCCACGCGGCCGAGGCCGAAGAGAGCGCCTTCGATGATGGCTTTCCGATCGATAGCGTATGCGAGAGCTCTCCGGACGCGTCCGTCCTGGAGCTTCTGATGTCGCAGGTTGAACAGAAGGTTCTCGTTCGTGGCCGCCGCTTCGAGACCACGCTCGACGACGCGAAACCGGCCGTCCTCGCGCAGACGGTCGACCGCTTCGTAGGGCACGATGTAGGCGTGGAGAAAGTCGATCTCGCCGCGCTCGAAGGCCAGGAGTCTCGTCGAGGCATCGGGCACAATCTGAAAGACCAGGCGGTCGAGATGCGGAAGCCCGGGCTTGAAGTAGTCGTTGTTTCTCTCGAGCGCAATGAAAGATCCAGGCTGCCAGGCAGCGAACTTGAAGGGTCCGCTTCCGACAGGCTCCCGATTGGCAGGGTTCGTTCTCGGATCCGTGCCTTCGTAGATATGCTTCGGCAAAATCAGCGTGCCACTTCCCAGCCGATTGCCAAGCAGCGTCAGGAAAGGCGCGAACGGTTCTTTCAACGTGATCACGAACCTGTGCTCGGACTCCGCTTCGGCGGAGACGACGTTGCTCCACCAGCGGCGCGCACGAGGGTGCACTTTCGCGAGCACATCGTTGAAGGTGAACGCCACGTCTTCGGCCGTCACCGGCTTACCGTCATGCCACCGCGCCTCTCTGTTCAAATGGAAGACGTAGCGAAGCCCGTCGGGCGAAACCTCCCAACTGTCGGCAAGGTCCGGCGTTGGGTTGAAATCAAAGTCGTAGCCGATGAGCCCGTTGAAGAGGTTCGACGCGATCATGACCGCTGGCAGGTCGCTCGAAAGATGCGCGGTCAAGGTGGCGGGCTCACCTTCGAGCGCCAGGATCATCGTTGCGCCGTCGTTCCCCGGAGTCGCACAAGAAGTGGACACGATAGCGGCGAGAAGGAGCAGGATTCGGAAAAGCGCGGAGATCTCGCGGTTCCTTAGCCGGGTGACTGCTTCGCGCACCATGGGCCGTCAGTTATAGCAGATCGCACGCGCCCAACGTTCCAAGTGCTGGCGTTTCTACTGGATGTAGCCCAAACTCCTGAGCCGCTCGAGCTCCTCGGCGCTCGTCCCCTCGACCGATTCAGCGTCCGGCAGAAGCCGCGCGGCCTCCGCGTAACTCTGCCAATCTGCGAGGAGCCTCTGCAATCGTTCGACGACCTCGGGATGCTGCTCGGAAACGTTGACTTGGTTTAGGGGATCGTTTAGGTGGTCGAACAGCTGCCATTCCGGCGCGCCCGGAGGAGCGTGGGCATCAGGTCGATGGACCGAACCATCTCGGAGATCACGGTTCCGCTCGCAATACGTCCGGGCGCCCACAGCACGAGGGGTACGTTGGTATTCTCGCCGTAGACATTGTCGTGCCAATGACCACCGTGATCCAAGAACTCCTCGCCGTGGTCGTCCGGCCCGCGAGCCGGCCGTTCGTCACACCCAGTTCTTCCACACCGACGCCGACCTGCCAGCCGTGCGCATCATCGTCGTTGAAGCGCCACTCCGTGCGCGGGATCTCGACCAACGCGCCAACACTGCCTTCGACCACAGCAGCGTCGAACACATCCTGCAACCGGATTACGGCCGAGCCCCGGCCGCCGTCGCCGCATCCCGCGGCGGAGATCCAAGCGCACAGCGCCAGACGGAACACGGCGTCGCGGCTCGGTTTCAGCCCGTTGGCGAGGATATCAGCGTACCCGCGACGTCGGGAAAGAGTTGGCTGAACGCTAGCGGGCAACATGGCGATAAGAAGTGAACACGATCGACTCGCTGAATGTGAATCATCCAATGGAGCTCGTCGTTTTACCAGATGACGCATCCGGAGCCGCCACTTCATCCGAGCGAGAGCTCGTCCTCATCTTGAACCGGGGCGAGGAGCTGAGTGGTGCGGTGAACTCTCCCCGGGGAGAGTTACTATGTCGGCTCGACATAGCAGCCGCTGTGCCGACTACAGGATTATGCCGCGTAGAGGTGGGGCCGGTCGCGGACAAGTGCGGGGTATAGCAGCGTTGGGGCAGCAAGCGCAGTTGATGCATAATCCGCTGGTCGGAATCGGAATCGGAAAAAAAGATGGCATCGAGGTCGTTTTTTTCTTGACAGTTTTTTCGACACGACTTGAAAGAAGAGTTAGGGCGTGCGCCGTTGAGGTCTCAGCAAGCGCTGACGAAGCGACAGCCCTGCTCTCTTCCTCGAAGAGACTTCGAAAGCGTTCCGCAGCGTTTGTGCTCGTCAGGCGCCAACGCTGAGGGTCGAAAAAGTCCATGCTATAACAACGTATGAGCATAAGAGATGAATCAAAACTGCTCTCGGAACTATCGGATGACGAACTTCTCGCTCGTCTATCCTATGCCTCGAAGCAGTCGCGGCGCGGTGAAGCAGCGCTCGTCGCACACATCGCTGAAGTCGACGCGCGGGGTCTATATGCCCGCGAGGCTTCGCCGTCCATGTTCCGCTTTTGTACGGACGTTTTGCATTTATCGGAAGCGGAAGCTTATCGGCGAATCAACGCCGCTCGGCTCTCACGCAGATTCCCCGTGCTCCTCACGATGCTAGAAGATGGACGCATTCACCTGTGTGGCATCGCCGTGATCTCGAAGCATCTCACCGAGGCCAATGGCGAAGAGGTACTCGCCAAAGCCACGCACAAAAGTAAAGGCCAGATCGAAGAACTCGTGGCGGAGTTGGCTCCGAAACCGGACGTGCCGCCGACAATTCGAAAGAGACCAAAACCCAAAGCCCCGAGCGAGTCGTCCAAGGCGGCGGACGAAAGTCGTGAGGAGCCTCGGAGGAATGAGCCGACGTCGCCTACCCGCCCGGCAGCCCCTGATAAACGGCCCACGGTCGCGCCGCTTTCACCCGCGCGTTACGAAGTAAGATTCACCGCTAGCGCCGAGCTTCGCGACAAGCTCGAACGGCTCGAGGCGCTCATTCCCGGCAGCGATCTCCGTTCGGTCATCGACGTGGCCGTGAGCGAAAAGCTCGAGCGGCTCGAAGCCAAACGTTTCGGCAAGACGAATCATCCGAGATCGAACGTCGAAGACGCCGACACGTCACCGGGTGTGCGCGGCATCGCTGCCGCGGTGAAGCGTTTCGTGTGGGAACGAGATGGAGGGCAGTGCACGTACGTTACGCGTGGGTGAAGCGAGCTTTATGCAACAAACCTCTGTTCCAGGGGACTAGCGGCTGCTGCGAATACACTCACGTGCCCCAGGATTTTGTCGCATCCACGCATCAGGTGGGCGACGTGATCGCCGGAAAACACACGTGGATTAGAAGCTAGTTTGACCCCTCTGTATCCGCGTCCGAAACCAGCTCTTTATCGCGTAAGAGCTCGAGGTAGTCATCCCTGCTAAGGGTGCAACGATGAAGGTCCTTGCAGTCCTTCATCCGCAAATGGAGGTCTTTGGGCAGGTGGTCGTGGCCCACTTCCTTCGACGCGCGCCGAATCCCGAACGAAACAACTTCCTTCCCTTCGTAGATTAGAACGGCGTGATCATGAATACGTCGTCCCTTGTGCACAACCATCCCGAGCTTCTTGGCTATTTCTTTCGCATGTTTCTGCGTGAACTGACGTGCCATCACCGCCGCCTGACGTGACTTAGCAAGTACGCTTTCTGTCGCAAAGGTTCTGGACCGAGTTGTTCGTCTGGCGTTTCGCAGTACCGGTCGAAAAGGTCTAGTAAGTAGGACTTTAGATTAGTAACCGCCTCCTCTAGCGTGTCACCGGTGGAATACGCGTTTATGTCGACAATTCCGGCCTCGAACTCATCCGCGCACGGCGACACAACGACAGTGATCGGCTGAATGACGTCGTAGGCTTCTGGCGCGAAACTCCCGACTGGTATCCAGTCCGATGACGATCGCGTAGCGATGCGCTGAACTTGTGCATAGTTCTTGGCGAGGGCATTTATTAGCTCTTGTGTCCGCGGCAGCACGTTCGACAGTTCGCGCAACACAGGTCTCCACACATCCATCTCGGCGCTCAATTGCTCCACCCTTGTTTGAAGCACAGCTACGTGACGGTGCAACACGTCCACGGTCGCCAAACGTTGAGCGATCGCATCCTTAATTCCTTCCTCCAACCCACGCTGAAGTGCAGATTGTTGCCAAAGAGCAGGTAGCGCCAGTGCTTCTACGTCTAATGTCGCCCATTCCGTGAATTCTCCCGCGCTCTCTTCAAACATCAACTCCGGTGTAGAGGAGAATGCTACTTGGCTCCACACATAGTAGTCGTGGGCATGCGGGTATTTCCGCGCTCGCTGTCTAGTCGGAAGCGTCGTCATAGGTGGCTATTCCACACGCTCAAGGGCTAGGGTGGAAATCCGCTTGGCCGCTTCGATCGCCTGAATGGGGAACTCTTCGGTCAGTGCAACTTCTTGATTGAACGTAACAGTGTGCCGCAAACGCCCTTCGCGTATCGATACTTCTAGTTCGTACAGGGTCTTTCCCTCCGGCGTCTTTTTTACGCCAGTCAACTCAATCACCTCGTCGAAGATCTTGGATTGCTCGCTGACTTCAACAGGAAGGAAAAGCGAACGAAAGTCCTTCGAGTCATAGCCGAAGCGAACGTTGACCGTGGTTTGCGGTTCATCTCCCAGGGCGCGAACAATTATTTCTTGGCAATCCTGCCAGTCTCCGAAATCATCCGGTGGCTCTCTGGTGGAAATGAACCAACTCAAATGAAGCTCGTATTTGCCACGCTTCGGACTGACAAGATGCGCTGAGATGACCGCTTTGTCCCTACCCTTTCCGGGATATCGATGGGCAAAAAAATAGGGCAGGTTCTTTCTCCGTCCTTCGAGTGATTCCCGTAGTTCATCTCTATCCTGCTTCGACAGTTCGAGCGAGGCGTACAGCGATACATACTCACAGCCATGCTGCTTCAAGGCATCGTAAAAGCGGGAGGGCATCGGGAGCAAAGGCTAACTCAACACGATGCTTCGCCGCAATTAGGTAAAAGGTCTGAGCCACACGTCCGCTCGGTCTGCCGCGAAGCACCAGGAAACATACGTTCTGACCTCATTATCCTGGAGCGATACGGCGAGCGCAAGCAATCCCTACACGTGTGTACTTCCGCGCCGACGTGTTCGCCACGCACTCAGGACAGCATTGTCAAGAGACCTCCCATTCTCACGGACGACGCCCTGCGGGACGAGCCGAGCGATCACGCGGACGTGGTCATCACCAACCCGCCTTTCGGCAAGAAGTCCTCCATCCCCATCGTCAACGAGGAAAGCGAGACCGACCGCCAATCGCTGACCTATAACCGTCCGGACTTCTGGACGACGACCTCGAACAAGCAGATCAACACGTCCTCTTCGAGGGCGGCGCCGGGGAGACCGTGCGCAAAAACCTGCTCAAGGAATGCGAGGTCCACACCCTCCTCCGCCTCCCCACCGGCATCTTCTACGCGCAGGGCGTTAAGGCGAACGTGCTCTTCTTCGACCGCAAGCCCGGCGCGAAGGAACCGTGGACCAAGACCGTCTGGGTCTACGACCTCCGTACGACAAGCACTTCACCCTGAAGACCAAGCGTATGACCCGCGTCGAGCTCGTCGAATGCTACGGTCCCGGCAACCGCCACAAGCGCGAGGCAACGTGGTCCGAAAAGACTCCGGAGGGGCGCTTTAGGCCCTACACTTACGACGAGATCGTGAGCCGCGACAAGGTGAGCTTGGACCTCTTCTGGCTTCGGGATGAGAGCCTCGAGGACTCGGCCTATTTGCCGGACCCGCACATCCTCGCGCAGGAGATCGCGGATGACCTTCGCTCGGCGTTGGGGCAGATCGAGGACGTGCTCGTGGACCTCGAACAACGCGCCGGCCTCGTTGACGAAGACCGTGGCTGAACCGCCCGCGAAAACGGACGCGAGTACTCTCCCCGGGGAGAGTTGCTATGTCCCATTCGGCATAGCAGCTAGAGTCGCCACTTCTTTCGTGCCTCCTCGAGACGCATCCCGTTCTCGAGGGCTTCGCGAATGTTTGCCTCGCGCGTGTCAACCTTCTGGGCCAGATCGAGGATCTCCGACTCTCGCGCGCGCGGCACGACGACGACACCGTCCGCGTCACCCAGCAGCAGGTCACCGTCTCTGACGCGCACGCCGCCAATGGACACGGTAACGTTCATAGCATCACGCGCCACCCGATTCTTCCCTGTCCGCATCGATCGGCCCCGGCTGAAGACGGGATATCCAAGATCGAGGCTTCGGCTGACGTTGCGACAAACGCCGTCGAGGACCGAGCCCGCGATACCTAGCTTCACCGCGGCAAGGGTCATGATATCTCCCCAAACGGTCGCGTCGAGACGTCCTGCATTGTCGATGGTGATCACCCGCTCTGGTGGAACGTCGTCGATGTAGTCTCCCACCGTGCCACCGGACGTATCGGCGGGAAGGGTCCGCATCGTAAAAGCCCGCCCGCACAGCCTAAAGCTCGGGTCGAGAGGCAGGATCCCGAAGCAATGCCCGGCAATGCCGAGCCGATCCAACGTATCACCGACGGTGCTCGTCGACATCTTCTTCAGCTGCTCGACAGTCTCATCCATCTGTCAGTCCGCGTAGTCCGGTTCTTCGCGATCGAGAAGGCGCATCAAAGCAACGAAGTGCACTCGGGCTTGCTTCCGAAGGTTATTGGGCCTCGCGTCACTGACATATTTTTCGGCGACCGAGTCGGGAATCGTGCGGAGGTTCTGACTCGTCGCTTGGGCAAGGACCTGCACTTGGCAGGCTCGCTCGAGGAAATAGAGGTCGTCGAAACCGCGCGCCATCGACTCGCCCGCCACGATCACTCCGTGATTCGCGTGGAATAAAATGTCTCTCTTCCCGAGCACCGCGGCGAGACGCTCCCCTTCTTCCGCGTGATCCGCGGCGCCACCATAAACGTCGTCATAGGCGATGCGGCCATGAAACCGCAAGGCGTTCTGACTGATCGGCAAGAGCCGCCCGCCTTCGAGAACGCAAATCGTCGTCGCATGGATTTGATGGGTGTGGAGCACGCAAACGCTATGGGGACGGGCCCGGAGGATACGCGAGTGAATGAACAGCGCCGACGGCTCGATCTCCCCGTCTCCTTCGAGCACGTTCCCATCGCCATCGACGACGAGAAGTCGGCTCGCCCGCACTTCCGACCAGTGGAGGCCGTGAGGGATCACGAGGAAGCGCTCCGATTCCCCGGGCACCCGCAGCGTAAAGTGATTCGAGATGCCTTCGTTCAGGCCGAAGCGCTCGCCTAGCCGATAGGCGGCCGCGAGCTCACGTCGCGCGGTATTCAAGGGAAGCTCTTCCGAAACGCGGGGACGTCTTCATCTATCAGCTTCCGATATTCCTCGCGGACCTCGTCGAGGCGCTTCGTTAAAATCGCGTGCACCTCGAGCTGCTGGTCGGTGGGGCGAAAGTCAGCGCTGTCGTGACCGACGTCGTTTCCGAGCGCGCCGAGCCTTCCGTAGAGCTTCATCGGCGCGCGAAACGCGTCTTCACGCGCCCCGGTCAAATTGACGTCGAAGAGCTTCCCTTCCACCGACACGGCGTAGGTCGACAGCTCCTCCGCATTGCTCACAATGGTGGTCATCCCCTCGCGCTCGCCGTAGCGCTCCACGAGGTCGAGGAGCTCTTTACGCGTCCATTCGAGCTCGTCGATCATGTCGACGACCTCGTTCAATTGGTCCCGGATTTCGAGGGACAGCACCGCTTGCGCCTCGATATCCGCTTGGGTTCCCGTCGAATGCGGGTCTCTACGCACTTCGAGCGGTACCTCGAGCGGTATCGGCGTCACATCGTCTCCTGCCAAAAGACGCACGGTGTACATGCCCGGCACCGCAAGCGGACCCCGGTAGCCCGGGAAGAGATCCAGATCCCACGTGCGTAGACGCCACCAGCCTTCTTCGCCAAGCGGAACCCAGTCGTGCTCGGGCGGCGGCGTCCGGAGCTTTGCCTCGCGCGATTTTTCGTGGCGGAGATCCCACCATACACGCTGAAGCCCTGCCGACCCGCTCGCTTCGAGCTCGCGAATGGTCTCGCCCGCAGCATCGACGATCTCGATCTTCACGTCGTCGTCCACTTTGTCCGCAAGGTGGTAGTGGATCGAAGCCCCGTAGGGGGGATTCTTCCCGGATACCTGACTCCCGCTTTCCGTTTTGATGCCTTTGGTCGCGCGGAAGCGGTACGCGGACCGCGGCTCGAAAAGATGCACGTCTTTTTCGAGAAGCGACGGCTCGAGCGCTCTGAGCGACGTGAGATCGTCGAGGATGTAAAAGCCGCGGCCATAGGTCGCGACCACCAGATCCGCGAAGTGCTCTTGCACCGTCAACCAGTAGATCGGCACGGGAGGCATGTTCGTCCGCAGCGACGTCCAGTGCTCCCCGTCATCGAGCGTGACATAAACCTGGTTGTCCGTCCCCGCATAGAGCATGCCGCGACGCTCGGGATCTTCACGCACCACGTGAACGAAGCTGAAGACCGACTCGGGAATGCCTTCGCTGATGCGCTCTAAGCTCTCGCCGTAATCCGTCGTCTCATAGATGTAGGGCGCGAAATCGCCATCCTGGTGATTGCTGAAAGCGACATAGGCCGTAGCGCCGTCGTAGCGTGAAGGCTCGATCGCTTTCACCCAGCTCTCGACGTACAAGCTCTCGATGTTCTTCGACACGTTCGTCCAGCTCTCGCCGCCATTTTGCGACACGTGCACTTGCCCGTCGACGCTCCCCGTCCAAATCACCCCTTGCTCGACGGGCGACTCCGCGATCGAAAAAAGAACGGAGCCGTCGAAAGTATAGAGGTTGTCGATCGTGAGGCCGCCGCCCGAGTCCTTCTGGCGTGTCTTGTCGTTCGTGGTCAGGTCAGGGCTGAGCTCGCGCCAACTTTGCCCCGCATCCGTCGTCACGTGAACGTGCTGACTTCCAACGTAGACCTTCTCGTGATCATGAGGCGAGATGTGAAGCGGAAAATTCCAGTGCCACCGATATTTCACTTCAGCGGGCGCCCAGCCGTAGGACGCTTCCGGCCACACGCGTACGTCACGCCACTGGCCGGTGCGCCGGTCGTAGCGCTCGAGCCCCCCGTCGTAGCAGCCTGACCAAACAATGTTGTCATCTTCGGGGTCGGGCGTGGCCCAACCGCTCTCGCAGCCCGCGACGTCGTGCCACATCCCGAGCGGGATGCTCTCGCCGGCGCGGCTATTGCTGGGCCCTCGATAGGAGTACCCATCCTGGCGGTTGCCGTAGACGTAATACGGTACCTGGTCGTCGACACTCACGTGGTACATCTGCGCGACCGGGAGCACGATGCGCTCAAACGTCCTGCCCCGGTTCAAGCTGATACTCGCGCCACCGTCATGCGCGACGAGGATGCGGTCCGCGTTCAGCGGATCGATCCAGACGTCGTGGTTGTCGCCGCCGCCGCGCGGCGGGTTCTCGACGATACTCTCCCCGCCATCCACCGACATGCTGAACCGCACCGACGCGATATAGATCCGATCGGCGTCGTCCGGCGAGACGGCAAAGCGGGTGTAGTAGGGCGCGCGCTCGTTGAGCGTGTGGTTGTTGCTGACTAGCTTCCACTCATCACCACCATCCGTCGAGCGGTAGAAGCCGGGGCTCGTATCCTCGGTCAGAACATACCAGCGATCCGGATCCGACTGCGCGATCGCGACCGCAATCTTTCCGAGCGGATGGCTCTCGCCACCGGGAAGACCTTTGTCTTCGTCGGAAAGTTTCTCCCTCGTAGTTCCGCTGTCCTTCGAACGGTAGACGCCGCTTCCCGGCCCACCGCTCACGAGACCCGACGTGTTGATCTGCATCTGCCACATCCCCGCGAGCAGGATGCGCGGGTTGGTCGGGTCCATCGCTATGTCTGAGCACCCCGTCTTCTCGTCAACGAAGAGCACTTGCTCCCACGTCGCGCCGCCATCCGTGGTGCGGTAGACGCCGCGCTCGGGCTGCGGCGCATAGAGGTGACCCGCGGCGCAGGCGACAGCGACGTCGGGATCCGTCGGGCTCACGACGAGACGGCCGATACGGCCGGTTTTCTCGAGCCCAACGTGGCTCCACGTCTCACCCGCATCGGTCGAGCGGTACATGCCGTTTCCCATCGCAAGCGCGGGGCGAATGACAAAGGTCTCGCCGGTGCCGGCCCAGACGACATTCGGATCCGAAGGCGCTATGGCGATCGAGCAGACCGAAGCGACGTCGACGTCATCGAAGATAGACGACCAGTTCGAGCCACCATCGGTCGTCTTCCATCTGCCGCCGGAAGCGGCACCGATATAGACGACAGCGTTATTCCCGGGCTCGCCGGCAATCGCGATCGTGCGGTTACCGTCAGGTCCGATATAGCGATAGGCGAGCTCCGAGAGAAGCTCGGGATCGAGGGCTTGCGCAAGGATCATCGCGACGAGCAAGTGCATTCATTCTTCTCCAAAAATCGCGCGGTACTCTTTTTCGAGCGCTTTGGTTTTCTTCGCCGAGAGACCGCCGAGAAGCTCAACCGCCTGACGCAAGCGTACGCGCGTCAAGTCCAGCCCGAGAAGCGCCATCGAGCCGAAGAGCGGCGTCGACGCTTTCGAGCCTGTGAGGGCGACGTAAAAAGGCCGCGTCAAGTCGCGAAGCTTGATGTCCAGCTTCTCCGATAGCGAGCGCAAAACGCCCTCGATGGCCCCCTCGCTAAAGTTCGGAAGTGCTTCGAAGAGCCAAATCGCCATTTGAAGAACGCGCACCAGGTCCGCCGGCTCTTTCCCTTTCAATATCAAGTCATCCGCTTGGATAGGCACCCGATCCGCGAAGAAGAACGCGGTGAGAAAGCCCCAATCGGCGAGTGTTTCGAGGCGCGGCTGGGCAAGCGGCACAATTTTTCCGAGATAGTCGGCACCGAGGGCCCAATCCTGGAGCAACTTCAAGAGCGCGGGGCCGTCATAGTCCTCACGGATGTAGCGCGCGTTCAGCCAGCGTAGCTTGTCGACATCGAAAACGGGGCCGCTTAGCGATAGCTTCTCGATGTCGAAGTTCTCGATGAACTCGGCGAGCGAAAATTTTTCTTCTCCTTCCGCGCGCGTCCAACCCATCATGCCCATAAAGTTCACGATGGCCTCGGGGAGAAAACCAGCACGTCGGTAATAGTTGATCGAGGTCGGGTTCTTCCTTTTCGAGAGCTTGGACTTGTTCGCGTCGTTATTCCTGAGAAGCGGCAGATGGCAAAACACTGGCGGCTCCCACCCGAAATACTCGTAGAGCTTCAAGTGTTTCGGAACGGAGTTGATCCACTCCTCGCCACGAATCACGTGACTGATCTCCATCAAGTGATCGTCGACAACGTTGGCGAGATGATAAGTCGGAAACCCGTCCGACTTCATCACGATCTGGTCGTCAATGGACGCCCAGTCTTTCCGAATATCACCGCGAAGAACATCGTGCATCACAGACTGGCCCTCGATGGGAATCTTCATCCGCACGACAAAACGCTCATCGGAGTCGTCTCGCGCGATGTCGCGACAGTGCCGGTCATAGCCTGGGAACAGTTTCTGGTCCCGGTGCTCGGCGCGCATCGCCTCTAGACGCTCCTTGGTGCAATAGCACCGATAGGCATGGCCGTCCGCGAGAAGCCGATCGACGTGCTCCTTGTAAATCGGCAGGCGCTCGCTCTGGCGATAAGGCGCGTGGGGTCCCGAGACATCCGGCCCCTCGTCCCAGGTGAGCCCGAGCCAACGCAGCGAGTCCAGGATCATTTGCTCGGACTCGCGCGTGGAGCGCGCTTGATCCGTATCTTCGATGCGCAAGATGAACTGGCCGTCATGTTGCCGGGCGAAAGCGAGGTTGAAGAGCGCCTGATAGGCCGTCCCGACATGCGGATCGCCTGTCGGGGACGGTGCGACACGAACACGAACCTTTGAAGCTGAAGCCGTCATAACGCCGCGCATTGTACCTCTCCGCACGTAGATCGACACGACGGAAGGATTTTCTGGAACGGGTGGTCCACCGCAGAGCTCGAGGCGGAGCTGACGACCATCGGGGAGCGATCGTGCCGGGAAAGCGCGCGACACGCGTCGACCCGAGGGTCGCTTTGAGATGGGAGCAAGCGCGGACAGCCAGCCGGTGAGATACTTGACGCAATGGCCATTGCGTCGGGGGTGCAGGCTCAGTACCAGACTGGTGTAAGCACCTTTGAGCCTGCGTTCTCTTGAAAAACACTCTTTCCGAGCTCATCCGTCTGAAACTATCGATCCCGTACCGCCAAGTCGCCAACCTGCTCGTCCCGAGGGCCAACTCGAGCTAGTCCCCTTCCGTCTGCAAGCGACGTCCCATCGGATGATATAGTCTTCGCGCCTTCGACGCGGACAATGTTGTGTCCGACCTGGTCTTTGTTTTAATCCCGAGTTGAAGAGGAGGAGACGATGAAGAGGATCCTTTTCGCCACGAGCCTCATCCTCACCGCAACGGTTCCATCCGCCGCCCAAGACCGCCCAGGAGAGTGGCGCTACATTGGTGGGGACGCGGGACATACCCGTTACTCGCCCCTCGAACAGATCAACAAAGACAACTTCGAGGAGCTCGAGCAGGCTTGGGTCTTTCGGGGGGACAATTATGGCCCTACCGTCGATTACCTTTTCCGCTCGACGCCGATCTACATCGACGGAATGCTATACACCGTCGCCGGCCGCCGCCGTACCGTCATCGCCATCGATCCGGCCACGGGCGAGACGATCTGGACCTACCGCGAGCCCCACACCACGCGCTACGAGCGCGGCATGCGGAACAATTACGGTAAGGGCGTCGCCTATGCCGAGGTGGACGGCCGTGGCGTGATCTTTACCAGCAGCCCTGGCTTTTTCCTCCACGCCCTTGACGCGAAGACCGGCCTGCCGCTTCCGAACTGGGGGACGCCGGTACCTCTCCCGGGCTTTTCTCAAACGGGCGTCGTGGACCTGCTGCCAGACCTCGTGAGGGACTGGGACCCATGGCTTACGTCCGGCTATACCTACGACCCGGATCGCGGGATCCCGCGCGACCTTGGAAATCTCAGTAGCTCGTCGCCTCCCATCGTCGTGAACGGCGTCGTGGTCGTGAGCAATGTTCACGAGCAGGGTTACTATCAGACCCGCACCGAGAACATCCCGGGCGACATCCTCGGCTATGACGCGCGCACCGGGAAGTACCTTTGGAAGTTCCACGTCATCCCTCGTCCGGGTGAGCTCGGGCACGAGACGTGGGAGAACGACGCGTGGAAGACCACGGGCGATGTCTCTTCGTGGGCGCCGATGTCGGCAGACCCGGAGCGCGGGATCGTCTACATCCCCACCAACCCACCGACGATCGACTTCTATGGCGGCTTCCGTCCCGGCGACAATCTTTTCGGCACGAGCCTCATCGCCCTCGATGTGAAGACGGGCAAGCGGGTGTGGCACTTCCAATTGGTGCACCACGACATCTGGAACTTCGACAATCCCACGGCGCCGCTCGTGATGAACGTCACGGTCGACGGGCGTCCCACGCCTATCGTTGTCCAGACAACGAAACAAGGTTGGGCGTTTACGTTCAACCGGGAGACCGGCGAGCCGGTATGGCCGATCGAAGAGCGCGAAGTTCCGCAGTCGGACCTTCCCGGGGAGAAGCTCTCGCCCACGCAGCCTTTCCCCACATGGCCGCTCGCTTACGACCTGCAAGGGCTTACCGAGGACGACCTCATCGACTACACGCCCGAGCTCCGGCAAGAGGCTTTGGACATTGTTAAGCACTACAAGATCGGACCGATTTTCAACCCACCCATCCAGGTGGACCACCCGTCGGGTCTGCGCTCCTTCGTCAGCTGCCCGAGCGGCGCGACCAATATCCACGGCCCAGCCTCCGCGGATCCGGAGGCCGGGATTTTGTTCGTGTCGTCGCGAACCGGGTGTCGGTCCGAGAACATCGTGCCCGGAAGCGTCATGGACAAGCCCGATGATTACATGACCACGGGTAAGACACTCTCGGACTGGGTTGTCGCGAATCGCGGTGACTTTCGCGGCCCACAAGGTCTTCCGATCTACAAGCCGCCTTACAGCCGGATCACGGCCATCGACATGAACACGGGCGAGCAACTTTGGCAAATCCCGAACGGAGACACGCCCGATCGCATCAAGAACCACCCGGCGCTCGAGGGCGTGGACTTGCCGAATACGGGAGTGACCACCAGTCCTGTCACACTCGCCACCGCCAGCCTACTCATCCATGCGGAAGGCTCTGGGGGGCAACCGGTACTCCGTGCGATCGACAAGAAGACCGGTGAGCGTCTGGGTGTCGTCGACATGCCCGCACAGGGGCAGTACGGCATCATGACCTATTTGCACGAAGGGAAGCAGTACATCGTGGTGCAGATCATGAGCCCGACCCACCCGGGCTCGCTCGTGGCGCTGCGGCTTCCTGATGACTCGTAAATTCTTGAGAGGAGCTCGAGATGTCTGATTCCCGTCGCGTCGGCTCGATCGTGGCCTTTAGTTTGGCGGCGTTGCTCGTGACGTGGGGTGCAAGCTCGCACGCACAATCGGTAGCCAACAATCCGTACCACGCGGTTTACGGCTGGGAGAAAATGCCCAACGGTTGGAAGCTCGGCGTACCGAGCGGCGTCTTCCCGGATCCCGATGGCGAGCACATTTGGATCTTGGCCCGCTGCGGCGCCAACCACTGCGCGAACAGTGACCAGGACGCGATCTTCAAGTTCGATTTGGACGGGAACGTGGTGAAGAGCTTTGGCTCGGGAATGTTCTCGTTCCCTCACGGATTTTTTCTCGACCACGAAGGCTATTTGTGGGTCACCGAAGGAGCGCCCGCCGGAGACCGTCGAGAGATCGAGGGGCTCAAACGCGGCCTCGGGCACAACGTGTTCAAGCTAGACCAGGATGGTGAGGTCGTGATGATCCTGGGCGAAGCGGGGGTCTCGGGCTACGGCACGAAACACTTCAACGGTCCGTCGGGTGTTGTGGTCGCCAAAAACGGCGACATCTGGATCGCGGACGGGCATCGCGGCGGAAACAACCGCATCGTCAAGTTCTCGAGCGACGGAACGTTCCTGTTGCAGGTCGGCGGCGATGTCGCTTCCAAGAGCGGTGATCCGGGGAAGTTCAACGACCCGCATGACCTCGCGATGGATGCCGAGGGCCGACTCATCGTGGCGGATCGAGGAAATAATCGCGTCCAGATTTTCGACGAGAACGGAAAGCTCCTCGCCGTTTGGACCCAATTCGGCCGGCCGAGCACGGTGTTCGTCGACCCCCACGGCGTCATCTATGCGGGAGACGGGATGTCGAATGACCAGTGGAATCCCGGGTGGGAGCGCGGGATCCGAATCGGAGACGTCGAGACCGGCTGGGTCACGGCCTTCATTCCCGATTCGGAAGCACCCGACGGCACCGGAGTAGAGTTCCTCGGTGTGGATTTCCACGGCAACATTTACGCGGGCGAGGTGGGCCGCCAGCGCCTGGTGAAGTACGTCCGGTTCAGGCCGTAGAGCCCTGCTTGCAAATCTCGGATGTCAGTGGGAGCTGAAACTATTTGAACAGACCTTGGATCTTGTTCATCGGCATGAATAGCCGTGAGCGCTGGTCTGGAAATTCCTGAAACTCGTAGGAACGATAAAAAGCCGCTGCGCGCGCGTCCTTAGCGCTCACTCAAAAATTAATCCCGCATTTCGGCGGGATGGATTGTGTAGTTCCACGTCGGTAGTGAGCTGTCCTTCGTGATGGAGATTTCTATCATTTGCTTGTCCGTGATCTTGAT
>SMVB01279538.1_pt1 | contig 33717 bp, 30 predicted proteins | sample 2456461 | NCBI WGS metagenome assembly SMVB01 (sample SAMN11095934, study PRJNA526329) | marine sediment metagenome | biome: Marine sediment; feature: Surficial sediment; material: Deep marine sediment; isolation source: Hadal surficial sediment | place: Pacific Ocean | collected 2014-05 | depth... | reverse complement strand
CGATGACATCACCTTGGCGAGGTTTTCTGGCGGGTTGGGTAATTCTGCTGACCGGCGCATTGATTGCACCCCTGACCCAGACCGCAGGCGGCATCACCATCAAGGATGTGCGCTTCAGCACAGTCGACGGTCAGACCTTGAGTGCACTGTTGTATCTACCACCTGAGGCCACAACCACCAACAAAGCACCCGGCATACTCGCGGTGCACGGCTACATCAACACACGCGAAGTGCAATCCGGTTTCGCCATAGAATTCGCCCGCCGCGGTTACGTGGTGCTGGCCCTGGATCAAACCGGGCACGGTTATTCCGACCCACCCGCATTTGGCGCTGGCTTCGGAGGTCCGGCAGCACTGGCGTACCTGCGTTCGCTGGACGTTGTAGACGTAAACAATATCGGTCTGGAAGGACATTCCATGGGTGGCTGGGCAGTGCTGGCAGCTGCCTCGGCCATGCCCGACGGATACAAGGCATTGGTTCTGGAAGGTTCCAGTACCGGGCCACCTTTTGCCGCCGACGGCACCCCAAGCTGGCCAAAAAATGTCGCCGTGGTGTTCTCGACCTATGACGAATTTGCCCAGCTGATGTGGGGAGTGGCACAAGGGCGACAGGTCACCAGCAGTTCCAAATTGCAGGCTATGTTTGGCACTTCAAGCGCCGTCCAAGCCGGCAAAGTATACGGCGATATTCTTAATGGCACCGCTCGCATGTTATATCAGCCTGCAGTCACTCATCCCGGCGATCACATCTCACATGCTGCCATCGGCTATTCATTGGCGTGGTTTGCGCAAACTCTGACCGGTGGTAATGCCTTACCCAGTGATGATCAGATCTGGTTGCGCAAAGAGTTGGGCACGCTGCTCGCGCTGGTCGGCTTTGTGGTTTTGATCCTCGGGTCATTTCAATTGTTGCTGCAGCTTAACTATTTTCAGCGACTCAAGGCACCCGCTCAGACCGCGGCCTACCCAACCCGCAGCACCAGGTGGTGGGCGTTTGCTGTGCTGAGCGCCGCTATTCCGGTGGCAACGTTTTATGTCTTTTTCGGTTGGGCCGAGGGCTGGCTGCCGCCATCTGCGCTGCTACCCCAAGGCATTACCAATCAGATCGTGTTCTGGGCATTGGCAAATGGCGTCATTGCTGCCGTTATCGGCTTGGCCGCGCGTAACCCTGTCTCGAGCAACCAGATTCAACTGCTGCCATCCGCCGCCATCGCCATCGCTACCACCGCCATTGCCTACCTGTCGGTATTTATCGTCGACTATCTGTTTCTGGTCGATCCACGGTTCTGGATCGTCGGTGTCAAACTTTTGAGCGCCGTTCAATTCAAAGCTGCCCTGGTCTACTTGTTGCCCTTCACCGCCTACTTCCTGCTGGCACTGCGCGGACTACATCTGGGGCTGTCCGTGGATAACAGCGGTCGATTTACGACCTACTTTTACAATGCCCTGGTGTTGATGGGTGGCTTTCTATTCTTCTTGCTCGCTCAATATCTCAGCCTTTTCACGACAGGCTCCCTGCTCACACCGTCTGAGCCACTCAATACCATTGTCATGATTCAGTTCGCTCCGTTACTACTGATTGTCTCGATCATCAGCACATTTGCCTATCGTCGCACCGGCAGCTACGTAACAGGGGCGTTGATCAATGCAATGTTTGTTACCTGGTATATTGTGGCAGGTCAGGCAACCCAGTTCGCCTCGAATAGTTAAGGCTGCAGGTTGATAGATGAAATATTTTGCCATCGCCCTGACGCTGCTAATCACCGCAGCAACCATGACCGCCAGCGCCGACCCGGCCATGCTGGCACGCATACAGGCGCAGATGGCGCTGCCAGACCGCCACGAGTTTGACCTGCCACGAGACGCCGGGCGCAAACCTTACGAAACATTCATTTTCCTTGGCCTGACAGAAGGTATGACGGCATTGGATGTCGGCGCTTACGCCGGCTACACCACCGAGATGCTGGCGGCAGCCGTAGGGGCCAACGGAACAGTCTACTCACACAACACGGAACGGGTATTGCAACGCTTTGCAGATGGCTATTACCAACGCACCATGAATGAACGGTTGGCAAACAACCGCTTACCAAACACGGTGCTTCATGTGACCTCCTATGAAAACTTTGGTTTGCCGGGCACCGTCGACATCGCTTTCCTGGGCAATTTGCTGCACGACTTTTATCACCAGGACGGCCGCGACCAAGCCGTTCGTTTCCTTGTCGCCATCCGCCAAGCCCTGAAACCTGACGGCGTCCTGGGTCTGACCGATCATGTCGGCCGCAAAGATCAAGACAATGCCAGCTTGCACCGTATGCAACCCGCCATCGCTCGAGACTTGCTCAGCCAAGCCGGCTTTGTCGTCACCGCGACCAGTGATTTGTTTTCCAACCCCAACGATGATCATTTGTTGATGGTGTACAACGAACAGATATATCGTCAAACAGACCGCTTCTTCTTCAAGGCTGTGCCAGCCCCTTGAAGGCATTAGCATAATCCAACAGTTGTTCGTACTATCGGTAAGTACCATATGACATTTGATGGGGCCGAGATTTGGAGCACACCAGCACAGTCATCGATTTAGTAACCTCGGTTACCATCTTGTTATTGGTTGCTGCGGCAGTGCTGGCCTTGAGCAAGAAACTGCGCCTGCCGTTTACTGTGATGCTGGTCGTCGCCGGTATCGGGCTGACCGAGTGGGCCAAATGGACTCCTTCGTTGTTAGCTTCTCTGGTGGAATTCCACATCTCTCCCGACGTTATCCTGTTCGTCTTTCTACCAACCCTTATATTCGAGTCTTCACTGCACCTGGACGCCCGTGAGTTGAGACGCAATCTACTGCCGGTGCTGACCCTGGCTGTGCCTGGCTTGTTAATTTCAACCGTTATCATCGGCACCCTGGTAGCCTATTTCACCCCCATAGACTTCGCGGCAGCTCTGGTGCTCGGCGCCATCCTTAGCGCAACAGACCCGGTCGCGGTGATCTCGTTGTTCAAACAATTGGGCGCACCAAGAAGGCTGACAATTCTGGTGGAGGGCGAAAGCCTGTTTAATGACGCCACTGCTATTGTTGCATCACAGATCCTGCTGGCCATAGCCATCGCTGGATATGTCTCCACCCAGACGATTGTCAGTGGCATCGGTGACTTTGGCTTCGTGTTTTTTGGTGGCGCCGTGGTTGGCTGGGTCCTTGCCGTCGCCGTCGGCTACCTGCTTGGCAAGGTGGAAGGCGACCCGCTCATCGAAGTATCTCTGACGACTTTTCTCGCCTATTTTTCATTTCTGGCGGCCGAACACATTTTGCATGTCAGCGGCGTTATGGCAACGGTAGCGGCGGCTTTGACCATCGGCGGATGGGGACGCTCGAAGATTTCACCTTCAGTGAGTGAATATCTGGAGAATTTCTGGGAATACCTGGCATACATGGCCAATGCACTCATTTTCCTGCTGGTCGGATTGCAGATCGATATCGGCGCCATCATCGACTCCGGCCCGATGTTGGTCTGGGTAATTCTCGCCATGTTGCTGGCCCGCGCAGTGGTGGTGTTTTCCCTGGTGCCCCTGGTAGGTCAACTACCAGGGGCAGACGGCATTAACCGCAAGTACCAGACGGTGATGTACTGGGGCGGCTTGCGTGGCGCCATCGCATTGGCCATAGCAATGAGTCTGGGAGATTTCCGTTACGCCGACACCTTTGTCGTGCTGGTCACCGGCGCGGTGTTGTTCACTCTGATCCTGCCCGGGTTGACCATCGAGAAGCTGATCAAATATCTGGGCCTGCACCTACCGCCGCTGGCTGACCGTATGGCGGAAGCCGAAGCCCGCCTCGGTGCCCAGCGCAGTGCCCTGACAAACCTGCCCGATTTACAAACAGAATCCGCTATTTCGGCACGTACCGCTACCCGCCTGGGCATCGACTATCAACTGAGCATCGACGAAGCTCAAGAACATTTTGAGAATCAATGGCGACAGGAACTGGACGACACACAGGAATACAACCTGTTGCTGTTGAAGTGTTTTTCAGTACAAAAAGCGTTTTATCACGACAAGTTGGGACGCGGACATTTGTCGGAACAGACTTATCGCAACCTGGTCTATGCGCTGAATGTCGAAGGTGACAGCTTGCGCTACCAAGGCGTGCTGCCACGTGTACCGCCGCGTTCAAAATGGGGGCGCTGGCTGCGCAATACCTGGATGCGCATGATGCAACGCCTCGGTTTTCTCGACAACTATGCGGAATCCATTCGCAGCCATGCCACAGCCCAGGACTATGAGTATGCCTGGGCTGGATACCACGGTTGCGTGCGCGTGCTGGCCAGCATTGACAGTTTGTCCCAGCACAGTCACGCCCGCAAAGCTGTGGTGACCGAATTGCGCGCTCTCTTTAATCGTTGGGCCCAGGGCGCACGCAAAAAACTCGACATTGTCGCCGAGCAATTTCCAGAGTTTTACGATGCCAGCCAGCAACGTCTCGCCGAACGCACCATGCTGCATAACCAGCGGGACTTTATCGTTGGCGAACGCAGAAGTGGCGCGATCCCGAATAGCGTAGCAACCATACTGCTGGAGGAGATCGACAATGATATCCGCGCCCTGCGCGGCTACGACACAACCCGACTGAAGATCGACGCCAGTGAGTTGCTGCATAAGATGCCGGTGTTCAATAAACTGCCGGAACAAGAGATGGCGCACATTCTGGCGTGTTTGAAACAACGCACTGTGCCTGCACGACAGGATTTGATTCAACAAGGCGACCGCGGTGAGACGCTATATTTCATTGCCCGGGGCAAAATAAGAGAATTGAAAATAAAAGAAGGCGAAGAAGTTGAGGTCGCCGTGCTCGGCAGCGGCGATTTCATTGGCGCACGAGGGTTTTTGCACAACGAAGCTTGCACTGCTACCTTTCGCGCGCTGACCCCTTGTGCAATTTACGAGCTGAAACGACGCGACCTTGACGCGGGTAATGCATCGTGCCCAGGTCTCATTGCAGCGCTGGAAGAGAACAACTAACTTTAAGTAAGACAATATGGAACCGATCAAGTACGCAGACGAACTGAACGCCTACTACGGGTCGCTGGGGCACCCAGCCTATCGCTGGTCCATCAACGATACTGCACCACTACATATACCCACCAAACCACTCAAACAATGCACCGTCAGTCTGCTCACCTCGGGCGGCGTCTCTCAGTGTGCGATGCCACCATTCAATCCTGACGCGCGCAACGACCATCGGTTAGACACGTTTCCGCAAGACATCGACGCCAATGACTTTCAGATTCATGATAGTTACTACGATCACCAAGATGCAGAGCAGGACATCAATTGTATTTTTCCCCTGGAAAGACTGCGTGAATTGGCTGAGAGTGGCACCATCGGCCCCGTAGCGAATCGTCTGTGGAGCGGCTTCATGGGTCGCATTTACGACCGAACGCGCATACTCGAAGAATCCGCTCCAGCATTTGCCGACGCTTTAGCCGAAGACGGTGTCGACATTTTACTCGCCGCGCCGACCTGACCTCTCGACCACCAGACCGTTGGTCTGGTATGTCGCCTACTCGAAGAAAGGGGTATTGCAACGGTTTGTGTCGCCACTGGCAGAGATTTGTCCCAACTGGTCAGGCCACCGCGCACATTGTTTGTTAATCATCCCATGGGAAATAACTTCGGCGCAGCCGGAGACGCCACCATGCAGGCCGACATATTTCGAACTGCACTGGAGTTGATCCACAGTGTGGAAACAGGTGGTGTGCTCATTGATTATCCCACCACCTGGAATACGCCGTTTGTATTTGCCCCCGGTGGCAGCGCCCAGGCGAAATCAGCCTAGAAAACGCGGCATCAATCAGACCACCGGTCCCAACGCATAGTATCGGCGACCGGCAGTCTGGTGACCGGGCCGAAGTTACCTAACGGAAAGCCGACAGGTATCAACCCGAAAGCCTCTATATTGTCAGGCAAGCCCAGCACTTCCCGGCTTGCCGACCGGTCGCTGAGCCCTAACGTCGTTAAAGCTGCGCCGAGACCAAGTGCACGTGCAGTGAGCAACAGATTTTGTACGCCGGGCCACAACGAGCTACCAGCACGTGAAGCTTCCGCGGCCGACACCGGACCATCAAACTCGAAACAGGCGATAACCAGGGCTGGAATATCCTGCATATTTTCTGCCTGCCACAGCACCGCATTGAGCATGCGCTCACGCTTCTGGGCAGACTGGTGAGGAAGTGCCTCGGCGCGACCGGATTGTGGGCCAACGTATGCATCCACCGCAGTCTTGTTCAACGCGGCCAGTTTCCGCCGCTGCGCCTCATCGCGCACGATTATCCAACGCGCCCGTTGGTTGTTAGAGCCACTCGCCGCCTGGTTGGCCGCGTCAATCAGCTTGATTAACATTTCTTCGGGTACAGGTTTTGTGTCGAGACGCCGCATCGCGCGGCAACTGTACATCGCTTCGAACAAACCAATTTCTTCACTCATAAATATTCCTTATCGGTGTTGGCCTGAGTCTAACCGAGTCGCCTGAGAAAAGGACTCACAGATGCCGTATCATCAATGGTTGGCTCAATCGGGGAACAAATTATGTCTGAAGCTTGGATTATCGACGCTGCCAGAACACCACGAGGGATTGGCAAGCAAGGCAAAGGGGCACTTTGGGAAGTTCACCCGCAAAAGCTGCTGTCCACCGTGCTCTCCGCACTTGCCGAACGCAATTCCCTTAATACCGAAGAAGTCGATGACGTCATCATCAGTTGCAGCAGCGAGTTCATGAAACAAGGCGCCTGCATCGGTCGTATGGCTGCATTGGATGCGGGTTATTCAGACAAAGCGTCCGGCATCACCCTGGATCGTTTTTGCGGTGGTGGCATCAGTGCCGTCAACCTTGCCGCAGCAAGCATCATGAGCGGCATGGAAGACCTGATCGTTGCCGGTGGTGTGGAGATGATGTCTTACACCAGTGCCGAAGGCATGCCTAATCCGTTAGATGCAGGCAACCTGGATCTGCGCGATGCACACCCACAAACCAACGTCGGCATCGCGGCAGATATTATCGCCACCGAGGAAGGGTTCTCTCGTACCGAACTCGATGCGTTTTCTGCGGCAAGCCAGCAAAGAGCCGGGGCGGCACTGGAAAGTGGCGCCTTCGACAAGAGCTTGATTCCAGTTTACCGCCCGGACGGCACTTTGGCACTGGATACGGAAGAGTTCCCACGGCCACAGACCACCGTTGAACAACTGGCAAATCTGCAACCCGTGTTCGGCAACTTCATGGATATGCCGTTTTTCGATTCCGGTCTGACCTTTCGGCAGATGGTTGCTAAGAAATGGCCTGATCTGGAGATAGAACACGTACACCACGCCGGCAGTTCCTCCGGAGTGGTCGACGGGGCTGGTGCACTGGTACTGGCGTCACCGGAATATGCGAAAGCGCACGGCTTCAAACCGCGCGCGAAAATCAAAGCGATGGCAAACATGGGCCACTCCCCGGAGTATATTTTGAATGCGCCGGTTGACGCCGCCAGGAAGGTGCTGGATAAGGCTAAGATGACCCTGGCAGACATCGATCTGTTCGAAGTGAATGAAGCATTTGCCGTGGTACCGGTGAAATTCATGCGCGACCTTGATGTCGATCACGCCAAGGTCAACGTCAATGGCGGTGCGATTGCTCTGGGCCATCCGATCGGCGCAACTGGGGCGATGTTAATCGGCACCGTGCTTGATGAACTGGAGCGCAGCGATCAAACAGTCGGCCTGGTGACCATGTGCGCGGCGGGGGGCATGGCACCGGCAATAATCATCGAGCGAATGTAAGAAAAGAAATATTTGGGGTCAGAGTAAATCACCAAAGATTTTGGCGATTTACTCTGACCCTTTACTCTGACCCCATATTGAGTATGCTTTAAGCAGTAGTCACTGGTTGCTCGAACCATAGTCACATAACCTCTTTTGAAGGAGGGTTTGGAAATGGCTGAGGATAGTTCATTCAGGGATATTCAAGTCACGTCCAGCGAGATTCAAATTCGCAAGATCGGCGTGAAGGATATCCAGCATGCATTGCGAGAAGGTTACGACGATTTCACTGCCACGCCGAGCTTTGGTGTCTTCCTGATCCTGATTTACCCCCTGTTCGCCGTGTTGCTGACACTGCTGGTGCTTGGCGATAATCTGCTATACCTCCTCTTTCCCATGATTGCTGGCTCTACCCTGCTCGGCCCGGTAGTCTCAACTTGTCTGTTCGAGATGAGCCGCCGCCGCGAACAAGGGCTGAGCGCGAGTTGGCGCCGCGCATTTGACTTTGTTCATTCGTCTGCATTCGCCCCGATCGTGGCCTTATCTATCGCGATGATGATTCTCTATGGCGCCTGGATGTACATGGCTCAACTCTTGTACTTCGGGCTATTCACGATTGATCCTCCAGCCTCTATCTCTGAGTTCATGTCACAGCTATTTACCACCCGGAGAGGTGCCGGACTCATGCTGTACGGCACCGTTATCGGATTCCTGTGCGCCTCAACTGCGTTAGCCATGTCGGTCGTCGCATTCCCGTTGATTCTGGACCGGCCCGTGAGCTCTGCCACGGCGGTTGTTACTTCGATAAAGGCTGTCACCGCCAACCCCTTGATGATGGCATTGTGGGGGGCGATCGTTGTGGTGTTGTTGTCTGCCGGGGCCATCTTGTTTCTGGTTGGCCTGGCAGCGGTGTTGCCGATTTTAGGCCACGCCACCTGGCATCTCTTTCGTAAACTGGTTGAACCATAAAGTACCAGAGCATTTTACTCTGCCCCAACTATGTTGGGCCTTTACTCTGACCCCTTTCGTTTATCTCCAGAAGGTCGTTTTAGCCTCGGCGTCAGACATATCCAGAGCTTCATCTGCCCGATCGAGTAGATCTTCCGCGTCCAAGCCTGACCCTAGATCGATGCCGGTATTGGAATACATCATGTCGCTGGCAAATCGACCGTTGGCTGCCTGGATGATCCTGCCGTTTGGCGCATCCTCCGATGCCATATACAACACTGCCGGGCTCACCAATGATGGCAGGTTACCTTCGTCAGGATTATCCAGATCAATATCACTGCCCGGAACACCGGCAGTCATGCGCGTAGCAGCACCGGGAGACAGACAGTTAGTGCGAACGTTGTGCGATGCGCCTTCGCGCGAAAGATTGTTCATCAAGCCGACCATGCCCATCTTCGCTGCACCGTAATTGGCCTGGCCGAAAGAGCCGAGGATGCCGGACACAGACGAAGTGAAAATAACCCGGCCATAATTCTTCTCATACATGATCGGCCAAGCATGCCAGGTGACATAGGCTGAGCCGTTCAAGTGCACATTGATGACCAGGTCCCACTCTTCCAACGTCATGTTCTTAAATGATTTATCGCGCAGGATACCGGCGTTGTTGACGACGATATCCACCGTGCCAAACTCACTGACGGCAGTTTCTACAATTCGCTTAGCACCTGCTTTATCTGACACAGAATCCTTGTTGGCAACCGCTTCACCGCCGGCGGCACGAATTTCCTCGACCACTTCATCTGCTGCATCACCTTTGCCAGAGCCGTCTATCGCACCACCTAGATCATTGACGACAATCTTGGCACCGTGGCTCGACAACAACAGTGCATGTTGGCGGCCAAGGCCTCCTCCGGCACCGGTTATGATCGCTACTTTTCCCTCTACACTCATGGTTTTCTCCCGTTAATGGTGTGTAATCTAGAATACCCCACCAATATTACACGCTAACGCCCCGACAGGCTCATTCTCGGGAGAAGTGCATGGACTTGTCAGCATTATCGTCTTTGAACTAGGATCATTTCCCTCCAAACCAATTTCTTTTAAACCAAGACAAGGATCGAGACATTGAAGGCACTGCTGATCACATTATTCGTTTTCATCCTGATATCACCTGCCGCCCGTGCACAGGAGCTGGGAGATGAAGCCTACGCCGTGGTGCAATCCGCCTTCATGTACGACGCCGGGTACCCTCTACACGCCAGAATCTCCGGCATCCGCAAGAGCCACGATGTGGCATTCGAAAAAATTGTTTTCAACAGCTTCCACGATGGCCTGGTGCCGGGATTATTGTCGGTGCCGACAACCGGCAAAGCACCCTACCCGGTGGTGCTGCTGATGCACGGTCTGACTGCCGATAAGTCCCATTGGCTTGATAATGAGTTCACCCATGGCGGGGAAGTCACTCGGGGATTGCTCGACAAAGGCTATGCGGTGATGGCACTGGACGCTCAGTATCACGGCGACCGGGCAGTCTACAATGACTACATAGACCCGGGAGAAATGATATTTCAACGCAACTGGGGCATTCGATATTCAAACCTGCTCACCCAGACTATCGTCGACTACCGCCGAGCCATCGACTACCTTGCCAGCCGTGACGACATTGATACGAACCGCGTCGGCATCGTCGGCTACAGCATGGGCGGGCACATGACTTTCATCCTCGGCGCAGTAGAACCACGCATAAAGGCCGTGGTGGCTTGTGTGGTGCCAGCAACTCCAGGCATGCCAATCGCCGCATCTACTTTCGCACGCAGTATGGGCAACGCACCGTTGTTGATGATGATGGCGGAGCACGATCAATTTTATAGTGTTGAACAAGCCCAACAGTTATATGACGCTGTCCCAGGCGACGACAAGGCCATCCATTTTTTTGACAGCGGGCATTCGTTGCCGGTTGAATATGTAGCCCAAGTACTTGATTGGATTGAAGAAACCTTATGACCACACGACGCATTGTCACCGCCATAGACGAACACGGTAAATCCTACTTCAAACACGACGGTCCAACCCCCGGACGTGTAGACCTGGGTCTCTTCATCGATGATGAAATCTGGATCGATGATCCCGCACGCCCCGATGCTGGAGCAGAGCACGACCCGGCCGCCGCCGACGGTTTTCAGCTCGAGCCACCTGCGGGCGGTTCCTGCATTCGCATCTTTACATTTCTCCCTGACACGGGTGCGGCATACGACCCGGAAGCATTAGCAGCGAGAGCATCGAAGTTTGAAACCGGCGACGCGATGGAAGACGATAACCCCGGCATGCACACTACGGCCACCATAGATTACGGCATTGTGTTGTCCGGCAATATCTCTCTGGAATTGGACTCGGGTACGGTGGACCTTGAACCTGGAGACGTCGTCGTGCAACGCGCGACTCGCCATGCATGGCGCAATAGGTCAGACCAGCCCTGCAAAATGGCATTCATCCTGATCGCGAGTCCAAACTACCAGGCATGAACCGTTCGAATCATTCACCAAGTTGGCGCTGGGCAAATGCTTCTTCCGGAGAGCGGACCATGCGCTTGCGCGCGTAGAAGGCAAAGTAGGCTAGACCCGCCAAAAACCAAAGTGCCACGCCAAGCACACCGGCTTGGAAGTCAGGGTTTAAAAACAATAGAACCAGCGCGACGAGTGAGATAACAAGCGCCACCACCGCACCGGAATTGCCAAGTGGACTGCGATAAGGCCTTTCCATGTCTGGCAAACGCTGTCTTAACATGATGAACGACACCATCTGCATAGCGTAAGCAATCAACGCGCCAAATACCGCCATATTCAGGATGACGCCACCAAATGCTCCGCTGTCGCCCAGGAAGTACAACAGCAACAACACGCAGTAACCCGCAATGGCGCCGATTATCAAGGCGACATGAGGCGTTTTACGCTTGCCATGGGTCAATGACATCCAGGGCGGGAAGTAACCTGCCCGGCTGAGCGAGTAGATGTTGCGTCCATAGGCATAAATAATCGCATGAAAGCTCGCAATGAGCCCTGCCACGGCGACCAATCCAAGCAGCTTGCCACTGGTTACGCCGAGGGTGACCTTAAATCCGTCCAGCAGCGGTTCTTCTGTTTGCGATCCGAAATAAGCCGCACCGCCACCGATACCCATGTTGAGAAACATAATCAGCACGCCTGTAATCATCAGGGTGACCAGGCCCCAAAGCAAACCTCTCGGCATGTCGCGCTTTATGTCCACAGACTCTTCCGCCGCCAGCGGCAATTGTTCAATGGCCAGATACAGCCATATTGCAAACGGTAGCGCCGCGCCTATAGCGGTCCAGCCCTTGGGTAAGTACTTGGAAGCACCCGGGTCCGGAGGGATATTCCACAGTTTGTCCCAGTCGAATTCCGGTATCGCACTGACAAAAAAGAGCGCCAGGATCGCCAAAGCAATGAGCGTAATGACAACGACAAATCGAAACGACTCTTCAACACCAAACACATTCAAGCCAACGAATAAGACGTAGAGCCCCGCCCACCAAAGCGGCTGAACCACATCCGGCGTGGCAAAGATGCTTTGCAGATACGCCGCCGCGAAGTAACAAACCACCGCGGTCGTAATCACATACTCCATGTTTTCTGCCAGGCCGGTGATGTACCCAGCCCAGGGGCCCATGGCGGTTCTGGCGAATGAATAAGCACCACCGGTATGCGGCAAAGCTGGCGACATTTCAGCGATAGAAAAGCACAAGCCGATATACATGATGGTGATGATCACTACCGCGATCAAAAATCCACCAAAGCCCGCCTGGCCAACACCGAGATTCCAGCCCGAAAAATCACCGGAAATGACAGCGCCGACACCCAGCGCCCACAAAGAAAACGCACCCGCATACTTTTTCAGCCCGCGGTTTTCAAAATATCCGGGCTCCGGGTCTCGATAAGTCACACCGCGGGTTTTATCGCCCATTTTTTACTCCAAAATCAACTAGTGTCCTGTCCGGTTAGTTAACCGGACAGGACACTTGGGGGTTGTATTTCAAAACTCTGCAACATCGGGTTCAGCACCTCTCGCACCCTTGTGGTGAGCATGCCATAACGCGTTTTAATCGCCAGCCGATAGAGGCGACGCCTGCATCTCCCAATATTTCAAAGAAACGATTGGTGCGCTCGGTCAGCTCACTGCTTTCTTTCAGCCAGTTCCCGGCAACGCGTAGACCTTGCTGCTATCGCTGTCGTATGACTTCTCAAGGCCGTTGGTCGAGATCAGGGAAGCTGGCATGAAATTGTCCTATGCTGTAAAAAAACCATAGCCCCCTTTAATGAATACGGCAACCAAATGAACTCTACAAAAGTTCAAGGTCTATCCTTGTTAGTTGTCGTAATGATGTCGAGTTGCCTCTACGCCGAGGAAAGGCCGCGCGCTCGCGATCTCGGCGTGCCTTTCGATGGCACACCCGGCTCGAAAAATGCAATTACCGATGCCCGCTGGCTGCTCATCAATTGAAGCGCCTTACACAACTATTTGATATCACCTGGCAGCAGAAACCATCGTGAATTTTCGGTGGCCTGGGAAAATTTCACATTGTACGTACACAGATCGTCATGCTGCATGCACAGTACGTCTTCACCGGCCTTCAAATACTGTTGCAAGCTATTCACGCTGGCTGTATCCGGCATTTCATACGCACAATGCAAACCGCTGGCGTCACTTAGCTTGGTTGGCAGTTCTGTTTGATGCCCTTGATAGAGCCACGAGTTTTTATCCTCGTCGAATTGATAATACGACAATAGTTTCCAACCATGCTCGGCAACCAGTTCCACCGCACTGACAATGTATTCAAAGGTTTCTTCTTCTATGAAGTAGTTGAAATTAATCCGCGTCCAACCAGGCTTCAAAATCGCATTTCCTTCGGTAATTTCCTCAACGAAATTCCGGCTGGTGGCAGCGTCAATGTTCAATAATTGGTGGCCGTAAGGTCCCGCACAGGAACACCCACCGCGAGACTGAATACCAAACAAATCATTCAGCAGTGCCACCACAAAACCGAAATGCAGGTACCTGTTTTGCTTGCCGATCAAGAACGACACAATGGAAAGCCGATCCGCATCAAGATTACCCAGAATTTCAATATCGGCATGCTTCGACCAGCGAGAAATAGCCCGACGTACGAAGTCAGTTTCCCGCCGTTCAATCACGTCGGTGCCAACGTCCTGTTGCAATTGAAAAACCAACCCCGCCCGAATCGCTTCAAGTATGCCTGGCGTCCCACCTTCCTCGCGATGTTCAGGATCCTTGATGTACATATGATCATGGTGAGTAACGTAATCCACCGTGCCACCACCCGGCAGCGACGGTACGGCATTGGTCATCAACGCTTTTTTAACCACCAGCACCCCAGGCGTACCTGGCCCACCAATCAACTTGTGCGGTGAGATAAACACCGCGTCCATACTTGTGTCGTTGCCACCATGTTGTACACCCGATACATCTATAGCCACATACGGGGCGGCCGCAGCATAATCCCAGAAAGCGATGGCACCGTGGGCGTGTAACATCTGTGAAATCGCATCGACATCGGTTTTCAAACCAGTGACATTTGACGCGGCAGAAAAACTACCCATTTTGAGCGGGCGAGCAGTGTGCTCTTGCAATGCTGACTGCAGCACATGCAGATCAATCCGCCCATCAGCAGCCAGGGGAATTGAGACAACGTCCGCTATGCTTTCACGCCAGGGCAACTCGTTTGAGTGGTGCTCATAAGGACCGATAAACACAACAGGCCGCTCAGCTGCAGGAATATTCTTATCCAGACCGTACCGCGCATTAAGGTCCGCCGGTATTCTCAAATTTAATATATCGATCAATTTATTGATCGCAGCAGTCGCACCAGAGCCACAGAATATCAGAGTGTGTTCGTCGCCAGCATTGAGTGCGCGTTTGATGATGTCTCTCGCTTCCTCACGCAGAGCAGTGGTTTGAGCACCGGTAAAAGATGCCTCGGTGTGAGTATTGGCATAGTACGGCATCACTCGATTGCGAATAAATTGTTCAATGAAGGTCAGGGATCGGCCCGATGCCGTGTAATCGGCATAAACCATCGGACGGACGCCGAAGGGTGTATTCATCAAGGTTCTCTCGCCAATAACGCTGCCACGTATTTTTTTAATGAGGTCCAGTTCAGTGATGTCCAGCGTCGTATCCCCGTGGGTAGTATTCGGATGAGTAAAACTCTATCAGGAGTGCGCAAGGGGTTTGTTGTATTAATCCCAATAATATCTCCGTATTTAGATTAAAAATCTGTAATTTCTAATTATTACGCAATTATATTCGTATTTTGTCGCAAGGCCTTGATAGACACCATCAAGCACGGGAGCAAAACCGACCGCACCGATTAATTGATATAGTGACCCATCATCGTATATTGAGGCACACATGAACTTCGCGGCCATTGAGTATCTCGACAATCCCTACCCGCAATACGCACAGTGGCGCCAGGAGCAACCAATTTGGTGGGCTGAAGACGTTCAAGCATGGATCTTGTCTCGTTATGATGACGTGCGGAGCGTCTTAAAGGATCCCAAAACCTTCTCTTCCGATCTCGCCGCGTCTCATGGCGGCAACACCCTGAAACTACCCTTACTCCACGACGACCCGCCCCGCCACACTCAACTACGCGCTATCGTAAACCGTACTTTCACCACTAAAGCCATGAAGCTGATAGAGGTAGAACTTGGCTCGCTGGTCGAGGAACTGCTCGGAAAAATGGATCCTGACGAGCCCATCGATATCGCAGCGAACTTTACCGTGCCGCTTCCCGTCGCTGTTATTGCTCGTCTGATGGGCATTCCTGTTTCTCGCTCAGACGATTTCAAACGCTGGTCTGACTCTCTGACGGGCACCGGCAATGCCACCAGCATGGAGGCGCGCATGCCGGACATCATCGAGATGATGGAATATTTCCGGGCGGAAATACCAAAGCGTGTGACCAACCCTGGTAATGATCTCATCAGCAAGGTGGTGTCCGCGCAGGTCGATGGATCACAACTCAGTGAAGAAGAAGCGGTCGGCTTCTGCCAGCTACTGCTCATCGCAGGCAATGAGACCACCACCAACCTGCTCAGCAATCTGCTTCATTATCTGGCCGATCATGCCCAGTTGTGGACCGAACTGCGCGCTCAACCAGAAAAGGTTGAGGCAGCCATTGAAGAAATACTACGCTATGAAGCACCTGTGCATTGGGTGAATCGAGTCGCGCGGGTGGCCACTGAAATTCACGGACAAAAGATCGCCGCGGGAGACGCAGTGTTTACCATTCTGGGGGCTGCTAACCGAGATCCACTGCATTACGACCAGCCTGACGAGTTTCGTCTCGACCGCCCACGTACCGACCATCATACATTTGGTTTCGGCATTCATTTCTGCATTGGCGCACCGCTGGCACGCCTGGAGGCGAAGTACGCGCTGGATGGCTTGTTAAGAAAATTCAGCGGTATTCGTCACGCACCGGACAACCAGAACGAGCGTACCCACTCCTCCATGCTCAGGGGTTATCATCATCTGTGGCTGACCTTCGAAGCCGCTTAATTTACAGGAGAGTAATCATGGCTGTGTGGAATCAACCGCGTAGTTTCTGGACCTGGGGCAACATCAGCGACGAACCCAGCAATGAGGAACGGCGCAAGATGGCTCAAGTTATGTCCCAGAGGCTTGGTCAGGAGGTAACGCCACCACCCATTCCAAACCTGGACGAGATCGAGTTGCGCGCCAGTCGCATCCAGATTCCTGACAATCTGGCGGACTTCGTATCTGCCGATCATCGTCAACGCGCACTACACACTTATGGCGGACACATGCTGGAGTTGCTGAAAGCACTTCGCGGTCAGTTTGACAACCCACCGGACGCTGTCGCCCACCCGCGCAATGAGGATGAACTCGAGGCGACGTTGAGTTGGTGCGACCAGCACGCCTACACCGCAATACCCTACGGCGGGGCCACCAGCGTGGTGCTGGGCTTAAGTGTCCCGGAGCAATGTGAACATGCAGTGACCATAGACATGGATAATTTCAATCGCGTGCTGGAAATCGATGACACTTCGCGTGCGATAAATGTTGAGGCAGGCGTTTTTGGTCCAGACTTAGAAGATCAATTGCGCCCAGCCGGTTTAACCCTGCGCCACTTCCCTCAAAGTTTTCCATGGTCCACCGTCGGCGGTTGGGTCGCAACACGTTCTGGCGGCCACTACGCCACCAACCATACGCATATAGACGATTTTGTTGAGTCTACGCGCATGCTGACACCAAGTGGCTGGTGGGAGTCTCGACGCTTACCCGGCAGCGGCGCAGGACCCAGCCCGGACCGCATGGTGATAGGTTCTGAAGGCATTCTGGGCATCATTTCCCGATGCTGGTTGAGAGTGCAAAAGCGCCCCGTATATCGCGCCACCGCGGGTGTGGTGTTTCCCTCCTGGGCACAAGGCTACGATGCCACCCGCAACATAGTGCAGGCTAAGTTGTGGCCAGCAAACTTGCGCTTGCTGGACCCTGCCGAGGCTGAAGCCAGTGCCGGCCTGGACGGCGTGCAATCTCTGCTGATCATCGGCTTTGAGTCGGCAGATGTCAGGCAGGGGCCGAACATCGGCGAAGCGGTACGCATCGCCAGAGACTTTGCAGGCCTGATCGACGACGACGAGATAATGATCGACGACGGTGGCGGCAAGGCGACCGGTCGAAAAGGCGCAGTCGGCGCATGGCGTCAGTCATTCATAGGCGTCAATGCAGGCGTAAGCAATGGCCTGGGTTTACTCGGAGATACCTTTGAAACTGCAATTACCTGGGATCAGTGGCCGGATTTCGATGCCCTGATACGTGACCGGGTTGGTACTGCCCTGCGCGAAACCCTCGGCGAGGGTGCTCGTTTATCATGCCGCTTTACGCACATCTATCCTGATGGGCCGGCCCCCTATTACAGCTTTTCCGGTGTTGCCAAACTTGGTGGCGAAGCCGAGCAATGGCAGCACATTAAGGATACTGCGTCTCAGGCGATCGTGGATGGCGGCGGCACCTGTACACATCACCACGCGGTTGGACGAATGCATCGCCCGGGATACGACCAGCAAATGCCGCAGCTTTTTCAGGCATCGTTACGCGCCATAAAAAAGAGCCTGGACCCCAACGGTATTCTCAACCCGGGAGTGCTGATCGACCCGGAGTAGTATCGCGGCAGACGCCTCTTGTCAGTCCTGCTGAAACGCCGCGATCAAATCGACAAAATGAAGGGGACTCATTTCTATGGCCGCCTTTAACTCGGTGAAATATCGCCCTAAGCCTTCTGCGCAAACCAATTTACAATCGCTCGATAACAGCGCGTAAAACTCCTCAGTTCTTTGCTTGTAGTCCATATCAGTCATGTTCGGGGTAACTCCGCCATAAGCTGTTTACCAAAGCCCTCCGAATAGGGCGTGAAGGCACGCGCTATCACGCGCACATGGGAAAACTTCCAAACGCCATCCTCCTTCACGTAATCATCAAGATACTGGGCGCAGAACCAGAAACATTCATCGCTGTCTTTCATAGTCATGGGTTGATGTAGATACCAGCGCCCGGTGGCGCGATCGCCGTCAATTTCAATCAGTGGGTTGCCCACGCCATGCACGGCAAAACCGATAACATTTGAGGCATTGGCAAAAAAGTCCCGAATCCCTTGCTGGGTTTTCGCATAACCCATGAAACCCCCATCCCAGATCGCATCTGCGGTAAACAGTTGTGCAATGGCATCGGGGGAGTAGTTATCATCGCAGGCAGCGGCATATCGCGCCTTCAACTGCTTGATCTCTTCGATATCCACTAACCAGCGGACCTTTTCTGCAATATCTTCGCTCTGCGACATATTTAGTCTCCTGCTAGCACTCAAATTCCACTAAGACCCTACCCAATCAAACAGTACAGGCTTGCTGCACTTACCGACTGGCGATCTCTTCAGTCCCTGCATCAACCAGAACTAAAGTCCATTTTCGGCAAATTCGACCGGTTCCTGCATACCCATGCCGAGCATCAAATACCAGGACACAATACCAAGATATGCTAGAAGATCTAAACAGGCCATATTTGGTATAAGATCAGAGCTCTGACAATTCAAGGGAGGTTACAATGTCTGATCAATGGGTATTTAAGAGCGAAACCTTTGGCAATTGCAATTGCGCATCCAATTGTGGATGTCAGTTCAATGTCCCGAGTACCCACGGCTTTTGTCAGTTTGTCGAGGGCGGACGTATCGTCGAAGGCCACTTCAACGATGTGTCTATCGCTGGTCTGCATTGGGCATTTACGATGATATGGCCCGGTGAAATTGCCGAAGGTAGCGGCAAGCGTATGATCATAATCGACGAACGGGCTGATGCCGCGCAGCGTGAAGCGATTGAAAAGATCGTTTCCGGCGAGGCCGGCGAGCCTGGCAGCAATCATTTTTCTGTATTTGGCAGTACCTGCAGCGAGTTTGCCGACACGCGATTTTTACCTTTTGAGTTCGATATCGATATAAGCTCGCGTACCGCACGACTGGCCGTACCCGGCCTGATAGACGGCGTTGGCGCTCCAATCATAGATGAGTTCAGCGGCACCCCATTTCACATCGCACTGACCCGCCCGTCTGGAAGTTTTGAGTTTACCTATGCGGAAATTGGCGCCGGCACCTCGACCGTGCAAGGTGAGATGGCGATGGATCTCGATACCACTTATGCGCAGTATTGCGAGCATAACTACAATCAAGACGGGCTCATTTAAAACGCGTGATTAACAACCCCCTGGTCCCGCTCCGCAGGTGGGACCAGATCCTTCTAACGACGTCTCTTCTGTTAGTGGTTGGGCTGGCTTGGGTTTACTTGTTTGCACTGGCCGATGAAATGGCCACCATGGGTATGTCCGGGATGGACATGTCGATGCCCAGCATGCGAGCTTGGCGCTTCAGCGATTACTGGCTCATGTTTGCCATGTGGGCGGTGATGATGGTGGGCATGATGGTACCCACGGCTTTGAGGGCGGTAACGATCTACGCGCGCATCGCTCACACCAGTAGTGGTGGCTCTGCGGTAGCTTCAACCTGGTGGTTCATTCTCGGTTACATAGCAACTTGGACCGCCTTCAGTGTGGGAGCGACCTTGTTGCAAGCTGTGCTGGAAAAAATTGGTCTACTATCTATGGCCATGGTGAGTTCCAGTGCGTACCTAGGTGCAGCATTGCTGATTGCGGCTGGTGTTTATCAGCTGTCACCGTGGAAGGATGTTTGTCTCAAACACTGTCAATCTCCCGCGATGTACCTGGCCGGTCGTTTTGGTCCTCGCGCAATTGATGGTCTAAAGCTGGGTTTGAGCCATGGCGCATATTGTCTAGGCTGCTGTTGGTTACTGATGGGCCTGTTATTTGTCGGTGGAGTGATGAACATAGTATGGATTGCCGCAATTGCCGGGTTTGTGCTCATTGAAAAATTGCTGCCCCCTGCCTATGGCATCTCTCGGCTCAGCGCGATCGCGATGGTCTGCGCGGGATTTTGGCTACTGACAATTGGTTGACCTGGCGGCAGGAACCGCGGGTAAGTTGCGATCCCCGGCACCAGGGTAAACGCCGCATGCGCCTTGATGCCTTCATTGTCATGCTCGCCCAGGCGCGCACGTAAATCCCACAGCAATTCAGCCGCCGCCGTTTGGCTCCAGAACCAATCAATCACCGCATCGACAGATCGCGCCCCAGGTTCAGAGGTGGCCGCTTCGAGATAGAAAGCTTTGAGATCCTCTATCGCAAGTTTGAAGGTTCCGCCAACGAGCACTCGGCGGCCGGCGAGGACTGCGGGGTGGTGTCAGCGAGAAACTCACATATCCACTCTACGACCTGATCAATGTCGAGTTCACTGACATTGGCAGAGGTACAACCGCGATTACGAACACCCACGTCGAACCAGGGTTTCAGTAGATTCGCCTCGCGCTGGATGCGCTCGTGAAGACCATCTTCACCACCTGGTGGGGCGAACGATACCGGGCAAGCCCAGGCCTCCTCCGCTGCAGGTTCAGCTTCCGCTTCCAGCGTCCGCATCACCGGATCGGCAGCGTCTGCGTCCAATAACGCGAATGCTGCATCCAGCACCTCACGCTGTAATGCCGGGTTACCCGGTAGTCCGCGGAGCCGAAACCGAACGGACGGACGCCGCGCTGCTGCAAACCAGCCGTGGAAACGAGAGAGACTTGTCGGCCCAATTCTGGCGGTGTCACCCCGGCGTGAGGCCAAGATCCGGGCAAGGCATACTCGCCAGATGCTCCGGCACATTGGGTTCCAGCATATTTACACCCGTCTCAGATAATTGATCTACGCATAGGACAGCGCAACGATACAATCGTTTGTTTTTCTATCGTTTTCCGGTAGATCCTCCGAGTTACGCTGTCTAATATCGAACCCTCAACCTGAAAACGACAAGAAGCTTAGCGTCATCATGTACCGAACATTATTGCTCTGCTGTTTCCTCTCCAGTGTTCTCTACGGTTGCGGCGGTGGCGGAGGCGGAGGCGGATCACCTGCTGCCACAACCCCACCCCCGACGACGCCACCGCCGGTGGCTAACAGCGACTTCGATCAAGGCATCTTTGCGAATCCGGCAATCTATAAAGACCTGTGCATGATCCCCAGGCTGGGCACATCTGGCGACATACAAGGTTCAGAAGCAGATGAAAACAACTGGCTGCGTGCCTGGAGCAATGATCTTTACTTGTGGTACGACGAAATCGTCGACCGCGATCCGGAATTGTCCGACACACCGGCTTACTTTGAGCTGATGAAAACATTCGCGACTACACCATCCGGTACAGCGAAGGACCAGTTCCATTTCACCTTCGAAACCGAGGCGTGGTTGTTGCTCTCTCAATCAGGCATTGCCGTGAGCTACGGAGCAGACTTCACCCTCATTTCCGCGACCCCCCCGCGCGAGGTCGTGGTGGCCTTTGTCGAACCCGGATCTCCGGCGGCAAACGCGCCTTTGGCTCGCGGGGCGACCGTCCTTTCGGTTGATGGCGTCGATCTCATCAACGATTCCAGTGACGCTGCGATCGCGACCTTGAACGCCGGACTATTCCCAACCGTCGCCGGTGAGACCCATCAATTTGTCGTTGAAGATGTGGGTGGTGTTAACAACCGCACCATCACCTTGATCGCTGCGGAAATAACCCAGGATCCTGTTCCTGCAGCAAGCATTTTCAACAGCCCAACCGGTCCGGTCGGTTACATGCTGTTCAATTCGCACATTGCCACTGCCGAAGCGCGTTTGCTCACCGAGATGGCTGCATTTGAAGCCGCGGGTATCACGGAACTGGTGCTGGATCTGCGCTACAACGGTGGTGGGTTTCTAGACATCGCCAATGAACTCGCCTTTATGATCGCCGGCCCTGATGCGACATTGGATAAAGTGTTCGACGACACACAATTCAACGACAAACACTCCATAACCAATCCCGTTACCGGCCAGGCACTCTCGCCAGACACTTTTCACACCGTGGCGCAAGGTTTCAGCGTAGCAACCAACACTGCCTTACCGAGCGTCAACTTGTCCCGGGTGTTCGTTCTGGCAGGACCCGGCACTTGTTCAGCCAGCGAAGCAATCATCAACGGCCTGCGCGGCATAGACGTTGGCGTCGTCCTCATCGGAGACAGAACCTGCGGCAAACCCTATGGATTTTTTCCTCAGGACAATTGCGGCACCACCTATTTCAGCATTCAGTTTCGCGGCGTCAACGCCAAGGGGTTTGGCGACTATGCCGACGGCTTCGTGCCTGTTTCAACACCGACACAAGACTTTGAATTGCAAGGTTGTTCGGTAGACGATGATTTCACCCAGGAACTGGGGAACATTAGCGAAGCGCGCTTCGACGCCGCTCTGAATTACATCAGCAGCGGTGGCGATTGCCCGCCGCAAACTGTCGCCGTGAGCAGTGCCACCTTGACCAAAACGCTTTCCATTGGCGACGCGGGTCCCGGCTTAACCAAACCACAAACCATGCCCGGTAGGGTGCGGCGGCGATGAAAGTCTTGCTTATCGTCCTCGCACTTTTGACCGCGGCCTGTCATACGCCAGCACCCACATATAGCATCGCGCTCGCGCCTGATCTATCAATCGAAGATCTGCAAGAACTTCGCCAGGTCATCAGCACAGCGATCGATCGCCCCAGTGTGCGCCTCAATCAAGATGTGTTCTCTACCAGCCACATTCTAGCCTTGGAACATACCGTAGGCACCACGCCATTGGGGCGCATTGCAACAGGGCGGACGACGACAAAACCCGAAATGTTTCACTTGTTAAGCAACGGCGAAAATTGCGTATTGGAAAGAGTCAGCACTGGTCAACGTTATTTGTTGACCCTGTCGTGCCAGCAACAATGAGCTGATTTGTTCGAGTACTTAAGGTGCAACGCAACACCCGATTACCAAAAACGATGTCGTTCATAGTAGATTGCACCGATGGAACATAACCCACACGCAATGGCTTTCTCAGACCCTCTGAATGTTGAAGGCGTCGAAATAAGAACCCCGCTACAAACGATTCGCTCGATACTGCCCTTTCTGTGGCCTGAAAATTACCGGGAAATGCGCTTCCGCGTGGTCGTGGCCATTGGCGCACTCCTGATCGGACGCTGCGCAAACGTATATGGACCCATCGTCCTAAAGAACCTGATTGACGGATTGGAAAGTCTGGTAAGGAACGCGCCGCTTTTAAACCAGCAGAATGCGATCAACGGTTTATTGATTCTCGCTGGCACCTACGGATTGATGGTATTGCTGCCAGGCATGCTCACGGAGATAAGGGCAGCAGTATTTACCCCGGTTTCCGAATATGCTCAACGTGTTTTCGGGCTCAAAACCTTCAAGCACCTGCATGAACTTGGCATGCGCTTTCATCTAGACCGACACACCGGCGGACTTTCAAGAGCCATAGAACGCGGACAGCGCGCTTTGCAGCAGATTACCGGTCTGTTTGCTTTCAACATCGCGCCGACTTTATTCGAAATAACCATCGTCAGTACCTATCTGGCCAATGCCTACCATCCGAAATACGTTCTGGTCATCCTCTTTGCCGTGGTTGGCTACATCGGGTTCACTTTATTGTTTACCGAATGGCGAACGAAATTTCGGCGAGAAATGGTCCTGCAGGAAGGTCGAGCCACTACCATTGGTGTGGATAGTCTGCTGAATTTTGAAACGGTGAAATACTTCGGCAATGAACAATATGAGGCAGATCGCTACAACGATGCTTTAGTCCAGTACATGGGTGCCGCCGTCAAAAGCCAGAACACGCTGGGCATGTTGAACGGTGGCCAATTGGTAGTTCGGGTTCTCTGTCAGATTGCCATTCTAGTGCTCGCCGTTAACGATTATGCCGCGGGCACACTGACAACCGGCGAAGTCGTCATGCTCAATACGTTCATGCTGCAACTGTTCATCCCACTCGGGTTCTTAGGCTCTTCCTACCGCATGATCCGCCAGGCACTGGTGGATATGGAATATGTCTTCCAATTGCATGATCTGGCACCGGAGGTCGAGGACATCCCTCACGCTTTACCGCTGCAGATCAACACCGCCAATGTCCGCTTTGACGGAGTGAAATTCTCCTACGAAAAAGACAGAGATATCCTCAAAGACATCAGCTTTGAAATTCCAGCGGGAAGGACCACCGCCGTGGTTGGCGCGAGTGGCGCAGGCAAATCAACACTTGCCCGATTGATATATCGGTTCTATGACATTCAGGGCGGCAGGATCAGCATCGATGACCAGGATATATCGCTCGTGACTCAGGAAAGTCTGCGCAACAAGGTCGGTATAGTGCCCCAGGACACTGTGCTGTTTAACGATACCATCCGCTACAACATAAGATACGGCAACCCCGACGCATCCGATGAGCAAGTCGAATCTGCTGCGCAGACCGCCAGCATTCACGACTTCATCGTCTCGTTACCACAAGGTTACGATACCAAGGTGGGTGAACGCGGGTTGAAATTGTCTGGTGGTGAGAAGCAACGCGTGGCAATTGCCAGAACCATTCTGAAGGACCCGCCTATCCTGGTGTTGGACGAGGCGACTTCCGCACTCGACATTAAGACCGAACGGGAAATTCAGGCCGCACTTCTGGAAGTATCAAAAAATAGAACCACCCTGGTGATCGCTCACCGCTTATCCACCATCGTCAACGCCGACGAAATTCTGGTTATGGGCGATGGCGAGATACTGGAGCGAGGCACGCATACCGAATTGGTCAATGCCGACGGTAGTTATGCCGAAATGTGGCGCCGGCAGAAAGAAGCCGCCGACGAGATCAAAAAGATTCAGGAGATTTTCGGCTCCGATGGGTTGCAAATCCTGCAAGTTGAAGCCAACAAGCTGGATGAAAGCCACGGCGGGGAATAAGGGGCGCAACCGCGCCCCTTTGGCGTTCCTTCCAATATTTGTCTAGAAGAGACTTGCCTAGAAGAATCTACGGTAGGTCAAGCCTACAGTTCTTGGCACGTTGGTACGGAAACCGAGACGGGCACGGCCGCCGCGTTCACGATCAAATGACAGGTCTGCATTCTCGTCACCTACATTTTCAATGTAGAGCACAGCTTCCCAATTTTCACTGGCGAAGCCTGCATTGAGATTGATCAGGGTGTAGGCATCCATTTCCAGATCCAGACTGGTTACGTCGTTACCCGTAGCACCACCGTAAGGCAGGCCGCTGACAAAGTTACCCGCGCCGGGAACCTGGTCCCCGGATTGGGTAAAGCGATCGCCCACGTGTTGAATGGTCGCCTGCACGAAGAAGTCCGCGCCGCTAAACCACTGTGTGGGAATGGTATAGGTGGCATTGCCTGAGATTTGGAACTCAGGTACGGAGGCCAGACGATTGCCATCTGTTAAGCCGCCAACAACATTACCGTTAGGATCGAACACTTCATCGTCAAATTCGGACTCGATATAGCTACCTGCAATGCCAACTTCCAGATTATCCGTAAGGTTGGCAGACAGCTCAACTTCGAAACCAGTCGAATGCGCTTTATCAACGTTCACGTTTACTCGTGACGAACAAGACCCGGCGTCAAGACTGACCTGGAGATCTTCGATATCTGAATAGAAGACTGCAGCTTGCAAAGAAACACCATTATCGAACACGGTTTTCAGACCGAGTTCGTAGTTCCACAGGGTTTCGTCGTCATATTTTTGAAACGGACCAAATGTGACGATGTCGGACGCGTCACATATGCTGACGTTAAGCGGGTCGTTTACCCCACCCAATCGAAAGCCTTGGGCTGCCTGTGCGTTGACGGTTGTATTACTTGATACATCCCAGGAAGCAATAATCCGCGGATTAAATCCACTTGAATCGGTTTTATCCGGAGAGTTCGTGTCGCCATTTGCAAACAAGCCGCCCGAGGTAATTGTGCGATCTTCTTCGAAGTCATAGAAACGACCACCGATCGTGATGTGTACGTTTTCCGCGACATCAAATGTCACTTCACCAAATACTGCTATCTGCTCGATATCGTAGGGTAAATCCGAGTTGAAAGGCGAATCTGCACCGAAGCCATTGGCCACCGCGGCAGAGGTTCCGGCACCCAGAGCCAGATCGATTAGCGCATCATATCCTGGCGTTGGCAGGCGTTGAGCGTATACACGTTCGGTGTCTGAATAAAAAACGCCGACAAGCCAGTCGAAGCTGCCGCCACCATTGGAACTGAGGCGGATTTCCTGGGTAAACGATTCAACATCTGTGGTATCAATTAAATTCGACGGCAACAACACATCCGCTTCGGCGAAGCCCAGATCAACCGAGACACTGCCGGTCAGCGCACTCGCGTCACGGCTGACGAGAATCTCGCGGTCGGTAAAACTGGTGACCGAGGTCAGATCAAACTGCTCGAAACCGATTTCTACCGTGAGGTCGACAAGTAGAGTCTCATCCTCAAATTTTTCGTCTAACAGCAAAAACTGCTCACGCTCTCCAAGATTTACCGGAGGCCGCGTGGTGGTGAAGCGGTTGGCAAAGAGGTTGAATTCTTCCTGACGATTAAAGCCGTCTGTTTCAATCTCTTGATAGATGATGCGTGGGGTAATGGTTAACCGATCGTTGGGCTCGAAGCGCAATGACGCACGTATGCCGTTGTTGGTGCCATCGTTGACATCGTCTTTCTTACCGTTTTCGGTCAAGGCATCAATGAATCCGGCGTACTGGTTGGTGTAGCCCACCAGACGCAAGGCTGCGTTATCGCCAATCGGAAGATTGATCATACCTTTAACATGTCCGCCAATATCACCATCTGTAACGCTGTTCAGTTCAACTTCATAAGAACCTTCGGTCTCATTCAGCAAAGGCTGATTAGTGATGTATCGAATGGTGCCGCCCACAGAGCCGGAACCAAACAATGTGCCTTGAGGACCTCGCAGTGTTTCTACACGGTTTAGGTCGTAAAGGTCAAAATCCGGGGTAAACAATGACAGCGAAATAACCGACTCGTCCAGATAGACACCTACCTGCTCTTTCACGCCGGGCTGATCGCGGACGATCTGGCCAGCAGACACACCACGGATGGCCACCTGGCTCTGTCCCGGACCAAGATTTTGCACGGTCAGGCTGGCAATGTTACGCGACAATTCTTCAATGTTGCTTGCACCGGCACGTCTAATATCTTCTTCGGTTTGTACATTGAGTGAGAAAGGCACCTCTTGAGGCGTGGACGCACGCTTGGTCGCGGTGACTAATATTTCTTCGATTACTTCATCATCGTCAGCATAGACCATTACCGGTAAAACGATGCTGAAGCTCAAACACAATAGTGCTGCTTTTTTCATTAAGGGCTCTCCAATTGACCTTTTTTGGTGCGCGCATCTTAATGATTTCTTAACGAATTGCTGCACTTTGTAACACCTTGTCAAACAAAGCTTCTCGCAAATTGTAGTGATACCCACGATGAGTCAAAATCGAGACCTACTACTAAGCCCCTCAAGGGGACCTATATGGTCATCATTAGACTGCTGATGCTGTTCTTAACCCTCATAGTGCTTGCGGCTTGCGGCGAAGAAGCTGCGGACAAGCCTCAACAAGCCGAGGAGCCACCTTACCCAAAACTGGTGACGGCTTATCTTGAAAAGCGCTTCGAGCTCAATCCAACCGTTGGCGTAGCGGCCGGACGCCACGAGTATGATGGCCTGATCGCCGACTTCAGCCCCGCCGGATTCAAAGCGAGAGTAGAATTTTACCGAGAATCACGCGCCAAGTTCATGGCGATCGACGCAACTGCTCTGTCTACCACGCAACAATTCGAGCGAGAGCTGGTGCTCTTCGATATTAACCGCGGTTTGTACTACATCGAAGACGAGCGTAGACCCTTCACCAACGTCGCCTACTACCGAGGCCGGTTATCGCCGGATACTTATGTGGACCGAAACTACGCACCGAAGGCGGTACGGCTGCAAGCACTGGTGGATTGGGCACAAAACGTCACACCGGCGATCTCGCAGGTGCGGGCCAATCTTGAAGTGCCTATGCCCGCCACTTTTGTGGAACTCGCAATCGGTTATTTTCGCGGCATGGCGGTTTTCCTGCGCCGGGATGTCCCACCAATTTTTGCAGATGTAGACGATCCCGCCGCCCAAATCAAGCTCAGTGAGGCACTCCGAAAGGCTGCTGTTGCATTCGACGACGCCGGTGCCTGGGCTGAAACACTGCGAACTACAGCAACAGACGGCTACGCCCTTGGTGCCCAAGGGTTCAGTAACATGTTGCTGAAAACAGAGCTCATCGATATACCCCTGACAGAGATTAAAAGCATGGGAGAGCAAGATTTGAGCGCTAACCTCCAGCGGGTCAAACGTGCTTGCGAGACAATCGCACCGAATCAACCTCTTTATGACTGCGTGCAATCCGCAAACAGCCACAAGCCGGCGGGTGGGGCCGTGGCGCGGGGGCAGGAACAGCTCGCGGAGCTCAAAGCTTTTGTCATCGATCGTGATCTGCTCACCATTCCCAGCAACGAACAGGCACTGGTGGCCGAAGCGCCACCGCACCGACGGTCGAACCTGGCATACATCCGCAGACCCGGACCGTTCGATCAAGCCGGACTGCCGAGCATCTATTACATCGCCCCGCCGGATCCCACCTGGACACCGGAACAGCAGTTGGCCTATGTCCCCGGCGAGGCGCAATTACTGTTCGTCTCTGCCCACGAAGTCTGGCCCGGGCATTTTCTGCAGGGGCTGCATACCAGACAACATTCGCGGGACACTTCTCGTTTGATTCGCAGTTATGCCAATTCCGAAGGCTGGGCGCACTACATCGAGCAGATGATGTGGGACGCTGGGCTACGAGACGACCCGGTATCAGAGATCGGACAATTGATGGGGTCGTTGACACGCAATGTGCGCTATTTATCGGCTGTTGGCCTGCACACTGAAAGTATGTCCGTAGCGCAATCTGAGGCAATGTTTCTCGACAAGGGACTAACCAGTGAGGGCCGTGCGATTCGGCAGGCAGCACGCGGCACCTACGACCCCGAGTATCTTAAATATACCTTGGGCAAGATCCTCATTCTGCGTATGCGGGATCGTTGGATGGCAACATACGGCGAGGACAGCTTGAAGGCATTCCATGATCGTTTTTTGTCCTACGGTGCTGCACCTTTACCGCTCATCGAGAAATATCTGTTTACCCAAGCTGGCCAACACGAAGGCCGCTAGCGCCCACTGTCATTCGTCTTTCTTGTTCCAAGCATTACCCGCCCAATCAGCGCTACCGCCTTCCTCGGGCACGGGTACTTCACAAATGCGTTCGTCTACGTCGTCGAATTCCAGACGCAGCGCCTTACAGCATATTGCGTGGCTGTTATAGCCGAGGGTGTGGTAGGTAAGCTCTAGAATATCTTCATCGCTGAGGTGGCTGTGCAATTCGTCAAACAACGCATCGGAAGCTCGCCCTCCTTGTAAGACCAAAGCGTCAGACCAGGCCAGAACAGCCCTTTCCTTAGCCGAAAACACATCGGAAATCTGCCAATGAGGAATAGCTTCAATCTTCTCATCGCTGATACCAAAGCGACGCGCGGCTTTGCAGTGCTGGGAGAAGACGAACTGGCTGCCTTGGGCAAACCCGGCACGCATGATGGCGAGCTCGCGTACGCTGTCTTCAAGGTTGCTGATGCTTTTGTCAGCAAACATACCGAACATACCGAAGTGGTCGGTTGCATGTTTGAACACGTAGGGCACTAATGCAAACACAGACCACCAGTTACCAGGCGTGCCGGTAGCGGTGCCGGGTTCTGCTACGGGATCACGGTCCCCGAAAATGGCGTCATAAAATTTCAGAACATCATCGGATGCCTGATCTCGGGGAATTTGTCTTAATCTCGGCATGGTCACCTCGCGCATGAATGTATTTCCGATGCTATTAATCAGCCCCAGAATAGTCAATGTCATTGATTGATTGATCGATTGGAAAACGAATGGATTTCGGCGATGATGCCTATCGCATTCCACCTCGAGGCTGGGGCTGGTGAGATGCAAATTGTCCAAACCGATGCAGCAGGAGATTGAATATGCCGACCAACAAGACTTTCGATATCCAGGGGATAAACCATCTGGCCTTGGTATGTAAGGATATGAAGAGGACCGTTGATTTTTATTCCGGGATCCTCGGCATGCCGCTCACCAAAACCATTAACTTGCCCAACAACATGGGCCAACACTTTTTCTTCGATATCGGCAATGGAGATCAACTGGCCTTCTTCTGGTTCCCTAACGCAGCGGAAAGCATCCCCGGGGTAACTCATCCAAGCGGAATGGTCGGCGATGGCGATATCACTACCGCCCATGCCACCATGAATCATGTCGCATTCAACATATCCGAAGACAAAGTCGACGAGTATCAGAAAAAACTAGCGGCAGCCGGGGTGAACCCGACCCCGGTGGTGAACCATGACGACTCGGAGAACCAAGCAAGCCCTGAGCTTACAGACACTACCTTCGTACGCTCCATCTACTTCACCGACCCGGATGGAATTCTGCTTGAATTTGCCGCTTGGACGCGCGCACTGGACGAACGCGACGTCAATACGGAAGCGATATCCAGCGAGGCAGTCTCTGCAGGCTAATGAATGGGCAGCGGCTCGAACGGTCGGTTCTCCAATGGCAAACCGAGCGCCATCCACTGCTCCAGGCCACCTGCTAGAGGCGCAACGTCAAAACCAGCCTGCTTGAGTTTCAGCGCTACACGAGCGCTGGATGCTTCGTTGGGTCAGGTGCAGAACAACACCAGCGGACGGTCTTTCGAGAGCTTCGCAACTTGCTCATCGAACAGGTCCATCGGCACTCTGATGGCACCGGGAATGGTGTAAGGGTAGGCATTGAACTCCATCCGCTGTCTCAAGTCCGCCACCTGCACTGCTTCACCAGCTTCTAATCTGGCTTGCAAATCCACTGGCGAAACGCGGCTGCCCCGTAGGCTACGCAGGAACAACTGTCGATGGACAATCTTCCAGGACAGCCAAGTGAGCACAAAAGCGGCAATCGCGCTAGCGCTGATCGCACCGTATTGCGCAACGACGGTGCCGATCTCGGCGATGAACTCATGCGCCCAATATCCAGGCAACAAGAAGGCTATGGCATAGAGCAGCGTGCCCATGGTATTCACCGCCATAAAACGCCAGAAGCTTATTCCCAACAAACCAGCCAACGGCGGCGCAATGGTTTGCAGACCCGGCACAAACTTCGAAAACAACAATGATGCCGTGCCGTGCCGATGGAACAGCGATGTGGTATTGCTGATACAAGTGTCCGGCTCAAGGGAAATTATGCACAGTAAGGTCAGCACTTTGTTGCCCTGTCGGATACCAAGCCAGTACCAGAAGAGGTTCGCTGGTAAGCATGCGATCACGACTATCGCCAGACAAATACCGAGGTTCAGATGACCTTCGCCAGCCAGTGCACCGGCCGCCAGAACCATTGGCAGTGCGGGCACCGGGAGTGCAATCTGGTCCAGTAGCACCCAGGCCAGCAGTATCCAATAGCCGTGCTGGGTCAGCAGATCGATAATTGCTTGCATAGAACAAACTCGCTCTTAAGAGGGTGCATGTTATGTAGACCAGTACGGCGTTGTCACGCCGAGGTCGCCAGGCTATTCCGGATCGGCCACCTTCACCATCAACTTGCCAAAATTCTCACCGGTGAACAGCATACGAAATGCTGCAGGTGCATTTTCGATGCCTTCCTCGACGGTCTCGCGATATTTGAGCTTTCCCTCTTTAATCCATTGGCCGAGCGTTCGTGCCGCGTCTTCAAACTCGTCGAGCCATTCGGTGACAACAAAAAACCGGTGTGTTGGTGGGTTTGCAAGCGCGCCTAATACTTCTTCCGGTGTGCGTATGTCGTCAAAACTGGTGGCGTTGTAGGCTGAGATAAAGCCGCATATCGGCACCCGCGCGCCGTCGTTCAGCAACGGTGCGACAGCGTCCAGCACGTCGCCGCCGACGTTCTCAAAATATACATCGACACCATTCGGACAGGCGGCCGCTAACTGTGCCGGGAAATCAGACGCTTTGTAATCCACACAAGCATCGAAACCCAACTCATCAACCACATAGTCACATTTGGTCTTGCCGCCGGCCACACCAACGGCGCGGCAGCCTTTAATCTTGGCAATTTGACCCACCACCGAACCCACGGCACCCGACGCAGCGGACACCACCACAGTTTCACCGGCCAGCGGTTGACCAACGCGCAACAAGCCAAAGTACGCGGTTTGTCCAGGCATTCCTGTGACCCCAACAGCCGTTGAAATAGGGGCCAATTCCGGGTCTATCTTGAACAGGCGGTTGTCATCTGCTTTGGCCAGGGCGTACGACTGCCAGCCGTACATGCCACTGACTATGGTACCCACGGGATAATCGTCAATGTTCGACGTCACCACCTGGCAGACCACACCACCGGTGATGACATCGCCAATATCCAGCGGCTTAGCATACGACTTGCGGTCACTCATGCGCCCACGCATGTATGGATCCAGCGACAACCACAAGGTACGTAACAGCATCTCGTCCGCACCGGGGGCGTCCACCGGCACGCTCTGAATGTCAAAGTTATCTTCAGTGGGCATGCCGACCGGTCGCGATTTGAGTACCACGCGTGTATTGGTCAACGAGTTGATATCGGTCATGAGGTAAGTATTCCTTTAATGATTATTCTGCACCGCCTGGACCGCATCTTGACACCAGGCTTCGCTGAGTGCCCAAAGTTTCGCCGCCACCGCGGGGTCGTTGGCTTCTGCGCTGCTTTTGACGGCCTTGCAGCTGGAAAAATAACACCCCTGGATTTCCTCTGCAGGTTCATGCACCGCGCAATACACACTGGTTGCTGCACCTTGATTCGGCGTCTTGGTCAGCGGGCTGATGATTTTCATAAAAAGATTGATGGCAAAGGAATTTCGACCGATATCGGTCGTTACCATGGTGCCGGGGTGTAGTGCACAGGCGCTCAACCCCTGGTCGCCATAGCGGCGTTGCAGCTCATTGGCCATCAGTACGTTACACAGCTTAGCTTGTCCATAGGCGACCATGGATTTAAAATTATGTTTCTGCATGGGAAATCGGTCGAATTGAAGATGCTTCGGCATGGTATGTGAAGTGCTGGATACCATGATGACCCGTGGGTTTCCACTTGCCAGCAGCTTCGGCATAAGCGTCTGGGTCAGCAAGAAGTGTCCAAAATGACTGACGCCGACGGTCGCTTCCGTGGCCTGGTCTACCTCCGAATATGACGTCGCCATGAGCCCTGCATTGCAAACGAGAATGTCGACTTGTTCAGCATCGAGAGTTTGGCAGAAGGATAAAATCGAACCGGCCGAACCAAGATCCAGGGCAAGAAACTCCGCGTTACAACCCGGGTGTTGTAACATTGCGTTCGCAACGGCTTGGTTACCATTCGCCGCGTTTCG
>SMVB01246537.1_pt1 | contig 33761 bp, 29 predicted proteins | sample 2456461 | NCBI WGS metagenome assembly SMVB01 (sample SAMN11095934, study PRJNA526329) | marine sediment metagenome | biome: Marine sediment; feature: Surficial sediment; material: Deep marine sediment; isolation source: Hadal surficial sediment | place: Pacific Ocean | collected 2014-05 | depth... | reverse complement strand
TCGTTCCCGAATGGCAGAGAAGGCTTCTAAGGTTTGTTCAATATCCTGTATGGTATGTGATGCAGTTGGGATCATACGCAATAAAATGAGTCCTTTTGGAACAACCGGGTATACAACAATAGAAGTGAAAACACCATAGTTTTCACGTAAGTCTTTTACCAAAGCCATGGCTTCAGGCACAGATCCTTTTAGATAGACCGGTGTCACACAACTTTGAGTGGTCCCCAGATCGAATCCCCGTTCACGCAAGCCGCCTTGTAACGCATTTACATTTTTCCAAAGTTTATCCTTGAAGTTGGTACTTGAGCGTATCATATCCAAACGCTTTAAAACTCCAACTACCAATTGCATTTGCAATGATTTAGCAAACATCTGAGAGCGTAAATTATATTTTAAATAATTGATGATCTCTTCATCAGCGGCAATAAAGGCTCCGGTGCTAGCCATCGCTTTGGCAAACGTCGCGAAATACACATCGATATCATCTTGCACCCCTTGCTCCTCACCTGCCCCTGCCCCTGTTTTACCAAGAGTTCCAAAACCGTGAGCATCATCAACAAAAAAACGAAAATTATATTTTTTCTTTAAAGCAACTATTTCTTTTAAATTGCCTTGCTCCCCTCGCATCCCAAAAACTCCTTCCGTAATTAATAGAATACCTCCACCTGTTTTCGCAGCAACCTTCTCGGCACGTTTCAAGTTCTTCTCGATACTTTCCAAATCGTTATGTCTGTAGGTGAAGCGTTGCCCTAAATGCAAACGCACTCCATCGATTATGCAAGCATGGGCATCCACATCATATACGATCACATCATCTTTTGAAACCAAGGCATCGATGGTAGAAACCATTCCTTGATAACCAAAATTGAGCAAATAAGCCGCATCTTTACTCACGAAGGCAGCCAATTCGTCCTGTAATTGTTCGTGAAGATCTGTATGTCCACTCATCATACGAGCACCCATTGGGTAAGCCGATCCGTATTTAGCTCCAGCCTCGGCGTCAACCTTCCTCACTTCGGGGTGATTGGCCAGCCCCAGATAATCATTTACACTCCAGGTAATTACCTCTTTCCCGTTGAATTTCATACGGTTGGAAATGGGTCCTTCTAATTTAGGAAAAACGAAATATCCTTCGGCCACTTCAGCCCATTTCCCCAAAGGGCCTTTGTCCTTGTAAATTTTATCAAATAAATCTCTCATCAATTTGAATTAATTTCAAATACGAGTTGCAAAAATAAGTATTTTATGTAGGATAGCCATACTCATTATTTAGAAAGAAATTAACATAAAAAAACCGCTACATTCAGTAGCGGTATATATAAATACTTATTTTCTATTACTTTATGTATTGAATCGACTCCGCTTTTAGAGATTCGGCATCCATAAATCCTTGTTGCGCCATCCATTTATCGTTATAGACCTTGCCCATATATCGCGACCCATGATCCGGGAATATAACCACAACTACACTTTCTGTGTCAAAAGCCCCTTCTTCACTCAATTGTTTTATTCCTTGCATCGCCGCACCACTTGTATAGCCTAAAAACAACCCTTCGGTTTTGGCCAGTTCCCGTGCGGTATGGGCACTTTCTTCATCGGTCACTTTGGTAAACGAATCGATACAATCAAAATCGGTTGCCGAAGGTATTAAATTCTTACCCAGACCTTCAATACGGTAAGGATAGATCTCATCCTTATCAAATTCTCCGGTTTCATGGTATTTCTGAATTACAGATCCATAGGCATCAATCCCTATTATTTTGATAGATGGGTTTTGTTCTTTTAAGAAACGACCCGTCCCCGAAATAGTACCTCCGGTTCCACTGCAAGCCACCAAATGAGTGATCTTACCGTTTGTTTGATCCCAAATTTCCGGTCCGGTAGTATGATAGTGAGCATCTATGTTCTGCTCATTGAAATATTGATTGATATATATTGAATTGGGTGTATCTCTTTGTAGTTGTTTTGCAACTTCATAATACGATCTGGGATCATCTGCTTGTACATGGGCAGGACAAACATACACTTTTGCACCCATGGTCTTCAACATATCTATTTTTTCGGAAGAGGATTTTGAACTTACTGCCAAAATACATTTATATCCTTTTAAAATGCTCACCATAGCAACGCTAAAACCGGTATTACCACTTGTGGTTTCGATAATAGTATATCCGGGTTTAAGGATACCCTCCTTTTCGGCTTCTTCGATGATATAAAGTGCAATTCGGTCTTTTACGGAATGCCCGGGGTTAAATGCTTCGACTTTAGCATAAAAATTACCGGCCATTTGTGAAGTTATGCGACTAATCTTAATTAGGGGAGTATTTCCAATAAGTTCCAACACATTTTCTTGAGCCTGTATGTTCTTCATATAGGGAGTTTTAATTAAAAATCAAGGAATTGTCCTATCATTTAAATCAGGACAAAGGTACTTCAAAATTTTGAATTACTCTTTAATTCCTTCCATATCGAGTAAAAACCCATAATCCATGGCCACTTCTTTTAGTGCCTCAAAACGACCCGATGCACCGCCGTGTCCTGCGTCCATGTTCGTATGCAGCAGCAATAAATTATTTCCCGTTTTGTAATCTCGCAATTTAGCAACCCATTTCGCAGGTTCCCAATATTGAACTTGTGAGTCGTGAAGTCCCGTGGTTACAAGCATATTTGGATAGGATTTGGCCTCTACATTGTCGTAAGGAGAATATGATTTAATATAATCATAATATTCCTTTTCGTTCGGATTCCCCCATTCGTCATATTCCCCGGTGGTTAAAGGGATCGTATCATCCAGCATAGTGGTAACAATATCCACAAATGGAACTGCGGCTACAACACCGTTATAGATCTCCGGTGCAATGTTCACTATCGCGCCCATCAATAAACCTCCCGCGGACCCTCCTGAGGCATAAAGATGATCTTTGGACGTATATTTTTCAGAAATGAGATACTTCGAGGCATCTACAAAATCGGTGAAGGTGTTCTTTTTGAATAATAATTTTCCATTTTCATACCACTCACGACCCAAATACTGACCCCCCCGGACATGAGCGATAGCATAGATAAAGCCACGATCCAGCAGACTTAGACGCACTGAGGAGAAATATGGGTCTATGGTTGCTCCATAGGAGCCATAAGCATACAAAAGCAGTGGATTCTCGCCATTTAGCTTCATTCCTTTCCTATAGACCATAGAAACAGGGATTTTTGTGCCATCTGCAGCTGTTGCCCATATGCGCTTGGACTCATAATTATCTTTATTGAATTTCCCGCCCAATACTTCGGTTTCTTTCTTGACATCTTTTTCCTGCGTTTCCATATTGAAATCGATCACGGAAGAAGGAGTCGTCAACGAATTATAATTATAGCGAAGGATCTTAGTATTAAATTCTATATTTTGAAATGTATCCGCTGTATAGGTTTCGTTGTCGAATGGCAGGTAGTAATCTTCGGCATCATCCCAACGCTTGATACGTATTTTATTCAAACCATTATTCCGTTCACTCAACACCAAATAGTCCTTAAATATATCGATGCCTTCCAGAAGTACTTCAGGTCGATGTTCGATCAATTCCTCCCAATTTTCCATACCGGTGGCATTTTCATCAGTCTTCATGAGTTTAAAATTGGTCGCATCATCTTTATTCGTTACTATATAAAAATCACTTCCGAAGTGAGAGATACCATATTCCAATCCGCGTGTTCTGGACTGGAATATTTTAAATTTCGCATCCGGAGTATTCGCGTCCAGGATCTGAAATTCGGAAGTCAAAGTACTGTAGCTGCCGATCACCAGATATTTATCACTTTTGGTCTTGTACACATAAGTTCCGAAGGTCTCATCTTCTTCGGTATAAATTAAAACATCTTTCGAGGACTCATGCCCCAGCTTGTGTTTGTAAATTTTGTTCGAACGAAGCGTTTGCTCATCTTTCCTGGTGTAAAAAAGAGTCTTATTATCATTTGCCCAAGTAGAGTCGCCCGTGGTTAGGGTGATAGAGTCACTAAGGATTTCTCCGGTTTCCAGATTTTTGATATAAAGTGTGTACTTTCTACGGCTCAATGTATCAACCCCAAATGCTACCCATTTATTATCCGGACTTATATTGAGGCCTCGTAAATTATAGTAGGAATAATCTTTGGCCATTTCGTTCACATCGAACATAACCTCTTCCTCGGCCTCCAACGAATCTTTCTTTCGTGAATAAATTGGATAATCCTTGCCCGTTTCAAATCGGGTGATATAATAGTAGCCGTTATAAAAATAAGGAACCGACTCATCGTCTTCTTTAATACGACCTTTCATCTCTTCAAACAGATCCTTTTGAAAGTCTTTAGTGTGAGCTGTCATTTTATTATAGTAGTCGTTCTCTCTTTCCAGATAATCAATTACCTCTTCATTATCCCTGTCATTGAGCCAATAATAGTTATCGACACGCAGATCATCATGCATTTCCAGGTTCTTTGTAATTTTATCTGCTTTTGGAGCCATTATAATCATGGGTGTTTCTGAAGTTTCTTTATTATTACAGGAAGTTGCAAAAATAAGTGATAGTAGTGAAATGAAGGCAATATATTTCATCGGTCGTTAGTTTTTTTAATAGTCATCCAAAATAGTAAATTTGTGGTCAATTAAAAAATCAAAATCATGTTTGGTGATATTATCGGAATGATGGGTAAATAAAAAAAGTTCCTCCATATAGTTATCCGGAAGAGCTTTTTTTATTTGCTATAATCATCTAATATTTCCAAAAGTGTTTCATGCATTTCCTGAGTGTAGTCGAGATGGGTAACCATACGCAATTTCCCTTGTCCCATATCACTTATCTTTATATGTTGCGCTGCCAGGTCGTTTATGAACTTCTCATCTTTTATATCATCTTCCAACTGAAAGATCACAATATTGGTTTCTGTTGTTTCAACATCTTTAATATATGCCAGTCCTTTTAGAACCAAAGCTATTTCCAGCGCTCGCTGGTGGTCTTCAGCCAGGCGCTCAATATTGTTATCCAAAGCATAGAGTCCGGCAGCAGCCATATATCCAATTTGCCGCATGCCTCCACCCAATACTTTTCGAACTCGTATCGCATTTTGCATTACTTCTTTTTTCCCGATTAAAACGGTTCCAAGTGGTGCACCCAGGCCTTTGCTAAAACACACAGAAATAGTATCGAATAACAATCCGTACCGCGTTGGATCTTCATTCTTGGCCACCAATGCATTCATCAATCGAGCGCCGTCAAGATGGTATTTGAGTCCGTGATTATCACAAACAGACTTTATCTTTTCCAGTTCGGAGAATTCATAACAGGCTCCCCCTCCTTTGTTAGTCGTATTCTCAACACATACCAAAGATGTTAACGGGCTGTGATAAAAATCCGGGGGATTGATAGCGGCTTCCACGCTTGATGCGGTGATCATCCCTCTATCTCCATCGATAAGTTTGCAAGAAACACCACTGTTAAAGGAAACACCACCGCCCTCATAATTAAATACGTGTGAATAGTTGTGACAAATAAGTTGTTCTCCGGGCTGGGTGTGTAGTTTTATGGCCGCCTGGTTCGCCATACTCCCACTGGGAAAGAACAAGGCTTCATCCATTTCAAACAACTCGGTCATTCTGCGTTCGAGTTCGTTCACCGTAGGATCTTCTTTATATACGTCATCTCCCACTTCCGCTTTCAATATATATTGAAGCATTTCAGGTGTTGGTTTAGTTACTGTATCACTTCTTAGGTCAATCATTATTTATGGATATCCTTTAAATTTGTCGTTTCATTTTATCTTCGGAAACAGCCAATACTTCATCTAACATCGAGTCTAGTATAACCACTTTTAATCGGTTATTGAATTCATAATTCAGATTTTCCCCATCGCTATCATTACTAATATCGAATAAATTATAGCTCTTGGAATAAGTTGTTTCCCCTTCGGTAAACTGAAAACTTCTAAAACACGGCTGTGGTTTTTTCCGCAATTCCGGTTCGCCCGAGTAAGTAGCAGATTTATATTTCTTTAGCACTTCACTTTCCAAAGCGTTGCGATTGGAAATAAAAAAATCATACAACTTATCATCTGAAAGCCTTACACTATAATACAAGCTGCAATTGTCAATTTTTTTGATGAACGCCCCATCCTCTTCCTTCCAAACTACATACACTTCAAAATAAGTGCCTTTGGAAGTACATACTCTTCCTGGTAATTTAAACATCTCTATCATTCCTGAACAATAACGCTTAACCGTATAATAATTTGTGATGTTTCGCTCGCCTAGCTTTTGAGTAAACTCCTGAGTCAGGTCATCGACGTACCCTTCATCATTTTGACCAAAGCCGAGGCTTGTGATACATATCGCCGATAGAAGTACAATTTTTTTCATGTCGTGAAATTATTTTTTTTATCCAGGTTTTATGAAGCAAGATTCCTACTTCGATCTTTATTTTGTGTCGCTAAAAACCGAACATTCATAGCTCACAATCGGGTTTTCATCAGAAAAATTTTGCGTTCTGCTCATCTTATACTTCTCCGGATAACTTTCAAAGGTATTTCTTATCATAATTAACAATGATTTAAATAGGGGAGCCATCTAAACTACTAAAATATCTTTAAATTTATTTCGGCTTGAAAAGTTTAATTCTATTTTTACATCAAATTCTTAGTGTTTAACCAAATATTTCCGCCGGAGTTTATCCAAAGTGATAGTAAAAGGGCGGACAAAATTATGATGACAACCGATCACTTAACAGATCTTAGAAATCGCCTGGATGCGTTGAGGAGGTATCTTTGACGTTGAAGGCAAACGCATAGAGATCTCCAACGACGAGGAGAAAACATTTGACCCTAATTTTTGGAATAACCCACAAGAGGCCGAGGCTTTTATGAGGCTGCTTCGGAACAAAAAGAAATGGGTGGGGGACTATGAAAAAGCCATTCATTTAACCGATGATGCTGAAGTGATCTATGAATTCTTCAAAGAAGGCGAAGGTGAAGCAAAAAATGTCGAAGCCAGCTACACCCAGGCATTGGAATCTATCGAAGCACTGGAATTCCGGAATATGTTGAGCGAGGAAGGAGACGATCTGAGCGCTGTACTTCAAATAACAGCCGGAGCCGGTGGTACCGAAAGCTGCGACTGGGCACAAATGCTCATGCGTATGTATATGATGTGGGCTGAGAAAAACGGCTATAAAGTAAAGGAGCTCAACTATCAGGCCGGAGACGTGGCAGGTATAAAAACAGTCACCCTCGAAATAGAAGGAGAATTCGCCTTCGGTTGGTTAAAAAGTGAAAACGGTGTCCACCGCCTGGTCCGTATATCACCTTTTGACAGCAACGCGAAAAGGCATACAAGTTTTGCAAGTGTATATGTGTATCCACTCGTAGATGACAGCATCGAGATAGATATAAACCCGGCCGAGATCTCCTGGGACTTCGCCCGTAGTGGTGGTGCCGGTGGACAGAATGTCAACAAGGTTGAGACCAAGGCTATTTTGACCCACCACCCCAGTGGGATCGTTATACATAACTCTGAAACCCGCTCTCAGTTGGAAAACCGTGAAAAAGCGATGCAGATGTTGAAGTCACAACTCTATGAAATAGAACTTCGTAAACAACAGGCTCAACGTGATGCGATCGAGGACGGTAAAATGGCTATCGAGTGGGGTTCACAAATACGCAACTATGTGCTCCACCCCTATAAACTGGTGAAGGATGTACGCACAGCTCATGAAACCGGAAATACCGAGGCGGTTTTGGATGGAGATATCAACGGTTTTTTGAAAGCATATCTAATGATGACGGGACAGGGTGAGAAAACCGATGAACTGTAATTGATGTTCCTAGAATTAGCGGTCAAATAAGTTAAACCCATCCTAAAACCTTCTTAGCTTCTATTCATATTTTTACATTTAAGGCGGAATAAATAACGACTCTATGTATCGAAACATAACACTACTTATTTTCCTGGTTAGCATGGTTACCTTTGCCCAGGATCTTACCTTCGAAGAATACAACCCTGCTTCCACCCTGGTAGTTCCCGGTGAAATTCTTACAAAAGCCAAATATCCTTTTATCGATGTTCACGGACATCAATACCGAATGGCAAATCAGGATCTGACGCCGGTGATTTTGGCAATGGACATTCTCAATATGAGGATCATGGTAAACCTTAGTGGACGCTCCGGAGATGATTTAAAAAAAAGCGTGCAAAATATAAAGGATAATTATTCGAATCGATTCGTAGTTTTTGCCAACATAGATTTTGACGGGATCGGTGTGACAGGATGGATAGAAAAAACCTTGTCACAGTTGGAAGAAGATGTTGCGAGTGGTGCGAGGGGGCTTAAGATATATAAAAGCCTTGGTTTACGATATACCGATAAGGCGGGGAAAAGAGTTGCGGTAGACGATGTCCGCCTGTACCCTATTTGGGCTAAATGTGGAGAGTTGGGAATTCCGGTTCTTATTCATACAGCCGACCCCAAGCCTTTTTGGGATGAATTTGACGGCGATAACGAACGGTGGCTGGAGCTTAAACTACGACCCCGTAGAAAACGTGGCCCGGACAATCCTGTTCCCTGGGAACAACTTATGGACGAGCAGCACAATATGTTCAGAAAAAACCCAAATACTACGTTTATTAACGCTCATATGGGATGGCTTGCCAACGATTTGGGAAAACTGGGAGAATTGCTTGATGATATACCCAATATGAATGTGGGTATTGGCGCTATTATCGCTGAATTGGGCCGTCAACCACGTGAAGCAAAGGCCTTTTTCATAAAGTACCAGGACCGAATTCTCTTCGGAAAGGACAGCTGGAAACCTGAAGAGTTTCCAACCTACTTCCGGGTTTTGGAAAGCGACGATGAGTATTTTCCATATCACAAAAAATACCATGCCTTTTGGGCCATGTATGGCTTGGATCTACCCGATGATGTTTTAAAAAAGGTGTATTATAAGAATGCCCTGCGTATTGTACCCGGTTTGGATAAAAGCTTGTTTCCAAAGTAGTAAATTACACTATGCAAAAAAAGATCACCACCATTATCTTTGACCTGGGCGGTGTGCTCATAGACTGGAGTCCGGAGTATGTTTTTTTAAAGGAATTTAGGGGTGACAGAGTAAAAATGGATTGGTTTCTCGATCACATTTGTGCCTGGGACTGGAATGCAAATCAGGATGCCGGTTATCCGCTTGCAACGGCTACCGAAGAGCGCGTTACAATGTTCCCGGAATACGAAGAATTGATTCGAATGTATTACGGCCGTTGGGGAGAAATGCTGGGATTTGCTTATGAAGATACGTTGGGGATCTTAAAAAAACTTGTTGGGGATCCTGATTATCGTGTACTGGCGCTTACCAATTGGAGTTCGGAAACCTGGCCGAAAGCCATCGCAAAATTCACATGGCTGCAATGGTTCGATGGCATCCTGGTAAGTGGACAAGAAGGCATGCGCAAACCTTTTCCTGAAATTTATGAACTATTGATCTCACGTTACAATATCAACAGAGATGAAGCCTTATTCATCGATGATAGTGCAAAAAATATCAAAGGTTGTGAGTCAGTTGGGATCAAAGGAATTCATTTTAAGAATGCCGAAAAACTAGTACATCAACTGGATGATCTGGGAGTTGAACTTTAGTAGGGTATGTCGACATCTCTTCCTCGTTCAAGATAGGTTTGGGGGTCCCTTTTTACAGATCGCGAGGAGTTTCGACTGAATCGTATATTCAGAGGTAATTAGTTGATGGAACCATCTTAAAAGCATGAGGCGATTTAGTATATTGCTGCTTCTAAATCAATAGTAAAGGCATTGCCAGCAATCCCTGTTTTTATGAAACCGGCCACCGTCTCCCAGATCAAAAAAGAATTAGAATTTCGCTCTTCGGAAGAATTGAAAACATTGTGCCTTCGGTTGGTACGGTTTAAAAAAGAGAATAAGGAGTTACTCACCTATTTACTCTTTGAGGCTGAAGATGAAACCGGCTATGTCACTCACGTTAAAGAATATATTTCAGAGCGGTTTTCAGAAGTAAATACTGCTAGTTTCTATTACGTAAAAAAAAGCATTCGAAAGATTCTGAGAGAGACCAAAAAATTTATACGCTATTCATCAAAAAAAGAAACGGAAGTAGAACTACTGATCTATTTTTGTAAAGTTCTGATTAATTTCAAGCCTTCCATAAAAAACAGTGTCGCAATGGTCAATCTATATGAACGACAGATCTTATTGATCGAAAATAAGATCACCGGACTGCACGAGGATCTGCAGTATGATTATAGACAGGAACTTGACGAATTAGAAATTTAAGTAGCCTTGTAATTGCAGACATTTAAGTCTAAAACTTAAAGAAATAATAGATAAAAAAAATTAACAATTGAGTATGATAGAGATCTACCACAACCCCAGATGCAGTAAATCCCGAGAGTGCCTGAATTTTTTGGAAACTTCGAAACATGAATTCTCATCCGTAAAATATATGAACGAGCCACTTTCAGTAGAAAAATTAAAAAAGATATTGAAACTTTTAAAATTCAATCCCATTGAGTTGGTTCGTCAGAATGAAGCTATCTGGAAAAGTATTTTTGCCGGCAAGAAACTAAGCGATTCAGAAATAATTAATGCTTTGATAGAGTACCCGGCATTAATGCAACGGCCTATCGTAATAAATGGTGATAAGGCTGTTATAGGCAGGCCACCGGAACGGGTTTTTGAGATATTATAATTAAATTTAAGATCTAATAACAGAGCTTGTTTTGTCTTTTCAAATATCGAACTCTTATAGACGATTCGCTTTTAACAAAAATTTTGCAAACGTCACCAAACCATAATGTACTTTCGTGGTCAAATATCTTTGAACTGACATGAGACTACCCATATGCGTCCTATTTCTACTTATATCTACGTTATTTTTTGCACAGCGTGGAAATTCCAGTGATAATACGGCCAAGGTTAGGGTAACAGGAAAAGTCGTGGAAAAGGGCACTAATCTACCACTAGAGTATGCTACCATCGTGTTTGTAGACAAAGATGATAAAATAATCGAAGGGGGAATCACCGATCCTAAAGGCAATTACAATATCGAAGTTCCCAAGGGTGTATATACCATTCATTTCGAGTTTATTTCTTATAAGACCAAATCCTTAACCAATCAAAGAATTTTTAAGAATACCAAACTTCCAACTATGTCACTATCGTTGGATTCTGAAATTTTAGACGAAATCGTTATACGCGCCGAAACTACCGAAGTACAAATACGCCTCGATAAAAAAATATATCATATTGGAAAAGACCTTACCACTAGTGGAGCTACTATAGGAGACGCCTTAAATAATGTGCCCTCGGTAACAGTAGATTTGGATGGGACTATCGCCCTGCGAGGTAATGAAAACGTTCGGATCCTGATCAATGGTAGACCTTCAGCCCTCGCGGGATTTGGATCTACGGATGCACTTAGGCAACTACCTGCCGAATCTATAGATCGTATAGAGGTCATCACTTCACCGTCGGCTCGATATGATGCAGAAGGTACTGCAGGTATATTAAATATTGTCCTAAGACAGGAAAAAACACTAGGATTAAACGGTTCTATTCTAACGAGTATTGGGAACCCATTCAGTTTTGGTTTGTCGGGAAATATAAATCTTAGAACCGAAAAATTCAATATTTTTAATAGCTCCGGGTATCGATATAGGAAGTCTCCCGGAAATGCTATTTTCGAAAATAATTTCTTTTCAGATACCGTAGAAAACCCATTAGTCATTGAAGAACGGGAGTATGATCGTTCTAGCAGACGATTCAACACTAATTTAGGAATGGAATATTTCATCACTGAAAAATCGTCGATTACTGCTTCCGTATTTATGCATTTAGGATCCGATGAGGATGTGATAAATAATTTCACTGATGAATTTGATGAACAGAACATATTAAATATTTCCAGAATAAGAACTGAAACTGAAACTGAAGATGATTTTGGGTATCAGATCTCATTAAATTATACGAATAGGTTTGATGACAAAGGCCATGAGCTTACAACGGATCTGCAGTTTGAAAGGGACACAGAAACTCATAATTCATTTATCGTTGAACGAAATACTTTCCCGATAACCACAATTCTTCCATCTGAAGATATTTCTGAGGAAGAAGATAATACCGAGTATTTAGCGCAATTGGACTACGTGCGACCCATAGGAGAAAATGCCCAATTTGAGGCCGGATATAGAGGCAAATTCGAAAAAAAGATCACAGACTACGTGCTTTTGGAAGAAGTGGGGACGACAGGAGTCTTTGTGAGAAATGACAGCATATCCAATTTATTTACCTATAAACAAAATGTACAAGCATTTTATACTCAATATGGTAACAAGATTGGAGATTTTTCATTTCTTTTAGGTCTTCGAATGGAATCCACTTCTTTAAAAGGTGAAGTGACGGGAGAAGATGTTTCTAATAATGATGAATTCAATATAAACTTCGATAAGGATTTTATCGGGCTCTTTCCTACGGTAAATCTTGTTTATGAATTGAACGAAAAAGAAAATATCACCTTCGGATACAACAGGAGGATCAACCGGCCAAGACATTGGTTTTTAAATCCATTTCCATCCCGTTCGAGTGAAGCGAATGTATTTCAAGGAAACCCGGGTCTGGATCCTGCCTACGCTAGTGCCTTTGATCTTGGCTACCTAAATCGCTGGGAAAAAATCACTTTAACATCGTCCGTTTATTATCAATATGAGACCGGTGCGTTTACCCGCATCCGTGAAGATACCGGTGAGCTGACTTCAAACGGTATCCCGATCATACGTAGTATACCAATTAATCTGGCGACAAATCAGCGATATGGATTTGAAGCCGGGATGCTATTTAACGCTGCCAAATGGTTGCGGTTAAACGGCAGTTTAAATATATTTAGATTTGTTACCGAAGGTGATTTCAATGGTGTAGACTATGGTGCCGAAGATACCAGTTGGTTTTCGCGATTGAGCATTAAGGTGACACTCCCCGCTCGGATAGAATGGCAGACCAATGCTTTTTATCGCGGTCCACGAAACAATTCACAAACGGAGAGCGAAGGTATTTTTTCTATAAACCTCGGGGTAAGTAAAGACTTTCTAAAAGACAATGCTACTATTGGTATTAGTGTAAGCGATCTGTTGAACTCGAGAAAAAGAAAATCGGTTACACTAACTGATACTTTTAGGAGTTATAGTGAATTTCAATGGAGAGAACGACAAATTAATTTGAATTTTACGTATCGATTTAACCAAAAAAAGGAACGGCAACGCAACGGTCGAGGAGCTGAATTTGAAGAAGAAGGTGGTTTTGGAGGATAAAAAAGGAAGTTCGATTGAACTCCTATTTACATTAATATGAAAAATTGATCAAGATTCTTCTCTGGCCTTACGTTTGGCTTCACGCTTCATTCTAAAAATCTCCAGCAAAGTTCCTCCTAACCAGTACGGAATAAATGCAATCAGGAAGAACATCAACCAAAATCCTATGGTTAAAATGGTCAGGAATGCAAGAAATCCCAAATATTGACCGAAATCGAACATGATACAGGGTGTTTTGTTTCGGCAAAGATAAAGTGAATTTTTCAGAAAAAACAATAATTCCAACCGATTTATTCACATGAATTAAACAGCTGTGAAGTTGAGTACAAATAGACGATTTCGTACCTTTGCAGGGTCTAAGAAAAACACATATGGCATTCAGGATCGAAAAAGATACGATGGGCGAGGTACAGGTACCGTCCGATAAACTTTGGGGCGCTCAAACGGAACGTTCACGTAATAACTTTAAAATTGGAGCTCCTGCTTCTATGCCTTTGGAAGTGGTCTATGGTTTCGCTTATCTGAAAAAAGCTGCGGCCTATACCAATTGTGAATTAGGTGTCTTAACTGAAGAAAAAAGAGATTTGATCGCAAAAGTTTGTGATGAGATCCTGGAAGGAAAACACGACGATCAATTTCCGTTGGTAATTTGGCAAACCGGCAGTGGTACTCAAAGTAATATGAATGTAAATGAGGTGATCGCTAATCGGGCGCATCAATTGGCCGGAAAAACCATTGGCGAAGGTGAGAAAACACTTCAGCCCAATGACGACGTGAACCAGTCGCAATCTTCCAACGATACCTTTCCTACCGGAATGCATATTGCTGCTTACAAGAAAATAGTTGAGGTGACCCTCCCGGGTGTAAAACAATTACAGGCTACCCTACTAAATAAATCAACGGAGTTCAGTAGTTGTGTTAAAATTGGACGCACTCACTTGATGGATGCCACTCCCCTAACACTTGGGCAGGAATTCAGCGGATATGCAGCGCAATTGAAGCACGGTATAAAAGCCCTGAAAAACACCCTGGAACATCTTTCACAATTAGCCTTAGGCGGGACAGCAGTGGGCACGGGAATAAACACTCCAAAGGGATATGCGGATATAGTTTCAGCCTATATCGCCCAATTTACGGGACTCCCATTTATTTCCGCAGAGAACAAATTTGAAGCTCTGGCAGCTCACGACGCCCTTGTCGAATCGCATGGAGCATTAAAACAATTAGCTGTATCCCTGAATAAAATTGCAAATGATATCCGGATGTTGGCGAGTGGCCCCAGAAGCGGAATTGGAGAAATAACTATTCCTGCTAACGAACCCGGTTCTTCTATCATGCCCGGAAAGGTAAATCCAACTCAATGTGAAGCTTTAACCATGGTATGTGCCCAGGTATTGGGTAACGATGTAGCCATAAGTATCGGTGGTATGCAGGGTCATTACGAGTTAAATGTATTCAAACCGTTAATGGCAGCCAATATCTTACATTCTGCACAACTGCTAGGCGATTCGTGCGTGTCCTTTGATATTAATTGCGTTCAAGGAATCCAACCAAATTATGAGGTAATCAAGCGATTATTGGACAATTCATTGATGCTCGTTACTGCTTTGAACACGAAAATTGGCTATCATAAAGCCGCCGAAATTGCGAATACTGCACATAAAAATGGCACTACTTTAAAAGAAGAAGCTATAAATCTGGGCTATCTCACAGCTTCAGAATTTGACGCATGGGTAAAACCCGAAAACATGGTAGGCGAATAAAAATCTACAGCTTAAAATATACTAAATAGGCGGTCTATCATGAACGGTCAATTTTTATTGGATTTATAAGAATTATCCTACAAATGATTAGGTGTTTAAAGGTGCCTATATCGACCAAATGCAATTTAATTAGGTAAAGTGTAATTTTTTTGTATATTGAACTACCCAAATTTGTAAAACCTACTTAAAATGAGGTCAGTATTATTACTTTTTACCTTGCTTTTCTGTCTTAATGTTCAGGCAAAAAAGAAGGTAGTTCGAGTGGAGATCAAAACCAATAGCATCAGCCTTCAAACCTATGATAGTTCTACCTTTCAGGGCAAAAACGGCGGTGACTTTAATGGTCAATACAACTACTTGTATCCATCACTTTATATGATCCCTGTCGATGGAACATTCTATTATGATAAAAGTTTTGGGAATTTTGGCGAAAATTTTAATTTTTCAGAAAATTCCTACAAAAATAATACTGGAGGCGGTATAAGTTTTTCGACGGTGATTGAAAAAAATTCTACGTTACGAAATGAAGCTTCCGAGGATACTCAAACCATTTTCAGACAAGGATTGTATTATGGCTTTGCATCGATGCTGGTTTTACTCAATCTGGTATGTTTCTTTCTCTTTGAAGAAAAAACATTTTTGTTCTATTCATTTACGTTGGCGAGTATGTCCTTACTACTATTCTTTAGTGATGGACTTTTCTCATTGTTCGGATTGGATAACGCAGAGAACCTTTTTAATAATCAAACATTGTTCTTATTCGTAGCGACTGCATTTAGTGCCTTGTTTGCTTCAAAATATCTATTGCTAGGCGAATTTTTACCAAAATTAAAATACTTCACCCTTTCGTTGTTAGGAGCTGCTGCTTTTTTATTGACCGCAGGTTGGATCACCGCGAATGCCGACTTTATCAATATTACAAATGGTCTGTTATTTGGTGTTCTTGGAACTTACTTCCTGGCGGGAGTGTATTTATTCAGTAGAAAGAATTTTGCAAAGTTTTATGCCATAGCTTCATTTATTCCTCTGTTGTTCTGCCTGGACTTTTTTGTCTTCAACCAATTGGGTATTGACTTTTTAGCGACCCAAACTATTCATATAAAAGCCGCTGCTATTGCCGAGATGTTGATTATCACCTATGCGATCATGTATCGTATGCAAGCGATCAAAGAGGAGGTTATTCTTCGACAAGCGGAACTACGTATTTTCTTGAAAAGACAAGAAGTATTATCCGCACGTGAAAAGACCGAAAAACTAGTGGAAGATGTATACCTGGAGAATTTAATTATGCATTATGATCTCGACGGTCTTGAAATTAAGTTATTACAATATATTTCCGAAGGAAAGGACAACACCAAAATTGCTAGAAAACTCAAATCAACCGAATATGAAATCGAAGAATTGACCAAAGAATTATACGTAAAACTGGAGATAGGCGAACATATACAACAGGATTACCGTATGGTAGATTCGCAACCGGATTACATCTATAATTAGCCGGTCCCTGTTAGGATATTAAAACCTGATCAACGATTGTTTTTATTATGGCGAGAAGGATAAGTGTAACTGCTTATCCTTTTTTTTTGTAGTGTTTTTTGTACTGAAAATAGGATACCACAGACAACAGCAATAAAAATGCCGTCAAGTAGAACACAAATCCGGGAGTAACCGGAACATCTCCGCTCGCATATGAATGTAGTCCGGTTAAATAGAAATTCACACCAAAATACGTCATCAATATGGACGCAAAAGCAAAGACTGCCATGACATTAAAAAACCATCTTCCCCTAAGACCGGGAACCAATCGCATGTGTATGACAAAAGCGTATACCATAATACTTATAAGTGCCCAGGTCTCTTTTGGATCCCACCCCCAATAGCGCCCCCAACTCTCATTGGCCCATTGTCCTCCTAGAAAATTACCGATTGCCAACATGACCAAACCTACGGTAAGTGCCATTTCAGTAATAATGGTAATTTCCTTGATGTTCAGGTCCATTTTCGACTTGTTCTTTTTGGTGGTAAACACCATCAGCAGCAACGCAGTGATCCCAAGTATCCAGCCTAACGTAAAGGGTCCGTAACTCGCTACGATCACCGCAACATGTATCATCAACCAATAACTATCCAAAACGGGCTGTAAATTGGCAATCGATGGATCCAACCAATTTAAATGCGCTACCCAAAGCAAAATGGATGCGACAAAGGCGGTGGAAGCTACGGTAAGATCACTCTTTCTTCCAAATACCAATCCAAAAAGGACTGTGGCCCAGCTCACATAGATCACGCTCTCATAAGCATCGCTCCAGGGTGCGTGACCACTAATGTACCAACGCGCTATCAATCCTGCCGTCATAAGTAGAAATAAGGCCCAAATGCACACTTTAAAGAATTTTACTGAAAAGTTTACTACCCTATTCTCATAAAAGATCTGAACAATTATAAAGCTGAACATGAAAAACCCAAACATGGCGAAGTAGTGATACAATCTATTGAATAGATTTGCTTTATTGTAAAAGATCTCCGCGTCTATTTTGTTATCTGAAAGCAACACTTCACCGCCATACTTTTGTTGGTATTCTATGATAAGATCCAGCACTTTATCTGCCTGACTGTAATCATTACTCTGTCTGGCATAATCTAAAGTAAGACGGTATCCTGAGATAATTTCTGAGATAAAAACAGAATCCTTTCCCCTGATATTCGATTGTGAAAGTTCTGCATTGGAAATCCATTTGTTATTTAGATCGCCGGGAACAGGAAAGATCTTTAGGATCCCACCGCTCAATGCCTGATCGAGTAAATAGGACTTTTGGCCCAATTTAATGAAGTCCTTTTCAAACTGATTGGGATTCATTTTTATGCTGGCCTCCTGGAGATAAGGACCTATTTTGTTCTGCATATTTTCATCCAGCATATCAATAATGGATGCTTTCGATACATCCTTAGGCACACCCAATATCTTTTTGATACTATCGTTCCGCCAGTCCAATTTCATCAATGGGACCTCGAACCAGAGTTGTGGAATTTGGACCATCGACAAAAAGACCTGATTGGCATCCAGGTCGCCATAGGTATTCTTACCACTCACCTTCCGAAGTAATTCACTCGCGAATGTATTGATGGGTTTCATCCTTCCATTATCCTGAAGCACCAACCTGCCAAACTTCGCTGCGTGTTCTTTATTCACGGCATTTGCAAAAACAATAGAATCTATTTGTTGAAGAGTTGCTCTTTGGATATGATCTTTCTCCTGTGCAAAACCGGAAACAGAGAGAAATAATAACAGCACCGTAGTGATGTTGGCCTTTTTATCTTTCACTATAGTTAGCATTCTCCTTAGATCGGCAAAGCGCGTATTACGATTGAAAAGTATAGACAATAAGCCGAAATAAAGCAGAAAATAACCGATATAGGTGATCCAGGTCCCCCAGAAATCGTGATTTACTGAAAGAACGGTACCTTTTTCATCCGGATGAAAAGAAGCTTGAAAAAAGCGAAAACCCTTGTGATCTAACACATTGTTCATATAAATATCGTAATCGTAAAAATCACTTTCGCTGTTGTTCACTGTGATCTTGGATCTAAACGCAGAATAGCCGGTTTCGGTACCGGGATATTTATCCGCTATGAAATCGTTTAAAGTAATGCTGAAAGGCAATTGATATATTTCAGCACCATAGCTTAGGTACACTTTCAATCCTGCGATATCAACACTCTCGGGATCTGATGCGATATATTGCCCCCCGATGAGCTCTACAGTTTTGGTTTCATCCAGCGAAGTTACTTCAACTATCAGGACATCCTGATTTGTTTTCTCCGGCGCCGGTGCTTTTATAATTCCATAGCTACCTTTGGAAACCGGTTCGGGGAAAACAAAGGCCATATTAGCAACCTGGTATAAGGAACGCAGGTTCAATGGCTGTACGCTATCTGCAACTACCTGTCCTTGGAATTGATCTGCCATTCGCAGAAAGGACCCTTCAAAAGGACTTTCAATCGTATATTCATTATCAGTAACAAAAATATTGATCGCCCCGGCTTTCGGATTGTTAATGGTAAACGCAATATTATGAATAAGCGTTTCACTACCTACCTTAAGCCAGTGATCATGCCTGTCGCCATCACCCGCCTCCACTATTTTAAGATACTCATCCCCATTTTCGGAAGGAATAAATCCCTCCTTTACATTCGATATAAAATCTTTATATGAAATTGTTATAGGTTGTTTGTTGTAATCCGTTTCGATCGTAAATTTATTGCTCAACCGCTCAGAAAGGTCCAGTTTTTTCTGTGGTACTTTTCTTCTTTGTGCAACACCATCGACCTCATAATCCCCATCGATAAAAACTTTTAGGTATGTTTCTTTAGAGAGAAATGTACTTTCGGTTGCACCTTCCCGTATAGGCATTAATCCTTCGTATCCGATGTAACGTGTTACGAAAGCCCCTATTAGAATTAAAATAAATGCCAAATGAAATGTAAGAGTCGCCCATTTTTTTCTTCTATACAATCGAAACCGAAATAAATTCCCCACAAAATTGATCACGAAAAATACCATAATGGCTTCAAACCACCAGGCATTATAGATCATCTCACGTGAATACGGCGTAGGAGAGGTATCAGAGGAGGCATCCATAAACGTACCAACCGCCATAGAAACAGCAAAAGTAATGAATAAAATAGCGGTAAGACGTGTAGAGAAAAGGATGTCGGCAAGCTTCTTTTGCATGAGAGCGAATTTTGCGCAAATTTAGTTAATTGCTGCTAGATTTTCTATTTAAATTCTGTTAAGGTATTAGTATTATTCTCACTGTTGGATTTTTCACGCTTCAAATATCCTTCATAGTATTAAATTCGAAATATCCTGTTAAAGATAGTGCTATCTCAAAGATAAAATCCTTCTAAAAAGTTATTACCTTCGTCCTATGATCAAAGTGGCGATTTTAGGCTTCGGAAATGTTGCGCGGCATTTATATGCCGCTTTTTCAGGTACCGGGGAAGTCGAGATCGTTCAAATATATAACCGCTCACTGGGAACGATCCCTTTAGAATTCAAAACCGATTTCACAAGTCAACTATCGGAGATCAAAGAATCCGATGTCTATATAATTGCAATTCCTGATGATGACATCAAAGGCTTTTCAGAAAAACTACCATTTCACAACAGATTGGTGGTTCATACTTCCGGTAGTGTCGACATACAAATACTTTCAGAAAAAAACAGGAAGGGTGTATTTTATCCACTGCAAACTTTTTCAAAAGATCGTGATATCGATTTTATAAATATTCCAATTTGCGTGGAAGCGTCGAACACTTCAGACCTGAAAACACTACAAAAAATAGCGGGTTGTATTTCTGAAAAAACCGTCGAAATAATCTCGGAAGATCGCCGAAAGCTTCATTTGGCTGCGGTTTTTATAAATAATTTCACCAACCATTTGTACCATATTTCCGAAGATATCGTTTCTGAAAATCACCTTGATTTCGATTTACTGAAACCGCTCATCATAGAAACCGCAAATAAGATCAAAAGTTTATCGCCGAGTGAATCACAAACGGGCCCCGCGAAAAGAAAAGACAAAAAAACAATTGAAAAACACTTAGATTTGCTCAACAATGATTGGTATAAGGACATTTATAAAATCATAACAAAATCCATACAACAGGCACATGGAAAAAAGCTATAAAGAATATCTGCAACACATCACCACCTTCGTTTTTGACGTGGATGGTGTCTTGACCGATGGTTCCATCATTATAAATACCGAGGGTGAGATGTTTCGAAAAATGAGCGTAAAAGATGGCTTTGCACTTAAAACCGCGGTTGATCACAAATTCAATATTTGTATTATCAGTGGCGGAACCAATGAAGGAGTACGCATACGCCTGGAGGGATTGGGGATCACAGACATTCATCTGGGCGCCTATCACAAGATCAATATCCTGAACGAATACTTTAGCAGCAAAAAGATACAGACTGATAATGTTCTCTATATGGGAGATGATGTGCCCGATCTGGATGCCATGCAACTGGTTGGGTTACCCTGCTGTCCGCAGGATGCTGTACCCGAAATTAAAGATATTTGTAAGTACATTTCGCATAGAAAAGGAGGGCAAGGTGCGGTACGTGACATAATTGAACAAGTATTGAAAGTGCAAGGAAAATGGGTGAGCAATGGCAGTACCAGCGCAAAATATGATTAGCTTTTTAAAACTTACCCGACCTGTCAATCTTCTTCTGATCATCCTCGTACAGGGAATTATAAAATACGGATTGTTGGAAACGCTCGATGTACAGGTATCGCTGGATAATTTCCGATTCAGGTTGTTAGTTTTTGCAACCGTTTGTATCGCGGCCGCCGGCAACGTGATCAACGATATTTTTGATGTGAATATAGATCGTATCAACAAACCCCAGCAAGTAATTGTAGGTAGGAGAATAACAGAAAAATCGGCCTATAATTTCTATATCATTTTAAATATCTTAGGCGTGGGTGTCGGGTTTTATCTGTCCAATCTCTTAGACCACCCGGGCTTAGCTGCGGTATTTATAGTTATTTCCGCCCTATTGTATGTGTATGCTACCCAATTGAAATCGATGTTCCTCCTGGGAAATATTTTGATTTCCGTATTGGTAGCATCGATTCTATTAATTCTAATTCTATTCGATATATTTCCCGCCATCGATACCGAACTAAAAGAGTCTCAGGTTTTGAGCTCGCAGGCAATATTGATGTACGCGGGGTTTGCCTTTTTTATTAATTTTATCAGGGAGATCGTAAAGGATTTGCAGGATATCGACGGGGATAAAAACGGTGGCCGCAAAACACTGCCCATTGTTTTGGGACGGCGACGTACTGTGAACGTAGTATTTGTGCTCGGCGTGATCGCACTATTATGCGTATTGCTCTACACCTACTTCGTACTATACAACTACCAAAAAGTGGTTTTATATTTTGTGTTCTTGGTGGCAGCTCCTATTTTGTTTTTTTGTATCAAAGCCTGGAATGCTGAAAACAATAAACACTTTGGGGTGCTTTCAATTATATTAAAAGTTGTGATGCTAACCGGAATTTGTTCCATTATTTTTTACGCTGAAGTTATTATCAAACTGTGAAGAGTGAAAAGATTGAAGATTGAAGGCCGAAGTTGGGAGTAACAGCTCAACTATTCCACGATTAAACGAATCAACAAATATTGAATACTGAAAAAGTATGTTAAAAACAAAACTTAAAGATTATAAGATAATTCTAGCCTCCGGCTCTCCTCGAAGGCAGGAACTGTTTAAAAATCTGGACATAGATTTTAGTATTGATGTTCGCGAGGTAGATGAATTCTACCCACCTACTCTTAAGGGAATAGAAATAACCGATCATTTGGCTCGATTAAAGGCCACTGCATTCAAAAACGTAAAAACCAACGAAATAATCATCACCAGTGACACCCTGGTTTGGATGGACGGGATCGCTATCGGTAAACCTGCAAACCTGAAAGAAGCCAAAGAAATGCTGCTCAGTTTGAGTGGCGAAATGCACGAGGTGATAACATCGGTGTGCTTTACTTCGAAAAACTTTCAGGAAGTTATACACGACACCACCAAAGTTTGGTTCAAGGAACTCAACGAGGCCGAAATAGACTACTACCTCAACGCCTACTCACCCTTGGACAAGGCAGGTAGTTACGGGGTTCAGGAATGGTTGGGCTGTATAGGGATCGACCGTTTGGAGGGCTCTTATTTCAACGTAATGGGTCTGCCAACCCGACTTGTGTATAAAAGGTTAATGGAGATTGCCAACGGTTAATTATATAGTAATTTCGCAGAAAATCTTCTGCCATGAAAACTATACGTCTTGTTTCCATACTATCGATAACATTTTCTTTTTTAATGGCCTGTAATTCTTCGGAAAAGGACTCGCTAGCTTTTGATTTAGAACCTGATCAAGGCACGAAATCCTCCCATTACAGAAACATCTCCGACGATTTTAAAGACTATTGGTATCAGGGGGTCGCCGAAATTACGTCCTATAAACTTACTCAAGAACGATATGGAGAGTTGCGCAACGGCACCTCGGTAACCGTTTTTGTAACTGAAGACTTCTTACCCAAAGTACAGGTAAAGGCAAATCAATATTCGGAAGAGAACATTCCTGTTCTCAAATTAAACATTACCAAAAAATATCTCACAGGGATATATCCATATTCAGTAATGACGAGTACATTCAGCCCTGTTAATTCGACCGGTCACGCACTTAAAATAACACACTCCGTACAGGAATGGTGCGGACAAGTATATTTACAGCTCAATAATAAAAAGAGTTTTGAAATTGAGGTCCACTCCTATTTTGAAGGTGAGGCAGACCAGGAAATAATCATGCCCAAGTCCTGGCTCGAAAGTGAATTATGGAACCGTATACGAATGAATCCCGAAGAACTGCCAACGGGAGAAATTACGATTTTGCCTAGCTTCGAATATTTCAGGATGAGTCATCGAAAAATTGCAGCGCACAAGGCTTCCGGAAATTTAGTGAAGGGGGATTCTATTTCCACTTACACGCTTACCTACCAGGGTCTAAAAAGAGAATTGAAAATATACTTCAGTAGTGATTTTCCATACACCATCGAGCGTTGGGAAGAAACACATGCCAATGGACTCATTACAACAGCGGTGAAAATGAAACGTTTAAAAACAGCATATTGGGGACAGAACAGTAACAAATATTTGCGATTGCGGGATTCTCTTTCGTTATAATTGGATGATCGCTAGTTGTTAAAGAAATGCCAAGTCGTTATCCCAAATCCCTATTTTCGATATCTTTGAGCCTCATCAAAAAACATCACTGTGATTTTTAAAAAATTATTTTTTCATTTTTTAGCAGCATACCTCTTATCATCCGCTATTTTCGCTCAAAAGCCCCAAAAGTTATCAGCATCTGAAATCCATCACAATTTACAAAAGCTGAATTTCCTGGGATCGGCCATATACATAGGTGCCCACCCGGATGATGAAAACACTCGTCTCATTTCCTATTTTTCTAATGAAGTTAAAGCGCGCACCGCTTATTTATCATTGACCCGAGGCGATGGAGGACAAAATTTGATAGGACCGGAGATCAGAGAATTATTGGGTGTGATACGAACCCAAGAGTTATTAGCGGCTCGTGGTATCGATGGCGGAAGCCAACTATTTACACGCGCCAATGATTTTGGATATTCCAAGCACCCCGATGAAACACTCACTATCTGGAACAAGGAGGAAGTAATGAACGATGTAGTGCGGGCTATACGAAAATTTAAGCCGGACATTATTATAAACAGATTCAATCACCGCAACCCAGGATCCACACATGGACACCATACCTCTTCGGCTATGCTGAGCTTCGAAGCTTTTGATCTGGTTAGTGATTCAAGTAAGTTTACTGAAACAGCGAAACAATATGGAACATGGCAACCCAAGAGACTGTTTTTTAACACCTCCTGGTGGTTCTATGGAAGTAGAGAAAATTTCGAAAAAGCAGACAAATCCAACCTCGTAGAAATAGAAACCGGAGGCTACTATCCAAGCCTGGGGCTGTCCAATGGTGAAATTGCTTCCCTGAGTAGTAGTATGCATAAATCCCAGGGCTTTGGCAGCACAGGAAGCCGTGGCAGCCAAACCGAATATCTTGAATTCTTAAAAGGCGATTTTCCACAAGACAGATCCAATTTGTTTGACGGGATCAACACTAGCTGGTCTCGTGTTGAAGGGGGTACCACCATAGGAAATATCTTATCCCAAGCCGAGAAAGACTTCGATTTTACCGATCCATCCTTAGTTGTTCCTCAATTGATGGAGGCCTATGAATTGATTCAAGATTTGAAAGATGATCATTGGAAAGCTATTAAAACGGAAGAAATAAAACAACTCATCTTAGATTGTTCCGGTTTGTTCCTCGAGGCGGTGGCAGACCAGCAAAGTGTGTCTCCAAAAGGTGATGTAACCGTTTCAGTCGAGGTAATTAATCGGTCGAAAGTGACCATGCAGCTCAATTCGATCAGTTCGACGGTCATCCAATTTCCTTCCCAATTTGTTCCTACGCCACTTTCAGAAAATAAAAAACATTCCATATTAAGCACAGATCAAACCTTTAATGTTTCAGAAACTAGTGCTCCTTATTGGTTGAAGGTCACAGGTACATTAGGAATGTATCGGGTGGATGATAAAGACCTGATTGGATTGCCCGAGCAGACTCAGCGGTTTCCTGTTCAATTCAATCTATCGATCGCAGGTAAGGAAATAAGTATTATAAAAAACATCGTATATAAATTCAATGATCCCGTAAAGGGTGAAGTATATCGTCCGTTCCAGGTCCTTCCGGAAGTGACCTCCTCCATCCCGGAAAAAGTATTGATATTCTCCGATGAAACGCCGAGGGAAATTCCGGTGATCGTAAAGGCGGGTCGCGAAAATATTACCGGGACGGTGAATTTACAGCACCCTAAAGGTTGGGTGGTTTCACCTTCGCAACATACCTTTTCAATAGGCCCAAAAGGTACTACACAAACGGTTGTCTTTACCATTACACCTCCCAAAGACCAAAGTGAAGGCTATATCAAACCATTGCTTCAGGTGGGCGATACTTATCATGATAAGGAATTGATCACTATCGATTACGACCACATTCCATTTCAAAGTGTTCTAATGCCTTCGCAGGCCAAAGTAGTACGTATCCCCATTGAAAAGCGAGGAGAGAACATTGGATATATCAATGGCGCCGGAGATGCGATTCCGGAGAGTTTGAAGCAGATCGGATATACCGTTACCACTATAATTCCTTCGGAAATTTCGGCAGAAAACCTCAAGAGATTCGATGCCGTTGTTGTAGGAATTAGAGCTTACAATACGGTAGCTGAACTAAAATTCAAACAACCACAATTGAACGAATATGTTTACAACGGTGGCACACTGTTACTTCAATATAATACGAGTCACAGATTGTTAACAACCGACCTGGCACCCTATCCTTTGAAATTATCCCGCGACCGTGTAACAGATGAATTTTCAGAGGTAACCATTCTTGCGCCAAAACATCCCGCACTTAACCGACCCAATAAGATCACTCAATCCGATTTTGAAGGTTGGGTCCAAGAACGCGGATTGTATTTCCCGAACGAATGGGCGCCGGAATTCACCCCTATCTTAGGGATGCATGACAAAGAATACCCAGAAACCCAAGGTTCCCTACTCATAGCGAGCTATGGAAAAGGGTATTATGTGTATACGGGATTAAGTTTTTTTAGAGAATTACCGGCAGGTGTATCGGGCGCATATCGATTGTTTGCTAACTTATTATCTTTGGGAAATGAGTAGTGAGATTTAAGATGTGAGATATGAGACGTGAATAGTGCTTGTCCGTCCGAAGTGTAACAAAGGCGGAAATAGTGAATAGTGAAAGGTATTCTTTGAAATCAAATTTCGATTATAAAAATGGAAAAAGAACATCATAGCGAAGAAACTGTGGATAAATTCATCTGGAAAAAGAGCTACACCTTAGTGTTGCTTATCAATGTGATCTACATAGTCTTGTTCTATTTTATAATGAAAAGTTACGCCTAGTATGGGAACGATCGATTGGGGTATTTTAATTGGGACTTTACTATTTATTGTGGGTTATGGCACCTACAAAAGTCGTGGCAATAAAAACATAACCGATTACATCAAAGGTGGAAATGAAGCGAAATGGTGGACCGTAGGTTTGAGTGTAATGGCAACCCAAGCGAGTGCGATCACTTTTTTATCCACTCCCGGACAAGCCTTTCATGATGGGATGGGTTTTGTACAATTTTACTTCGGATTACCGATTGCTATGGTGGTGATCTGTTTGGTTTTTATCCCGCTCTACCACAAACTCAAGGTCTTTACAGCCTATGAATTTCTAGAAAGCCGTTTTGACCTAAAAACCAGGACGCTAACCGCCATTTTCTTTTTAATGCAACGTGGCATGGCTGCAGGGATCACCATTTTTGCGCCTGCTATTATTCTCTCAGCCGTATTGGGCTGGAATTTGATCTATTTAAATATCATCATCGGTACACTGGTGGTGATCTATACTGTGAGCGGTGGCACCAAAGCCGTCAACATTACGCAAAAGTATCAGATGGCGATCATTTTTGCCGGAATGTTCATGGCATTTTTGATCATTCTCAATTACCTCCCATTAGACATTTCTTTTACCAAAGCTTTGGAAATTGCAGGAGCCAACGGTAAAATGGAAGTTTTAGATTTCTCCTTCGATCTGGAGAATCGATATACTATCTGGACGGGTCTCATAGGGGGTAGTTTTCTAATGCTCGCCTATTTTGGGACAGATCAAAGTCAGGTGCAACGTTATTTATCGGGGAAATCGGTGCGAGAGAGTCAGATGGGGCTAATCATGAACGGACTTCTAAAAGTGCCTATGCAGTTCTTTATTCTGTTGATTGGAGTGATGGTATTTGTCTTTTACCAATTTAACAGCTCTCCATTGAACTTTAATCCTGCCGCCGAAAAAAATGTGATGAACAGTGAATACGCAGAGCAATATCGCGATCTGCAAGCCGAAAAACAGATCTTAGAGACCGATATCAAAGCCGTACAGCTTAAATTTGCGCGTACCGAAGACGCCGCGAAGAAAGAACAGCTTATCAAACAGATCCAAACTTTAAATACTACTGACACCGAACTAAGGGACCGGTCGAAAGTACTTATCAAACAAGCCAATCCTAATGCTGAAACCAACGATAAGGATTATGTGTTCATTCACTTTATTTTAAACAACCTCCCACGTGGATTGATAGGCCTTCTACTGGCCGTGATCCTGAGTGCTGCCATGTCATCAACTGCCAGTGAGTTGAATGCGTTAGGCTCTACGACAGCCATCGATCTGTATAAACGAAATAATGAAGGCCGGGATGAAAAGCACTATGTACGCGTGAGTAAATGGTTTACCCTGCTTTGGGGTGTGATCGCCATATTGGTGGCGTGTGTAGCCAATTTATTTGACAATTTGATACAATTGGTCAATATTATCGGTTCTATTTTCTATGGAAATATACTGGGTGTTTTCCTACTGGCCTTTTTTATAAAGTTTGTAAAAGGCAAGGCAACATTTATCGCGGCTATTATCACACAGCTAACGGTAGCCTATGTTTGGTATATAGACATTATACCCTATTTATGGTTGAATGCTTTGGGCTGTTTACTTGTTATGGGTATAGCAATCTTGTTGCAATACGTACTTCCTAAAAGGAACGGCTGAAAATAACCGCTCGATAAGGTAGATCTCTAGCTAAAAAAAATAAATAACTTTCGCCAACAACAACTATAATTCGGCGCCGCCAATTCTGTTATTTATCTTTATGAGAATGGTCAAGTATAAGCGGAACGATTTTCCACCCCAAAGCTTGACATGACATATCATTCCGCTCAATAAACAAATACTTGAATGTTGTAGAGAATTAAACTATGTAAGCTTGACTAACCTAAGCTTTCCCCAATATCCGAAACATCCCTGTTCCGCAAGTTGGGCATGTTCCTTTCATGGCTCTACGGCCATTTTTCATAGTAACTTCTGCACCATTTTGAATTTCTCTTTTCGACTTACACTTTACACAATATCCTTCCATAATTTTCTAAATTTTAATTTGATTTAATTTTTCAATTTATAAATGTAAACTAATTGTAAGGTGTTCGCAAATAATAATTACAATTTCAGTCACAAATTTACAGAATTCGAAAATAGTCAATTACGTTTACAACTACCAATAGTAACGATAAAACCTTTGATTTAATTAAATTTTCTTCAATTATTAAAATAATAACCAACAAAAAACGCCCTGTATAAAGGGCGTTTTTATGTACATTATTTATTTGGAAATTACATGGATCCCCATTCTTTTAATGATTTGGTATTTAATGCTACATAATCATCGTTACCGGCTTCTTTAGCCAATTTTAACGAAGTTTGGGCAGCTTTCACCGCCCCTTCTTTGTCACCGGCTTTGGCATAGATCAACGACTGTTGTCTGTGGAACCAAAAGGCTGGCTTTTCACGCATCACAATGGCTTTGTCAATCCACATTTTCGCTTTGTTGATGTCCTTTCCGGCTTCTAAGTAATATACCGCCGAATTGAAGTAGTCTCCTGCAGAAGGGCCGTTCATTGCATTTTCTATACTTGCGGTTACCAACTCGTCAGTTTTAAACATTATCGGTACACCAACGTAAAGATTTTCCCATAGAATCCCCATGACCGCAGAGTCATTTTTGAGATTATCAAATGTCATGGTGAACGTCTCGATAGACATAGGCATAGGATAGGTTTGCACCTTTAAAGTAACCGCTACTTTAGCAGGGTCCCACTCTTGAGGTGTTCCCCAATTTCCTGCATCGCTATAAAAGATAACCTCCCAATTTTCCGTATTTGGTTTGGTATAAATAGCATAGCTCCCTGCTTTCAAGGTTACATCTCCCACTATCACGTCATCACTAAAGGTGATCTTTGTGTTTTCGTTGGCTCCTGTGCGCCAAATTTCATTAAGAGGAACCAATCCTCCAAAGATCTTTCTCCCTTTCATAGAAGGACGGGAGTACTCCAATGTAACATCAGTTAAACCAACTTTTTGTTCGATTTTCTGAAATGGACTAGGTGCCGGGGTCTTAATCTGGGCATAGGCTCCCATGGCAAATAAGCCTACACAAACTAATAGAATTAAATTTTTCATTGTGGTTTTTATTTACAGTTTTTTACGATTTGCACGAAGGTACGATTTGCCCATTTTTTAATCGTTAACAAAAACATAAAAATAGCATGCGAAACTATGTTGCTTTTGTTGCATGATAAAAAAGGGTTATATCGCCGAAGCCATTGGAACCTTTAGTTTGGTTTTTTGTGGTACAGGTGTGATTGTCATCAATGAGTTTACGGGTGCCACGATGACGCATGTGGGCATTGCGATGACCTTCGGACTCATAGTCATGGGAATGATCGTCGCTTTTGGCGAAATAAGTGGCGCACATATAAACCCGGCGGTCACTATTGGTTTCGTCTTCGCTAAAAAAATTCCGTGGAAAGAAGTTCCGGCCTGTTGTATTTTGCAAATTCTTGGTGCATTCGCGGCGGGTGGGATCCTTTTATTCCTTTTTCCTGAAAATGAACTATTGGGGTCCACCCTACCACAAATAGATGTTTTAAGGATATTTATAATGGAAGTACCGCTCACCTTCTTTTTGATGCAAGTGATTATCAACATATCCACCAGCTCTAAAGAGATGGGAATTTTGGCAGGAATAGCCATAGGCGGCATTGTCCTTCTTGAAGCCTTGATGGCGGGTCCCATCACATTTGCTTCGATGAATCCTGTCAGATCTTTTTCTCCGGCAGTGGTTTCCGGCCATTTGAAGCATTTATGGTTATACATTTTAGCTACTGTCATAAGGGCACTATTGGCCGTGACGAGTTGTAAATTGGTTAAAGACTATCCGTGCTGTGATGAGGATTGCTAAATAACTGTTAATCTTCTTCTTCCTCTTGGCTGTTACTCAGTTTCTGTAGTACATTTACAGCAAAAAATAAAATGCTGGTGTACTTAATAAAAATATTCAAATTACTGAAACCTGATAAAACAGGAAGAAGTAGCGAATTATATCACTTTCTTCGAATGAAAAAACAATTTCCTCCACTTCGGAATTACATTCTCCCACAACGGGTTTTAAACACTTATAATTTCACTTTATATTAAATATTTGTAAGTATTTTCTTCAATAATTATATATTTATCCGATTAAATGTATATATTTATCGATATTATTGAAAATTAAGTAGTTACATATCCCCCAAATCAACGCTTATGGAAACCGATAATAACCAATTTACCAACGAAGAAATTACTGTTACTTTTGAACCTACTAAATGCATTCACGCCGAGAAATGTGCGAACGGATTATCGTCAGTATTTAGAACTACGGTCATTCCATGGATAGACCTCGACGGTGCCCCATCAAGTAAGATCATCTCCCAAATAAAGAAATGTCCATCAGGAGCATTGAGTTATACGATGAATAAGGAATTGGTTCAGGCTGAATAATTTTAACAAAATTAATCGCTATCGGTAACAATTATTCTTCTTTTTTGAGGTTACTTTGCCATAACAAACCATATCCCCTCATTATGAAACTGAAAATTCTCCTTCTTACGGTATGCTTTGCATTGTATGTACTTCCAGCGATTGCCCAGCAAAAAACCACTACTCTCGAAGAGCTATTTGTTGATGTCATTGATAAATCTAACCGCTATGAAGAATACAAAGTGGTTAAAATATACAAACTCAACAATCTCAAAAAGAACGTTGAGGATTCCATTGCCTCGATTAAAAAAGATCTTGAAAATGCGCAGGGAACGATAGCTTTGCAAAAAAGTAAAATTGACACGCTCACCCAAAGTATGTCTAGTCTTCAAACAGAATTGAATACATCTATAGAAAATCAAGATGGTATTAACCTCTTTGGAGCTCTGATCAATAAAACTATTTACAAAATTACCATGTGGGGTATTATTGGGTTACTAGTATTAGTTGTGCTATATCTTTTGTTTAAATTCAAAAATAGTAATGTGATCACCAAGGCAGCTAAATTAAAACTAACCGAAACGGACGAAGAATTCGAAACTCACAGACAACAAGCACTTGAAAGAGAACAACAATTGCGAAGAAAACTGCAGGACGAGATCATCAAGAATAAAAACGCATAATGTTTTTTGCAACTAATCAATTCTAGTGATCCTGGCACCAATTGCCCTTAATCGTTCATCTATATTCTCATAACCACGATCGATCTGTTCAATATTGTGTATGGTACTAATCCCTTTTGCAGAAAGAGCCGCGATCAATAAGGAAATACCCGCCCGAATATCGGGCGAAACCATAGTGGTTGCTCTCAGATCAGATTCGAAGTTATGCCCTATCACTGCAGCGCGGTGAGGATCACAAAGAATAATCCTCGCTCCCATATCAATTAGTTTATCCACAAAGAACAGACGACTTTCGAACATTTTTTGATGAATAAGTACACTTCCTTTGGCTTGGGTACACACCACCAAAACCACGCTCAACAGATCTGGTGTAAAGCCCGGCCAGGGTGCATCAGAAATCGTGAGTGTCGAATCGTCAATATACCCCTGAATTTCGTAACGGTCTTGTGCAGGAATATAAATATCCTCTCCTCTCTTTTCTAAAGTAATTCCCAACTTTCTAAAAGTATCCGGAATCAAGCCTAAATTCTCCCAACTTACATCTTTTATCGTAATTTCAGAATGAGTCATAGCGGCCAAACCTATCCAACTACCTATTTCAACCATATCGGGAAGGATTCTATGAGAACAACCTTTTAAGCTTTCCACGCCTTCAATTGTCAATAAATTGGAACCTACTCCATCGATATTCGCTCCCATCGAGTTCAACATATTACATAGTTGCTGAATGTAAGGTTCACAAGCCGCATTGTAAATTGTAGTAGTACCACTGGCTAAGACTGCAGCCATCACAATATTTGCGGTCCCGGTCACAGAGGCCTGGTCCAGCAACATATAGGCTCCCTTCAACCCATCCGGCGCTTCTACTTCGTAAAAACGATCTTCCTTATTGTAACGAAATTTTGCGCCTAATTTAATAAACCCCTGAAAGTGAGTATCCAGTCTGCGGCGGCCAATCTTATCACCGCCGGGACGGGGGATGTATCCTTTTCCAAATCTGGCCAACAATGGCCCTACGATCATAATAGAACCACGAAGTGAACCGCCATCTTGTCTAAAGACCTTCGAATCTAAGTACTCCAGGTTTATTTCATCTGCTTTAAAAGAGTACTTTCCTTTACTTAACTTTTGAGTTTTCACGCCCAGATCCCCTAAAATGCTAATCAATTTATCGACATCCAGGATATCAGGAATATTATCAATAATAACTTCCTCTGAAGTTAATAATGTGGCGCAAATTATTTGTAAGGATTCATTTTTAGAGCCTTGTGGGCGAATTTCACCTTTTAAAGAGTGTCCGCCATCTATTTTAAAAGTTCCCATAAAAATCTAGAGTGGACTAACTTAGTAGCGTTTACGATTGCGATTACTGCTATTCTTACCACCGCCTTTACTCTTGCCCGTAAACTGCTTGCTAAATCGCTTTTTACTCTTGAGCAATTGTTGCGAATCTGAAAGATCTTCATCGCTATTACGCAGATCGATCTTCCCGTCAGAAAGTTCATACAAATGCTTAAATATCACATCGTCTTCTACGGTATCTTTGTTCCAATTCAAGAAACATTTCTTCATATGGTTGGCAATGGTCAAGACCAGTCCGATCTTCATATCACCATCTTCCCAGCTAACAGCCACATCGATCATACGTTTGATGTTGTTTCCGTAGAATCGATACTTAGGGTAATTTTGAGGATAATCAAGAGGTTCAGGTCGTGCCGCCAATTCTTCTCTTGATGGTATGGGAAAGGGAGAATCTACAACCAGTTTAAAATCTGAAATAATAAACAATTGATCCCATAATTTATGCTGAAAATCGGGTACATCCCGTAAATGTGGATTTAAATTCCCCATTACTGAAATAATGCTCTCAACGCACTTATTTCGTGCTTCC
>SMVB01072605.1_pt1 | contig 33820 bp, 27 predicted proteins | sample 2456461 | NCBI WGS metagenome assembly SMVB01 (sample SAMN11095934, study PRJNA526329) | marine sediment metagenome | biome: Marine sediment; feature: Surficial sediment; material: Deep marine sediment; isolation source: Hadal surficial sediment | place: Pacific Ocean | collected 2014-05 | depth... | reverse complement strand
GTAATTACTTCGCTTTCCAACTCCACCTCGAATGAACTCAATCCGAGAACAGAAGAAGTTCCTTGAGATAGACCGCTTTCCTGCAATTCGGTATACAGCGATTCCCGGGAAGATGATTTCTGCTTCTTCATAGCGAAATGACCATTCCCATGCCTAGATTTTGAGTCTTCCTCAAACGGATTAAAACTTCTATCCACATCAATGGAAGGATTCACAGGCGATTTCTTGCTGTAAGCGTAGGGTGTATCGAAATCGCCCTCTTTGTTGAAATCCAGGACCGGCGCAACGCTAAACTGCCCTAAACTGTGTTTTACAGTCGCCCGCAGCATGGCATAGATGGTGTGCTCATCTTCAAATTTGATCTCTGTCTTGGTAGGATGAATATTGATATCGATAGATTTGGGATCCACGTTCAGGAATAGAAAATACCCCGGATGGCTGTTGTCTTTCACCAATCCCTCAAATGCAGTGGACATGGCATGGTGTAAATAGGGGCTTTTGATAAAACGGTCATTCACAAAAAAAAATTGTTCCCCCCTACTCTTTTTGGCGAATTCTGGCTTGAAAATAAAGCCACTTACTTTTACGATATCGGTCTCTTCAGAGACGGGCACCAATTTTTCATTGGTTTTATTTCCGAAGATATTCACTATACGCTGTCTTACATTGCTGGATGGAAGATTAAAAACATCACTCCCGTTATGGATCATCACAAATGCAACTTGCGGATGTGCTAAAGCAATGCGATGAAATTCGTCAATAATATGACGAAACTCCACGGTATTGCTTTTTAAAAAGTTACGGCGTGCCGGTATATTGTAAAAAAGATTTTTTACTGAAATTGTAGCGCCATTGGGAACAACGGCAGACACTTGAGAGGTTACCTCACTCCCTTCAATGGTAATTTTTGTGCCTATTTCCGAAGAATGAGTTTTGGTTCTCAACTCGACATGAGCAATTGCGGCTATGGAAGCCAATGCCTCACCCCGAAATCCTTTAGTGTGTATATTGAAAAGATCGTCTGCCGTTTTAATTTTGGAAGTCGCGTGACGTTCAAAGCTGAGACGAGCATCGGTATCGCTCATTCCATCCCCATTATCAATGACTTGTATCAACGTTTTCCCGGCATCTTTTATCACCAATTTTACTTCTGTGGCATTCGCATCTATGGCATTTTCTAGTAATTCCTTTACTACGGAAGCCGGACGTTGCACCACTTCTCCTGCCGCGATTTGGTTGGCAACGTGATCGGGTAATAACTGAATGATATCTGCCATTGAAAGGGCTTAGGTAAAAATAGTTAAATCGAAGTCAATTATATACAGAAACAATAAAATGAGTATTAAAATTACAGCAATGATGGTGAGTCTTCCTCGACGATCAGACCCTACTCGAAGGTCTTGAATTGCATTTCCAAATTTGGTTTTCCAGCCACCTTCACTTCCCACAGTCTTTCGATATTTATCGAATATGTGCTCCATTTCAAATGGACTTCCTTCTTTAGACGATTTATAATACCTCGGTTCGTAATTAAACTTTTTGTTCTTACGTGTTTTTAGTATTCCCATTATCTTCAATTTCAAAGTTACTCAAAATCAAAAACAATGCCGTGACACATTTCTTAAAAATTGTTAACAATGAAAAATAAAGAAACAAGGAATTTTAAAATTTCGAATCCTTACGTAATTGAGCCATTTTTATCGCTGCAATAGCAGCTTCTGTCCCTTTATTTCCATGTTTGCCGCCACTACGGTCTATGGCCTGTTGAAGGTTATCATCGGTGAGGATACAGAAAATTACAGGAATGTCACCACTAACATTCAGGTCTTTTATTCCTTGGGTCACAGCTTCGCAGACGTAATCAAAGTGTTTGGTCTCACCCTTGATCACACTGCCCATTGCGATGATGGCATCCAGCATATCGTAACTCTTCGCCATTTGCTTACAGCCGTATATTAATTCGAAGCTCCCGGGAACGTTCCAGCGAACGATATTTTCTTTAATACCGCCGCAATCGAGGATGGCATCAAAAGCACCCTGGAACATTCCTTGGGTGATATCGGGATTCCATTCAGAAACTACGATCCCAAACCGAAAGTTCTTCGCGTTCGGGATCATTGTTTTATCGTATGTGGATAAATTTTTATTTGAAGTTGCCATTTCTATTGCATTGCTTCGGCCTGACCTTTATAGATTCTTGCTTTTACAGCTTCGGTTGATTCTTCATATTCTTCAGTAATAGTGGTAAAATGTTTTAAAGCTACATCCGCCTTCCCCAGGCCGAGAGCTGTAATTCCGGCCTTAAGTAAAAAACGAGGGGTTGTCACATCATTCGAACGCATGGATGCGGCTTCCTGATAATATTTCAATGCTTCATCCGGTTGATTCAATTGCGTAAAAGCATCTCCAATCGCGCCTTTTGCCAAAGGCCCTGTCATTTCGTCCCCGCCTTTATATTTATCCAGATAATTGATGGCCTCTTGATATTTTTTAATATTCAAATACGCCATCCCGGCATAATAATTCGCTTGATTACCGGCATCGGTCCCACTGTATTTATCGGCGATATCCACAAAACCGTATTTACCGGCTCTTCCGTTCAATGAGAGATTGTATAGAGAATCCTTACCAGTGGTAGCATCTAAGGCTTCAGTAAAAAATGATTGTGCCTGGAACATTTCGTTAGAAGCCTCCAATTGTTGGGGTTCTTGATAATACTTTTGGTATAATAGATATCCAAGTACACAAAGGGCCACTACACTCACAATACCAAAAATGACCTTTTGGTTCTTCTCTACCCAAGCTTCTGTCTTCGAGGCTCCTTCATCTAAGGTCTTAAACACCTCAGCGGTTGCGCTCCCGTCTTCCAATTCTAATTCCTTCTCAGCTTTTGTTTTCGGTTTATAACCTCTTTTCTTGTAGGTTGCCATATTCAATGGTTTAATGAAGCGCAAAAATAAAGTTTTTATTACAATTTAAAAGAGAAAAATCAATAATTTGCATTGTCTTATTTTCAAGAATATTTCATAAATAATACACAGACACATAAATAGCAACTCCCTATAAACGATGATTTTACAAAAATTATCATTATTGAATTACAAAAACTTCGAATCACAAAAATTCGAGTTCGATCCAAAAATCAACTGTTTTGTAGGAAAGAACGGTGTTGGAAAGACCAACGCACTGGATGCGATCTATCATTTATCCTTTGGAAAAAGCTACTTCAATCCTATCACCACTCAAAACATAAAACACGGTTCCGATTTCTTCGTTATAGAGGGTTATTATGAAAAAGATGAGCGATCAGAAAAAATAGTAGTGAGTGCCAAAAGATCGCAAAAAAAATTGATAAAACGCAATGGGAAGGCGTATGAGAAATTAAGTGAGCACATTGGCTTTTTACCACTTGTTATCATTTCACCATCCGATAGAGATTTGATAACTGAAGGAAGTGAAACGCGACGAAAGTTTATCGATGGGGTCATCTCACAGAGCGACCCAAATTATTTACAGATACTTATAAAATACAACAGAGTATTGGGTCAACGCAACTCATTGCTTAGATACTTCGCGCTCAATAACACCTATGATCAAGATACACTGGATATTTATAACCAACAGTTACAGGACTTTGGGAGTGTGATTCACGATAAACGAATCGGTTTTTTGGAATCTTTTCTGCCGATTTTCCTGAGCCGGTATAAAGTAATTTCCAATGGAGAAGAAAGGGTGAATTTAGTGTATCGGAGCCAGTTGCAAGACATGGATCTGCTGTCTCTTTTAACCGAGAACATACAAAAGGACAGACTGACACAGTATACCAATTTTGGTGTACACAAGGACGATCTGGTGTTTGAGATTGACGGGCATCCTATCAAAATATTTGGATCCCAAGGCCAGCAAAAGTCGTATCTGATCGCTTTGAAACTAGCGCAATTCGATCTTATAAAGATGCAAAAAGGAATAAAGCCCATACTGTTGCTGGATGATATTTTTGACAAATTGGACGATGAACGTGTTGCGCAAATCATTACCTTAGTGGACAATGAAAATTTCGGGCAATTGTTTATAACCGATACCCATGCAGAACGTACCGAAGAGATAGTTAAAAAAGTTAAACAATCCTATAAGATATTTGGGTTGTGAGTAATGAATAATGAATAAAATTGGAAAATAAATAATCAAATACACCAACATACTAATACACTATAACACTAATAATGGTAAAACGCAGCACAGAAAATTCTTCCTTAGGTGATGTCTTAAAAAACTTCATTTCCTCCAGCCGTAAACTACAAAAAGGCTTGAATAAAGTCTCTGCACAACAGGCCTGGCACAGTGTGATGGGCAATGCTATTTCGAAATATACGACTCATGTATTATTAGAGCGGGATACGCTCTATGTGCGGTTGAGTTCATCGGTTCTTCGAGAAGAACTGAGTTATGGAAAAGAAAAGATCATCAAACTTTTGAATGATGAGCTAGGGAAAGAATTGGTGACTAAATTGGTATTGCGGTAATAAAAAACCGCCTAAAGCGAGCGGTTCGTCATAATATATCTTTCAGAAAATATTAGAATATCTCTCTCTCCGAAAAATGAAACTGACTTTCAATTTCGGCGTTCTCATCGCTATCACTACCATGTACAGCGTTTTCTCCAATGGAAGCAGCATACAACTTACGGATGGTTCCTTCCGCAGCTTCGGCCGGATTGGTAGCTCCTATTAATGATCGGAAATCCTCAACAGCGTTATCTTTTTCAAGAATAGCCACCACAATTGCGCCACGGGTCATATACTCAACCAATTCTCTAAAGAACGGACGTTCATTGTGAACCGTATAAAAAGCTTCAGCATCAGCAACGGTCATTTGTGTTAACTTCAAAGCAACAATTCTGAATCCGGCTGCCGTAATTTTTTCCAAAATAGCCCCTACGTTACCTTTTTCAACGCTGTCAGGCTTTAACATGGTAAATGTTCTATCTGTTCTCATGGTAGACTTAAAATTTGGTGCAAACGTACATTATTTTTTTTGAACAGATAGTATCAAATTGTATCTTCGCACCGCTTATGAATGAAGAAACGATTCAAACTATAACAAAACTGCTGGAAAGCCCGAAACGTATAGCGATCGTAGGGCACAAAAACCCCGATGGGGATGCTATTGGTGCTAGTTTAGGACTTTACCATTTCTTAAAAGGGCGGGGCCACAATACTAAAGTGGTCATGCCCAATGATTTTCCGGGGTTTCTAAAATGGCTGCCGGGCTGTGATGATGTAATTACCTACGATAAAGACACCCAAGAAGTTAGGGAGACCATTCAAAAAGCCGAAATTATCTTCACCATGGATTTTAATGCCTTGAACCGGACAGGCGACCTTACTGAATTATTGGAAAAAGCTACGGTCGACTTTGTCATGATAGATCATCACCCGCAACCAGACGATTATGCCGTCGTAACTTACAGTGACATAACGATGAGTTCTACTTCTCAAATGGTCTATCATTTTATTGAAGCCCTGAATGGTGTGGTTGAGCTTTCTCCTGAGATCGCGACCAATTTATATGCCGGAATTATGACAGATACCGGGTCTTTTCGCTTCCAGGCTACAACAGCAACGACGCATAATGTGATTGCAAAACTCATGGAAAGTGGTGCCGATAATAGCGAGATCCATCAAAATATATACGATACCAATAGTCCCGATAAACTGAAACTATTAGGGGTGGCACTTAAAAATTTGGAGATCCTTCCTGAATATCGAACCGCTTACATTTCAATTTCGCAAGAAGAATTGGATGATAATAAATTCAGAAAAGGTGACACCGAAGGGTTCGTGAACTATGCTCTATCTATAAAAGGAATTGTATTTGCCGCTATTTTTATTGAAAACAAACAGGAGGGTATAACGAAGATCTCTTTAAGAAGCAACGGAAGTTTCTCCGTTAACGATTTTGCACGGAATCATTTTAATGGCGGGGGTCACATTAATGCGGCGGGAGGACGCAGTGACAAATCATTGGAACTCACTATAACCGATTTTATTAGTATATTGCCCAACTATAAAAATGCCCTGATTAATGCTTCGTAGCCTGCTATTACTAAGTTTATTGACGATTTTTGTTGCTTCTTGTAAAAGTCCCGAGGCACGCCGTCCTGTTAAAAGTACTTCCGGAAGTTTTATAAAAGAATCGGTAGAACGGAATAAAAAGATCTTTGATCAGGAACAAGCTGTGATAGAAGCTATTATTGAACAAAATGGTGAAACCGAATATCTATCATCCGAAAGCGGTTTCTGGTATTACTATAATTCAAAAGACTCTATTTCCACCCAATTCCCGCAAATAGGCGACGCTGTCACTTTTACCTACGATATTAAGAAATTAAACGGAGATGTGGTTCTTTCAAAAGAAGATAACGGTCTGCAGAATTATAAGATCGACCAAACTAACCAAGAGCTTATTTCAGGCATACGAGATGGCTTGAAGCTTATGAAGGCTGGAGAAACGGTGACTTTTTTATTCCCATCTTTCAAAGCTTACGGGTACTACGGAATAGAGAATAAACTAGGAACCAATGTTCCGGTACAAAGTACAGTGACCCTTAAGACCATACAAACTATAGATAATTAATATTTAAGAAATGAAAAAAATCCTATTACTGTTTCTGTTAATGCTGACTGTTTCTATGACATCGTGTAAATCGAAGTATCCAAACTTAGAAAATGGTTTGTATGCCGAATTTGTAACCAACAAAGGTACCTTTGTCGCGAAATTCTATTATGAAGCTACTCCATTGACCGTGGCCAATTTTATTGAATTGGCAGAAGGCAAGCACCCAATGGTCGATTCTGTCTTCAAAGGGAAACCTTTCTATAATAATCTTACTTTCCATCGTGTAATGAAGGACTTTATGATACAAGGTGGTGATCATCTGGCTAATGGTTCCGGGAATCCTGGCTACCGTTTTCCTGATGAGTTTGTAGACACGCTAAAACACTCCAGGAAAGGACTACTTTCTATGGCCAACGGTGGCCCTGCAACCAATGGAAGTCAGTTTTTCATCACACTGAAAGAAACGCCTTGGCTGGATGGAAGACACACTATTTTTGGTGAAATTGTACTCGGTCAGGAGATTGTTGATTCCATAGGTGGGGTCGAAACCACCAAACCAGGAGATAAGCCGGTGGAGGCCATTGTGATTCAAGAAGTAAATATTATAAATAAAGGGATTACAGTTCCTTCTTTTACTTCGGAAATGGAGAAAATAGAATTGGCGAAAAAAGAACGAGAAGAACGGTTGTCTATAGTAGCAGCAGCTAAAGCCAGAGAATTGAACGATCACAAGGAACTAGCCGAAGAATTGCCTTCCGGACTTAAGATGTTTTGGAGACACAAAGGAAAAGGCATAAAGCCGGAAGAAGGAAGCAAAATTCGAATGAACTATATTGGTTACTTTACCGATGGCGCTTTATTCGATACGAATGTTCTTGAAATCGCTGAAAAGTATGATGTTGTGGACTCGAAGAAACTGGCTCGTGGATTATACGGCCCTACCGTAAGCGATTATAGCAAGGAAGCCCGATTGGTTCCGGGCTTTAGAGAAGGACTTTTACAAATGAGCGTTGGTGATAAAACCATACTCTATATACCGTCGCATTTAGCCTATGGTCAGCAAGGAATACCAAACGTGATACTGCCAAATGCAGATCTGATTTTTGAGCTGGAGTTGGTAGATATATTTATACCGGAATAAGCGAACTTATTTCAATGAAGAAACCTCCATGTCGAACTGATATGGAGGTTTATTTATATTGAAATTTTTATAACGTTATCATTATTTTTTTGGAATATTCTTTAAGATCTCCAGAACAAACGCCCAGTATTTTCGGGTTGAAGATATACTGGCTCTTTCATCCGGTGAGTGTGCGCCTTTGATAGTGGGTCCAAAGGAGATCATGTCCATCTCAGGATAATTTTGGCCCAAAATACCACATTCAAGCCCCGCGTGACAGGCCGCCACCTTTGCCTTCTTTCCGTTCATTTTTTCATATAACGAATCGAGTACCTTTAATATAGGACTAGCCATATTAGGTGCCCAACCCGGATAGGATCCGGATAAAGTAACCTGGTATCCGGCTAGTTCAAACACAGCTTTTAAGGAATTTGCCATATCATTTTTGGAAGATTCAACCGACGATCGAGTCAGGCATTCAATTTTTATGGATCCGTCTTTCACCGTGATCCTGGCGATATTATTCGACGTTTCCACCAGGTCTTCAACGGTCGGACTCATTCGGAAAACGCCATTATGAGCCCCGTAGATAGCATTAACAAAAATCGATTGGTCCTCGGCTCGCATTACCCTATTCGGAAGTTCTGTTTTTTCAGTACTGATAGAAAGATCGGGCTCTAATAATTTAAACTCTTCAATAATGTCAAATTGTGTGGCCTCCATTTTTGAAACGAATGCCGAAATATTTTCAGTGGTAACCACAACCGTGGCGACACTTTCCCTGGGGATAGCATTTCTCAAACTGCCACCGGATATTTCAACGATAGCCAGGATATCCTGATTGGCAGCCAATAAACGGTTCATCAACTTGTTTGCATTTCCAAATCCTTTGCTAATGTCCATTCCGCTATGGCCTCCTTGAAGTCCTTTCACTGTAATCGTATATGCCTGTGCTTCGGTGGATGCGTCAACTTCGTTGTAAATTCCAGTCGCCGTAACATCTATGCCTCCTGCACAACCAACGCCAATTTCATCGTCTTCTTCGGTATCCAGATTCAATAAAATGTCTCCTTTTAATATTCCACCTTTCAGGCCCATCGCTCCGGTCATTCCGGTTTCTTCATCTATGGTAAACAAAGCTTCGATAGCAGGATGTGGGATGTTTTCACTAGCCAGGATGGACATAATTGTCGCCACACCCAGACCATTATCGGCACCCAAAGTCGTGCCATTTGCACGTACCCAATCTCCGTCGATGTACATCTCTATACCCTGGGTGTTAAAATCGAATTCGGTATCGCTATTTTTTTGATGTACCATATCAAGATGGGATTGCAACACAAGGGACATACGATCTTCCATCCCTGCAGTCGCCGGTTTTCGAATTATCACATTTCCAACTTCATCCTCCATGGTTTCCAATCCTAGATCCGTTCCAAAATCTTTCATGAACTGAATAACCCGTTCTTCCTTTTTAGAAGGCCTGGGTACGGCGTTCAGGTCTGCAAAATAATTCCAAAGAGCAGTGGGTTCAAGTTTTCTTATAGCATCGTTCATAGTGGTTTCCCCGAAATACGGGTATAAATTTTGGTTGATTTAATCTCGATATGGTCAAAAAAAGAAGTTTCAATTCTATTACAAAATTAACCTTTTATAAGCCTCACCGAAAATAATAGATAAAAGAATTCTTTGTATGTTTGATAGATGCAAAAAAGGACAAAGGTAATTTTAACTCTTCTTCTACCAATACAGTACATTGCATTGCATATTTTAAAGCGTTTCCCACAATTTATTGAAACCTATTACAGTCAGGGTATTTACCCGTACATCGGCAAAATATCGCGTTATGTTTTTGGATGGATCCCATTTTCGATCGGAGATATAATTTATGCTTTGCTAATCATTTTTCTCTTTCGATGGTTATTCAAAAATATAAGAAGAATAGGCCGTGAACCTTTCTTATTCGCTTTGGATATAACGGCAGCATTATCCATTATCTACTTTTTGTTCAATATTATGTGGGGACTTAATTATTACCGGGTTCCCCTCAACACCACTCTGGGCCTCGAGAAAGACTACACCACCGAGGAATTACTGAACACTACGCATCGACTCATTGCAAAATCCAACGAATTACATCGCCAATTAGGCTATGCTGACAGCACTAAAATCGATATTCCTTACACTCATCAAGAAATTTTTGAGAAGTCGATCAATGGCTATCAAAACCTGGAAAAAGAATATCCAAATCTGCATTATTCCCCTAAAAGTATCAAGAAAAGTACCTGGAGCCTGGGGCTAACCTATTTGGGTTATAGTGGTTATTTTAATCCGTTGACCGGAGAAGCACAGGTAAACCGATTGATAAAAACTTACAAATTTCCGGTGGTGAGCTGTCACGAACAGGCTCACCAAATAGGCTATGCTGCTGAGAATGAAGCCAATTTTATCGCTACTTTAGCTGCGCTGCACAACGATGATCCCTATATACAATACACCGGTTATATATTTGCACTACGCTACTGTGTCAACGAGATCGCGAGACGTGATATTAAGGTGTACGAAGAGATACTTCCAACTATTAACTTTGGAATTTTGGAGAGCTATAGAGAGATGCGGGAATTTTGGGACAGCTATAAGAATCCGTTTGAAAATATCTCCAAGGCATTCTGGGATCAATTTCTAAAGGCAAATAATCAATCCAAGGGTATTATGAGTTATAGTTATATGGTGGCTTTGGTGGTGAATTATTTTGAGGATAAACCAATATAGTAGTTAAGACGTAAGAATTGATAAATAAAATTATTCGGAACTCCGGATTTCTCATTGGAACTCATAGGGCTTCCTTTTATTTCTCATAAGATGATGTTAAACATTTTCAATTGAAAGACAAAACCAATTAGGCTTATTATATTTAATGACTGATTATTCAATTCTCAACTGATGAAAAAATTCTTATTACTCTTGGTATGCCTAAGCTTTTTCAGTACGGCAGGCGCTCAGGACTATTTTCCAAAAAATGATGGCGTTAAGGAAGAAAATAACAACCTTACGGCTTTTACAAACGCGACCGTTTATGTTACGCCTACTCATGTAATCACCAATGGCACGCTTCTCATCCATAACGGAAAAGTAGTATCGGTAGGAAAAAATGTTACCATTCCCGCCAACTCTCTTGTCATAGATCTAAAAGATAAATATATTTATCCGTCATTTATTGAAAGTTATTCCGGTTTTGGAGTAGAGAAACCGAAACGCGCCAAAGATCAAGGTCGTTCTTCTCAATATGAAGCTTCGCGAAAAGGGTTTTACTGGAACGACCACATTATGCCCGAGATCGACGCAATCACCAAATTCAAATACGATAAAAAGAAGGCCGAAGAAATGCGCAAGGCCGGGTTTGGTGTTGTCAATACCCATCATATGGATGGTATCGCCCGGGGCACCGGAGTTCTAGTAGCATTGAATGATCAAGGCGGCGATCAGGATCGGATCTTGGAAGATACTTCAGGGCAGTTTTTTTCATTTTCTAAAAGTGTAGCGAATCGGCAGTCCTACCCCACATCTTTAATGGGATCCATGGCTTTATTGCGACAAATGTATTGGGACATGGATTGGTACGCAAAAGGAAATGTGGATACCAAAGATCTCTCGTTAGAAGCCATGATCGAAAATCAAAATTTGATCTCCTTTATCGAAGCCGGGAACAAAGGCAACGATCTTCGAGCCGATAGAATTTCAGATAAATTTAATCTCAACTATGTAATTGTAGGTGGAGGCGACGAATACGAAGCCATTGAAAGTATAAAGGCTACCCGAGCTTCATATATCATCCCTGTAAATTTTCCTGCTGCCTTCGATGTGAGCAATCCATATCAAGCCAAGTATATCTCTTTAGAAGATATGCGCGAATGGAATCAGGCACCAACGAATCTAAAAGTATTGGAGGAGAATGGAGTGACTTTTTCATTAACGACATACAAATTGAAGAAAGTTTCAGAATTTAATTCGAAGGTCCTGAAGGCAATAAAATATGGCCTCAGCAAAACCAAAGCCCTCCAAGCATTGACAACAATTCCTGCACAACAGTTAGGCAAAAGCAGTATGTTGGGAACACTGGAAACCGGGAAATACGCTAATTTTCTTATAACTTCAGGTGATATTTTTGACAAAGAAACCACACTATTCGAGAATTGGGTGCAAGGTGTCAAGCATGTTATCAATGATAAGGACCAAAAAGATATTCGTGGAAAATATGATCTTTCGGCCGCGGGTAAGACCTTTGATATGTCGATTACCGGCAAAAGTTCAAAACCTAAAATAGAAGTGAAATTAGGCGAGACCAAGTTTCCCTCCAAGATCAGTTACAAAGGAAATTGGGTGACTTTTTCTTTTTCTTCGGAAGACAAAAAAGAGGCCTATACGGCTACAGGGCTGATTCCAAAAGGAGGAACTACTTTTTCCGGCCGGTTGATCTTACCTGATGGGACAGAAAGCAATTTTGTAGCGACCAGAACGGGAGACGCCGAAGAAAAGAAGGACGATAAAAAAGAGGAAAACAAAGCCTTTGAAATTGTTCCGCTTACCCATCCAAATGTTGGCTACGGATTTACAACAAAACCCAAACAACAAAACATACTCTTTAAAAATGTAACGGTTTGGACGAGCGAGGATGCAGGTGTTTTAGAGAATACCGATGTACTGGTTAAAAATGGAAAGATCGCCAAAATAGGTAAAGATCTAAGTGCCGGAGGGGCAATCGTAATCGATGGCACCGGGAAACACCTGACAGCCGGAATTATCGATGAACATTCTCATATAGCAGCGTTATCCATTAATGAAGCCGGACACAACTCTTCTGCTGAAGTGAGTATAGAAGATGTCGTAAACCCGGAGGATGTAGCTATTTACAGGAATCTCGCAGGAGGTGTGACCAGTATTCAGATCCTACACGGATCTGCAAATCCTATCGGTGGACGCTCTGCGGTTTTAAAGCTGAAATGGGGAGAAGATGCCGACGGACTTATATACAGCAACAGTCCCAAGTTTATCAAATTTGCCTTAGGTGAAAATGTAAAGCAGTCCAACCGGCAGAGTTTTAGTCGCTTTCCACAAACACGTATGGGTGTGGAACAATTGTATGTGAATTATTTCAATCGAGCCAAAGAATACGAAGTAAAAAAGAATAGCGGAGAACCCTTCAGATACGATGAAGAAATGGAAGTCCTTGTTGAAATTTTGAATGGGGAACGCTTCGTAAGCTGTCACAGTTATGTACAGAGTGAAATCAATATGCTGATGAAGGTTGCAGAGAAGTTCAATTTCAGAATAAACACGTTTACCCACATACTCGAAGGCTATAAAGTAGCAGACAAGATGAAAGCGCATGGTGTTGGTGGATCTACCTTTAGTGATTGGTGGGCATATAAATACGAAGTTAATGATGCGATCCCTTATAATGCAGCCATTATGAGTAGTGTTGGCGTTACCGTAGCCATTAACAGTGATGATAGTGAAATGTCACGCAGACTTAATCAAGAAGCTGCTAAAGGCGTAAAGTACGGAGGAATGACCGAAGCCGATGCATGGAAAATGGTGACGATCAATCCGGCCAAATTGTTGCATCTGGACCACCGCACCGGGAGTATAAAAGAGGGAAAAGATGCCGATTTGGTATTGTGGAGTGACAACCCTCTCTCGGTATACGCCAAAGCTGAAAAGACCTTTATCGAAGGGGCTCTCTATTTCGATATGGAAGCGGATAAAGCCAAAAGAATTGCCATTAGCAAAGAACGAAATAAATTGATGAAGATGATGCTTTCTGAAAAACCTAAGGATGAGAAAAAGCGCCCGCCAGAGAAGAAAGACAAAATTCATTTTGATTGTGAAACCATAAACTGATCCAACAATGAACATTATAAAAAATATATTATTAGCTGTGACCATAAGTGTTGGATTACATGCCTGGGCGCAACAAATCCCTGCACCGGCACAATTTGAAACTATCACTATAAAAGGGGCGACCGCACATATTGGAAATGGAACCATGATCGAAAACAGCGTTATTGTTTTCAGCGATGGAAAAATAACAGTAATGGGAAACGCCTCCACTCCAACGCAAGGAAGGGTTATTAATGCTGAAGGCAAGCATGTCTACCCTGGTTTTATCGCTCCTGGAAAATCATTGGGATTGATAGAAGTGAATGCCGTACGGGCCAGTAATGACCAGGATGAGATCGGGGATTTTATTCCCAATATTAGAAGTATAATCGCTTACAACGCCGAAAGCAAGGTGGTAGAAAGTATGCGCCCCAACGGGATCTTGCTAACACAGGTCACCCCTAAAGGAGGGCGAATTTCAGGTACGTCTTCCATAGTGCAATTGGACGCCTGGAACTGGGAAGATGCAGTCGTAAAAGAAGACGATGGTATTCATTTGAACTGGCCCAATAGTTTTAGTCGGGGACGATGGTGGTTAGGTGAAGAACGAGGCTGGAAACCTAATAAAGATTACACGAAACAATTAGAAGAGATCAGTAGTTATTTGCTAAATGCTGCCGCTTACGGAAAGAAAATATCAATTTCCAAAAACGAGGGCTTTGAAGCGATGCAAGGCTTGTTTGATGGCTCAAAGAAACTGTACATCTATGCCTCCGGTGAAAAAGAAATTATCGATGCAGTGACCACCACTAAAGATAATGGTGTGAAAAGCGTCGTACTCGTGGGCGGTTATGAAGCCTATAAGATCATTCCCTTCTTGAAGCAAAATAATATCCCGGTCCTGGTACAGCGGACACATTCACGGCCCAACAGCGATGATGACGATTATGACCTTCCTTACAAATTACCGAAATTGTTGGTCGATGGCGGATTGCTCGTGGGTATTCAGAACTCCGGTACTTCCAACTTTCAAACCAGGAATCTTCCTTTTTACGCGGGTCAGGTTGTAGCACAAGGAATGGATAAGGAAGAAGCTTTAAAACTGATTACATCCAACACCGCAAATATTTTAGGTATTGGTGATCGTTACGGTACTTTAGAGGTCGGTAAAAGCGCCACATTATTTGTTAGCGAAGGCGACGCCCTGGATATGCGCACAAACCAGTTGACACATGCTTTCATTGATGGTAGAGATATTTCGCTGGAAACTCACCAAACCGGGCTTTGGAAGCGCTATATGGATAAATACTCAGGGAAGTGATTAAATTATCCTGACCATGGAAAAGACGTTTGATATATTCCACGACTTAGTTATTATTGCTTCTGTAAAAGAAGTCTATGATGCAGTGAGTTTGCCGCGACACTTAAATAATTGGTGGACCCTCACAAGTACCGGTACTCCTGAATTAAGGGCAGAATATAATTTTTATTTCGCTCCGGAATACAATTGGTATGGCGAAGTGACCATGTGCGAACCCAATAGGGCATTTCATATTAAAATGACTCAAGCCGATGAAGACTGGAGTCCTACTACATTTGGCTTCGATCTGGAAGAACTCACAGATGGAGTGCGACTCAAATTCTGGCATAAAAACTGGCCACATTGTAATGAACATTTTAGGCACTCTTCGTATTGTTGGGCCACGTTACTAGGTTATTTAAAAAATTATCTGGAAAACGGGGTTGTCGTACCTTTCGAGGATAGGGAATAAGTTTTTTAGTAACTTCAACTTATGAAAAAAGTTCTACTACTCGTTTCAGCTGCAGTAATATTTGCAGGCTGCGGGGGTGACCAGCCAAAAAATTTTAATGACTTGACTCAAGGTAGTCCGTTTATTATTGGAAAGAAAGACTACCTCAACTCTCCAATGGTTACAGCCGGAGACCGAGTTTATATGGTAGGTCATCAAGATGGCTCTTTTCCGGAGTTGGGCTGGCATTTAAAAGGAGAAATGGGCGGTATTTGGGATCACCCCATCAAATTAATGGACGGATTTGAAATATCATTGACCACTAATAACGATACCCTGATTTTAAATCAAGCAGAAAGCTTTACCAATTATCCATACGCGAATAAGCATAATTTTATATGGGAAGACCAACAACTAATTATAGAGCGTTGGCAATTTGTGCCGGATGGCAAAGAAGGATTGGGCATTCAACTGTTGGTCAAAAACCAAGGATCAGAACGAAAAATTGGCGTTAGTTTTACCGCTGCGAGCGATCTTAGACCTACCTGGTTAGGAGAACGCACCAACATGATCGATGGTAATGATATCGTCATTTTTAATGAAGAAGCTCAAGCTTATATATTCAAAGACAGCTTAAATCCGTGGTTTACGGTATTTGGGTCAAACTTTTCCTCGATCGATCATTCAAATGGACTTTCAGATTATGAAGGTAATGGTATTACAGGTTCTATAGATTATTCCTTGCATCTCGCTCACAATGATACCGGCCTTATCAATTTTACTATAGCGGGTTCTTATACTTCGGAAACGGAAGCATGGGATACCTATGAATCTATTCAGAAGAACATAGAGAAAGACCTAACTTCAAAACGCCTCAGATATGAAAGCCTGGCTCAAAAATCCAGACTAACCATCGCCGATAAAGAAATTGAACAAGCCTTTGAATGGGTTAAGTATAACTGTGATTGGTTGATACGCACTGTACCGGAAATTGGCACCGGAATAGGTGCAGGAATACCGGATTACCCATGGTGGTTTGGCGTTGATAGCGAATATAGCCTCCAGGGGTATATGGCAGTTGGACAAACCGAAGCCGTCTACAGCACTATCCGTCTGCTCGACAGCGTTTCCAACGCGTTAAACGGTAACGGAAGGATCATTCATGAAATGTCAACTAACGGTTCGGTCTACAACAAAGGTAACATCAACGAAACACCGCAATTCGCCTCGCTGATCTGGAAAGTATATCGATGGAATGGTGAAATTGAATTTCTACAACGCTATTTCCCTACGGTTGAAAACGGACTTGACTGGTTACTCAACGAGAACGACTCCAACAAGAATGGTTTTCCCGATGGCTACGGGATGATGGAGATCCACGGAATGGATAGCGAAATGATCGATGTAGCGGTTTATTCGCAAAAAGCATTTCAAGATGCGTCGCAAATGGCCATGGAACTTGGAAAAGATGAACTTTCAAAACGGTATGATTCCATCGCCAATCTACTGAAGATCAATATAAATGAACAGTTTTGGAGCGAAGAATTCAACTCCTATGCCGATTTTATTGGTACAGACGAACAGGCCCTTCTGCTAATTGAGGCAGCTATTGTGCGTGCGGACACACTTCACAAACCATGGGCCGTGTCCGAATTGCAACAAACCAAAAAATATATCTTAGCGAACCCATCTTCAAAACCGAGACCCTTTGTTTTACATCACAACTGGGTTGTGAACACACCCATGGAGATGAAGATCGCCCCCTATGATATTGGGATCAAAGCTTTGATAACAGCAGAGAAGTTTGTGAATCCGTTCGGGGTGTTTGTAACAGGGATCGATCGCGATGAGTCTGCTGGCTCAGACGAGAGTTCTTTCAAAGGCAGTGAGATATTTTCATATACCGGAGCCGTGATGACCCTACCCACAGGGGTGCAAATTATCGCCGAAAATAATTATGGCAGACCGGATCAGGCTCTCAATTATTTAAAAAGAATAACACGCACATTCAGCTATGCCCTTCCCGGCAGTATTTATGAAGTCTCCCCCGATTATGGTATGATGACCCAAGCCTGGAATATTTATGGCTTTGCAGTACCCATCGTCGAGCAGTTCTTCGGGATACAACCGGATGCCGCACACAAAAAAGTTGTGATCGCACCGCAAATGCCTTCAGAATGGGATGATGTGTCACTAGAAAATGTGCAGGTAGGCAACAATGAGATTTCAGTATTTTTCTCAAAAGAAGAAGGGCAAACCAGGGTAAGAGTAACTCAAGATAAAACTGATTGGACACTGGAAATTCAGCTTCCGAAAAGGAAAAATACCAGTGTGGACATTCTCAGCGAAAAGGTAAAAACCAGCGAATCCGAAACTCACTATATTTTTTCAACGATTGGAAGTGAATTAGAAGTAGCTCTAGTGGATTGAGATAAATTAATGTGGCATTATTTATTCCTATCTAATGCATATGCTAATTAATTACCTTTGCCCCATGATCAAACAAATTTCCAGCCTTCAGAATCCGTTGGTAAAGCAAATGTTGCAACTCATAGAGAAGTCAAGAGAGCGACGAAAGTCGGGATTATTTGTAATTGAAGGTCAAAGGGAGATACAGTTGGCGTTAAAAGGAGATTATACACTCAAAACAGTTTTGATATGCCCTGATATTATTACTGAATTTGAATTTTCAGAAATAAAAGATAACCTAAGTGAGACCACCGAAATAATTGAGATATCGGTCGGAGTATACCAAAAATTAAGCTATCGTACTACTACGGAAGGGATACTGGCTATTTCTCAAACAAAAGATCTCTCGCTTGAAAATCTCGATCTATCAACGGAAAACTCACTTATTTTAATAGCAGAAGCTCCTGAAAAACCCGGAAATATTGGAGCACTCCTGCGTACAGCAGATGCGGCTAATCTCGATGCTGTTATCTTTGCAAATCATAAGACCGATATGTATAACCCCAATATTCTACGAAGTAGTGTGGGTTGTTTATTTACAAATTCTGTTGCGACCGCTGGTACTACCGAAATTATCACCTACTTAAAGAAAAATAACATCAACATTTATTGTGCAACCTTGCAAGGATCTATACAATACCACGGCTGTGACTTTACTGGAAATTCTGCTATCGTAGTGGGTACCGAGGACATTGGTTTATCGGCAGAATGGCTGAAAAACAGTACCGAAAATATCATCATCCCCATGCGAGGTGAAATTGATTCATTGAATGTCTCTGTAGCTGCCGGAATTCTTATATTTGAGGCGATAAAACAGCGAAACTTTATTTAATAATTACACATTATTCACTCAAACTCAATGACCTCGCAGACTCTCTTCTACATCATTATAGGTATTTTAGTCGTCAATTTTGTCATCGATAAGATCCTTGATCTACTCAATGCTCGACGGTTTCAAGATTCCGTTCCACCAGAACTGAAGGATGTATACGACAATTCTGAATACGAAAGATCCCAATTATATAAGCGAGAGAAATACCATTTTGGCAGGCTTACCGGAACTATTTCCATAGTGGCTACGTTACTTTTCTTCTTCTTTGATGGCTTTGCCTTAGTCGATGGGATTGCCCGTACATATTCCGATAATAATATCATTATTGCGATTGTCTTCTTCGGAATAATAATGCTTGCAAGTGATCTGTTAGGGACTCCATTTTATTATTACAGCACTTTTGTGATCGAGGAGAAATATGGTTTCAACAAAACGACGCGAAAGACTTTCATTTTTGACAAATTCAAGGGTTGGTTGATAGGCGCGATAATTGGAGGGGGATTATTAGCAATTATTATTTGGTTTTATGAGAGTACGGGCGTCTATTTCTGGTTGTATGCATGGGGGATCGTCACGGTCTTTTCGGTATTTATGAATCTGTTTTACGCTCGTCTTATCGTGCCCCTATTCAACAAACAAACACCGCTGGCTGATGGTTCTTTACGTAGGCAAATAGAAAAATATGCCAGCAAAGTTGGTTTTAATTTAAAGAATATTTTTGTGATCGATGGTTCCAAAAGAAGTACCAAGGCTAATGCGTATTTTTCGGGCTTTGGCAGGGAAAAGCGAATCACTTTATACGATACATTGATCAATGATCTGGAGGAAGACGAGATCGTGGCAGTTCTTGCGCACGAGGTGGGACATTACAAGCTGAGGCATATAATTTACAATATGGTAGCCACTGTGATCACCACCGGATTTACCTTTTGGTTACTATCCCTTTTTGTTGGTAATGCAACGCTATCGGAAGCTTTAGGTGTTTCACAGCCTTCATTTCATATTGGGTTAATCGCGTTTGGGGTTTTATATACACCCATTTCCGAAATAACCGGGTTGTTTATGAACTACATCTCACGAAAATTTGAATTTCAGGCAGATGACTATGCCAAAACGACATATGCAGCCTCTCCCTTGATTTCAGCGTTAAAAAAACTGTCCAAAAATAGTTTGAGCAACCTCACTCCCCACCCGGCTTATGTTTTTATGTATTATTCGCATCCTACTTTATTGAAACGGTTTCAGAATTTGATGAAATAATTCTGAAACAATGATTTCAATGTTTTACGGCACAATTGGCGCAAAATTTGTTGTTCATTATCACACAATATTGTATTTTTAATTTATGACGAAAGCAGCAATCATAGCCGAAAACAAGGAAATTGCTAAAGAGTATAAGGAATTATTGAAAATTAGCTACCGTACCCTTTCAGCCGCCGATAAAAAACTCATTCGGTCTGCGTTTGATGTGGCTGTAGATGCGCATAAAAATCAGCGTCGAAAAAGTGGGGAAGCCTATATTTTTCATCCAATAGCCGTGGCCAAGATAGTGGCTTCGGAAATTGGCCTCGGTGCCACTTCTATCATTGCAGCACTACTACATGATGTAGTTGAGGATACCGAATACGGCCTGGCCGATATCGAACAAATGTTCGGTGAAACCGTGGCTCGCATCGTGGATGGTTTAACGAAAATTTCGGCACTGGAGTATGACAGTAATGTATCCCTGCAGGCTGAAAATTTCCGTAAAATGCTGTTGACACTCAATGAAGACATCCGGGTAATCATCATAAAAATTGCCGACAGACTTCACAACATGCAGACCATGGATTCTATGCCGGAAGACAAACAGGTTAAGATCGCTTCAGAAACGCTCTACATCTATGCCCCAATGGCCCACCGTATTGGTTTGTATAATATTAAAACCGAATTGGAGGATTTGGGCCTCAAATACACCGAACCTGAAGTTTACAATGATATCCTCAGTAAAATAAAAGATAGCAAAGAGGAGCAAGATCAGTATATAAAGGAATTTTCAAAAGTGCTCGAAAAATCCCTGGATGACGAAAAACTGGATTATGAAATAAAAGGTCGTCCAAAATCAATTTTTTCTATACGGAGAAAAATGATCACCCAATCCGTTTCTTTTGATGAAGTGTATGACAAGTTCGCTGTTCGAATTATTTACAAAAGTGATACTGAAAGCGAGAAATTTTTCGCCTGGAAGATCTATTCGATTGTAACCGATCACTTCCAGCCGAACCCAATGCGGTTGCGAGATTGGATCTCTTCACCAAAATCCACCGGTTACGAAGCCCTCCATATCACGGTAATGGGCCTCAAAGGACGTTGGGTAGAAGTTCAAATACGCAGTGAACGCATGAACGAGATCGCGGAAAAAGGCTATGCCGCGCACTACAAATATAAAAACACCGAAAAAGAAGATGGAGGCCTGGATGACTGGCTCGATAAGCTACAGGAAACATTGCAAAATGAAGAAATTAATGCTGTGGATTTTGTCGAAGAATTCAAGTTGAACCTTTATGCAAAAGAAATTTTTGTGTTTACTCCCAAAGGAGATCTGTATTCCTTACCCAAAGGATCGACGGCGCTTGACTTTGGCTTTCATGTGCATACTGAAGTTGGTTTGCATACCCGTGGCACAAAAGTAAATGGAAAATTGGTTCCGTTGAGTCATGAACTGAAAAGTGGGGATCAGGTAGAAATTATCACTTCAGCAAAATCCATTCCCTCTGCCAACTGGCTTAATTTTGTAGTGACCGGGCGAGCACGATCAAAAATTAAATCTTCGTTAAAAGCTGAACAAAAACAAATTGCAGCTGATGGGAAAATAGTCCTGGCGCGCAAATTAAGGTCGCTTAAGATCACTCTGGACGAAAGAACCATCAACCAATTGGTGGGTTATTTCAAAATAAAAACAAGCCTGGATCTGTTTTATCGGATTGGTGCAGGAATTATCACCAACCCCATGCTGAAAGATTATGCTGCGGCAAGGAGCAATAAATTCGTAAGTTTTTTCAAAAATAGAATTCGTAAACCCAGTTTTCCCGAGGAGATCAATAAAGACGAACTCACTTTTAAATATGACCAATTGGTTTTTGGGAAGGAGGAAGAAAAACTCGATTATAAAATATCCAGCTGTTGTAATCCTATTCCGGGCGATGATGTATTCGGATTTGTTACCGTAAACGAGGGTTTAAGGGTTCACAAGCAAAATTGTCCCAATGCCCTGCAGCTGCAAAGCCATTACAATTATCGCATCATGCCGGCCAAGTGGATAGACTCTACACAACAAGAATTTAAAGCGAATTTGGTCATTACAGGTATAGATGCCATAGGACTTGTTAGTAATGTGACCAAAGTCATTTCAAACAACCTGCATATCGATATGAAAACTGTGCATTTTGATAGTGATGATGGGATCTTCACCGGAAAAATAACGGTGATAGTTAAAAATAAATCGATTCTTGATAATCTGGTAAAAAACATTAAAAAAATAAACGGAATTGATAAAGTGACAAGAGTTTAAAATGAGTAACTTTGCCTCTTCGCTATGAGTGCAGCTGCAGACACAAAAAATCAGGCTATTGTAAAAAACGTTTTTACGGGTTTTCTCGAAGAAAATGGACATCGTAAAACTCCGGAACGCTACGCTATTTTACAAGAAATTTACGGCCACGATGATCATTTTGATATTGAATCCTTATACATCAATATGAAAAACAAAAATTACCGTGTGAGTCGTGCAACACTTTACAACACTATCGAGTTATTGCTGGAATGCGGTCTGGTGCGCAAGCATCAATTTGGTCAAAATCTGGCACAATACGAAAAGTCTTATTTCGACAGGCAGCATGATCACGTTATCCTTTCTTCCGGAGAAGTGATTGAATTTTGTGACCCACGCATTCAAACGATCAAAAAAACGATAGAAGAAGTTTTTAACATTGAAATAACCAATCATTCGTTGTATTTCTACGGAAACCGAAAAACTCCCAACACCTGAATTTATGGCAGTAGACCTACTACTTGGATTACAATGGGGCGACGAAGGAAAAGGAAAAATCGTCGATGTTCTGACTAAAAATTATGATATAATTGCCCGCTTTCAAGGAGGTCCTAACGCCGGACATACTTTAGAGTTTGATGGTATCAAACATGTTCTAAGAACCATCCCTTCCGGTATTTTTCACAATAAATCAGTCAACGTCATAGGAAATGGTGTAGTTATAGACCCTGTGGTTTTTGTGAAAGAGTTGGAAGGTCTCAAGCCGTTCAATATCGATTATAAGTCCAAACTACTAATTTCCAGAAAAGCACATTTAATACTACCTACACATAGATTGTTGGACGCCGCCAGTGAAGCCGCAAAAGGAAAGGCGAAAATCGGTTCAACGCTCAAGGGAATCGGCCCGACTTACATGGATAAGACAGGCCGTAATGGGATTCGGGTTGGCGATATTGAGATGGATGGGTGGAAGGAGAAATACCGCGCTCTAGCCGACAAGCATGAAAGCCTGATCTACTTTTACAAAGTGGATATCCAATACGATCTGGACGAAATGGAAAAAGAATTTTTCGAAGCCATAGAGATCTTAAAATCGTTGAAGTTTATTGATAGTGAAGAATACTTGCGTGATGCGATAAAAAAAGGAAAGAGTATTTTAGCCGAAGGAGCCCAAGGATCATTACTCGATATTGACTTTGGAACCTATCCATATGTGACTTCTTCCAATACCACTGCAGCGGGTGCCTGTACAGGATTAGGAATAGCCCCCACAATGATAAAAGAAGTATATGGTATTTTTAAAGCATATACCACTCGCGTGGGATCCGGACCTTTCCCCACTGAATTGTTGGATGATGTTGGAGCCAAAATGGCGAAGATCGGCAATGAATTTGGTGCGGTAACAGGAAGACCCCGACGCTGCGGATGGTTGGACCTGGTGGCTCTAAAATATACCTGTGCTATAAATGGTGTCACACAATTAATGATGATGAAAAGCGATGTGCTGAGCGGTTTTGATTCTTTGAAAATTTGTACCGCTTACAACTACAAGGGTGATATCATTAAACACTTGCCCTACACTATAGAGGAAGAATATGTTACGCCCATCTATACCGAAATGAAAGGATGGAAACAAGATCTGACAAAAATGAGCGATACTGCTCAGTTTCCACAGGAATTAAATGACTATATCCACTTTTTGGAAAAAGAACTTGAAATAGCCATCAAAATTATATCTGTTGGGCCTGATAGAACACAGACCATACTTAGGTAAATGAGCGACCTTCAAGGTGTTGCCGCTGGTCTCCCGGGAGGTCTTTTTCCGTATAACATTGGTAGTTCAAAAATTAAGAATTACCTTTTTTTAATATATCCTTAGTACCCTATTTATACGATAATTAGTATACTTGTTTGTTGAAAACGACTTTTTACATATCACTCCTTTTTCTTTTCTTCGGAATCACGCTTAGATCGCAAGTGAAGATCATCGATACCACAAAAACGACGAAAGTATCAGTAAAGTCGGGATACTTTGAAAAGAAACCTGAATTTCCCGATGCGGTTATCTATACTCGTGACAATAGTGGGCAGGTTTATATTGTCCATGAGGATGTTGAAATGTGGTGCGATCAGGCCTATGTTTATTTTAAAGACAATTTTGTAAAGGCTTATGGTAATGTACGTATTGAGCAGGGAGACTCTATCCAAATGCGAAGTAATTATGCCGAGTATAACGGAAATACCTCCTTCGCTTTCGCCAGTGGCAATGTGGTTCTAACCGAACCATACACTACGCTCCATACAGATACACTTTATTTTGACCGCATTAAACAACAAGCCTATTATCGATCCGGTGGAACGGTTCGGGATACAGCCAGTATTTTAACCAGCCGGATTGGTCGTTATTTTGCCAAAAGTAAAAAATATCAATTCTTATCAAACGTTAAAATTGTAAACCCTAAGTATACGGTCAACTCCCCCCAGTTGGATTTCTATTCTGAAACCGGAGTAGCCTATTTGTATGGTGCATCAACCATAGTTAGTGAAACCAGTACGGTATACTGTGAGCGTGGTTATTATGACACACGTGCAGATACAGGTTATTTTGTGAAAAATTCAAGGATCGATTACGAAAATCGGACTCTTTACGGGGATAGCATTTATTTTGACCGAAATAAGAGTTTTGCCTCCGCGACCAACAATATTAAAGTTTTAGACACCATTAATAAAACTATAATTCTGGGACATTATGCCGAAGTATTTCGTGCGAAGGACTCTGTATTCATTACAAAACGCGCAGTCGCGATTACCCTGCAAGAGAATGACTCTGTGTATGTTCATGCGGATACTTTACAAGTGACCGGAAAGCCGGAAAATAGAATTATAAAAGGCTTTTACCGGGCTCGAATGTTCAAGCGAGGTCTGGAAAATGAACTGCCCACAAGCGGAAAGTGTGATTCTATTTATATCAACCAAAAGCTCGGAATTACTAAATTACTGAGCAATCCGGTGTTGTGGAGTGGCGAAAATCAAATAACCGGTGACACTATTCATATTTTAAACAATAAAGAGACGGAAGAATTAGACACTTTGAAGGTGTTCAATAACGCCTTTTTAATTCAGAAGGATAGTGCCGGATACAACCAGGTAAAAGGAGAAAGACTCATCGGTTTGTTTACCAATAACAAATTGGATACAATTAATATCATCAAGAATAGTGAGGTAGTATATTATTTCAGAAATGATAATGAAGAGTTGGTTGGGATAAACAAGACCCTTTCAAGTTCCATACTATTGTATCTGGAAGAACAAAAAATTGTCGGAATGAAATTCATCAAGAAAGTTCCCGGCAAAGTATATCCTGAAAGTGCTCTTCCCGAAAACGCTCGAATACTTCCCGGCTTTCTTTGGCGAGGTGATGAACGGCTGATGAAAAAGAGCGATCTCTTCAAAGGCAAGCCAAAACCCATACTTCCGAAGATAAAAGGAATCCCTTTACCCGAGGATGAAGGTGATTTCTTTGAAGACATCCCCGAAGATGACCTAATGATTCCCGATGCATCGAAATTAAGTCCGAAGGACTTTCAAAATAGAGAGGAAGATCCTAAGTTCAAGACCGCCAATAAAGATTCTTTGGAAATAAATAAAAAAGATATTCCTCAGAAAAAAGACAATTGATACTATGTTGTCAGACTTCCTAAAATATCAGGCACAAACCAGCATGTATCCTTTGGCGATGGAAATTTCACATGCCAAAGGCAGTTATATCTACGATACTGCCGGGAACGCACATTTAGATTTTGTGGCTGGAGTTTCGGTTTGTTCTTTGGGGCACGGTCACCCAAAAGTAATCAAGGCTGTAAAAGATCAAATGGATCGCTACGCACATGTGATGGTATATGGTGAATACGCTCAGCAACCCGCCGTGAATCTATCAAAATTGTTGGCCGAAAAACTTACCCATCCTCTTGATACAACTTACCTCGTCAATAGTGGTACCGAGGCGATTGAAGGCGCCTTGAAGTTAGCCCGGCGTGCCACAGGACGAAGCGAAATAATATATGCTCACCATGCATATCACGGTAATACCATGGGTTCATTGAGTGTTATGGGATATGAAGAACGCAAAAAACCCTTCGGTCCGCTGCTGCCGGAATGTCACTCAATTTTATTTAATTCTGAAGCGGATATCAAAAAGATCACACAAGGTACAGCTGCCGTAATATTAGAGACCATTCAAGGAGGTGCAGGATTTATCCTGCCTGAAAATGACTATCTGAGGAAAGTGAAACTTCGATGCGAAGAGATTGGTGCCCTTTTGATCCTGGATGAGATTCAGACAGGATTCGGACGGACAGGTAAACTCTTCGGATTTGAACATTATAACACAGTCCCGGATATTTTAGTGATGGGCAAAGGAATGGCCGGTGGCCTTCCCATTGGAGCTTTTACGGCATCTAATAGTTTGATGTCTGTACTGAAAAACAATCCAAAAATGGGCCATATCACGACATTTGGTGGCAATCCAGTTATAGCATCGGCCGCGTTGGCGACCCTAAAAGAAATCATAGAATCCGATCTGATGATACAAACCCTTCAGAAGGAAAAATTATTCAGATCATTATTGAAACATCCTCTTATCACAGAAGTGAGAGGAAAGGGATTGATGTTGGCTATTATGGTCGATTCTGCAGAAATCGCTACTGAGATCATTCTAGCGTGCAAAGACAAAAATTTAATCCTCTTTTGGTTACTATTCGAGCCCCGTGCCATACGTATTACTCCTCCATTGACTATTACCGAAACAGAAATTAGAGAAGGTTGTGCCATTTTGACGGATGTTCTCGATGAATTTCATAACAATTAATTGTTTTTCAACTAATTGTTATTCAACATCTTATTAGCTCAAAACCGGTGTTAATAAGCTTGTTAACAACAAAAGGGGCACGACTCTTGAATGCTTCATTACATTAGTATCTTTAATTTGAAGAAACAGTTAAAACGGTGCGTATGCATTTAAGCCCTAACGAGCATAACAATTTTTCACTTTCCCGATTTGAATCCATGTTAAAGACTAATGATGTGTACTTTTTCGACTCCGAAGAGTTCGAAGAGATAATTCATCACTATTTGGAAAATGGAAAGATAGCCCTCGCAAAAAAAGCAACGAAGCTTGGTTTGGAGCAGCATCCTGCTACCACAAGCTTAAAGTTATTTCAAGTAGAGATGTACATATTCGAAAACGAATTGGACACCGCGGAGGCCTTACTGGATGACCTCTATGTTTTGGAACAATCCAATGAGGAGATCTACATCCAAAAAGCGAATATATATTCGCGTCGTGATGCACATAAAAAAGCGATCAACTTGCTGGGAAAAGCATTGGAGATCACTTCAGACGAGTCTGATGTGCTCTCATTAATGGGCATGGAATATCTGTTCATGGAGGACTTCGAAAATGCCAAATACTACTTCATGAAATGCCTGGAACAGGATGAGAACGACTATTCGGCGCTGTACAATATCATCTATTGTTTTGATTATCTGGAACAAAACGAGGTCGCCATTGAATACCTCAATAACTATTTGAATAAAAACCCATATTGCGAAGTCGCCTGGCATCAGCTGGGGAAACAATATTTTATCCTGAAAGATTATAAAAAAGCACTCGCAGCCTTTGATTTTGCTATCATTAGCGACGACTGCTTTATAGGAGCTTATCTGGAAAAGGGAAAGGTGCTGGAGAAATTGAAAGAGTATGAGATGGCCATTGAAAGTTATTCGATTACATTGGGATTGGACGATCCAACGTCGTTTGCCTTGTTGCGAATTGGCAAGTGCTATGAGAAGCTAAAGAATAATGAATTGGCCCTTCAGTTCTACAGTAAATGTGTGGAAGAAGATGCATTATTGGACAAAGGCTGGATCGCTATAACCGATTTTCATTTCAGAAAAAAGGATTTTCAAAAAGCACTTTATTATATTGAGAAAGCTATCGATATCGATACGGAAAATGAATTGTATTGGAAGCGTTATGCAAAGATCAACAAACGGCTCAATCTTTTTGAAGAGGCCGAACATGGCTTCAGGAGAAGCATCGAGTTGGGCAATTATGAAATGGAGACTTGGTTGTCGCGCTGTGATATTCTCATTGAGTTAGGCGAGTACGATGCGGGAATAAAAAATCTCATACAGGCGGCAGAATTCTACCCGGAGAATGCAGAGATCGAATATAGGCTGGCGGGATTGTATTACAAACTTTTGGAAGACAATAAAGCAGAGTTTCACTTGAAAAATGCCCTGGACCTGGACGATCAGTTTTCATTGATCATCGAGGAATTATTTCCAAAAGTATTTAGAAAACAGAGCGTTCAGCAATTAATCAATAATCACAGGAAACCGTCGTTATAAAATTCTTATTTTTGAGGCTCATTAACGTAAGCCTTACTTATGCGATCTCGTAATTTCTTTCAAAACATTATCATTTTGTTAAAAGGTATGGCTATGGGTGCCGCGGATGTTGTTCCGGGTGTTTCCGGAGGGACGATAGCCTTTATATCGGGTATTTATGAAGAGTTGATCGAGACCATCCATAAATTGGATTTTGGCTTCTTTAAAATTTGGAAAAAAGAAGGGATAAACGCTGCATGGAAGCGATATAATTTTGGTTTTCTATCAATTTTATTCAGTGGTATTTTAATGAGCATATTATCTTTGGCAAAATTGATCACCTGGTTACTTGTCAATCATCCCATTGCCGTTTGGTCCTTCTTTTTTGGCCTAATTATCGCCAGTATACTTTTTATTGCCAGGCAAATAACCCAATGGAGAATAAGTTCTATTCTAGCCATGATTTTAGCCGCCGGATTTTCTTATTTCATTACCATTTTAGAACCAATTGGATCTCCAGACAATACTTGGTTCTTGTTCTTTGCCGGGTTTATTGCCATTATCGCGATGATCTTACCAGGTATTTCAGGAGCTTTTATCCTACTTTTGCTGGGTGCCTATGAAGCTATCATCGGTACTATTACTCAATTTATTGAAGGGGCTATGACGCTGGATTGGAATTTATTTTCTGAAGCGCTTATAAAATTAATTGTTTTTGCCTTGGGCGCTATTATTGGATTAAAGGCCTTTTCAAGAGTTTTGAACTGGATGTTCAAACACCATAAAAATATTATACTTACCGTATTAACGGGTTTTATGATAGGCGCCCTCAACAAAATATGGCCCTGGAAAGAAGTGCTGAAATACCGTATCAATCATAGTGGAGAAGAAGTTCCGTTTCTTGAAAGAAGTATTCTTCCGGATAATTACGAAGGGAATGCACAACTGCTCTATGCGCTCATTTTTTTGGTTCTAGGATTTCTAACCATTTTTATTCTTGAACGTGTAGCCACCATAAAAAAGAAAGCTTAAATGAACGAAACTCGCACTTTTGGCGATAGAGTCTGGCTGGTCCTAAAAGGGTTGGCAATGGGTGCGGCCAATAAGGTACCGGGTGTCTCGGGTGGAATGGTAGCCTTTGTCGCCGGATTTTATGAGGAATTTATCTACTCGCTTCAAAAGGTGAACGGCAAGGCGTTCAAACTGCTTATTAACGGCCGATTTAAAAGTTGTTGGACCTATATCAACGGTCGATTTTTAGGATTGCTGATCCTGGGAATGGTGATCAGCTATTTTAGTGTTTCTAAATTATTAGATTACTTTTTAATACACTATGAGCTCTACGTCTGGAGTGTGTTCTTTGGTATGATCATTGGATCTATCTATTATGTCGCCAAGGATTTTGGTGATTGGAGCCGAAAATATCTTGCCTATTTGGTTTTCGGGATCATCGTGGGTATTGGCATTAGTTTCCTGGAACCAGCGCAAGAAAATGATAACTTACTTTTTGTATTTCTCTGCGGAATCATAGGAGTGAGTGGAATGACTTTACCCGGTCTTTCCGGTTCTTTTATACTTATCCTTCTCGGAAATTATGTATTGCTTTTGGTCGACTCTGTCAATGCAATGTATGATACGATAGCTGCGATTTTGCACGGTGATTTTAGCTTTACGAAAAACGCTGTACAAATGGATTTGTTAAAGGTGCTAGTTGTTTTTACTGCCGGGTCTTTGACCGGATTAGTTTCATTATCACACTTTTTAGGTTATTTTTTAAAACGCTACAAAAAAGCTACCTTCGCTGTGATCATCGGATTTATAACGGGTTCACTGGGAGTGGTTTGGCCCTGGAAAAATAAGGAGTTTGACTTTGACCCAAGTGGCAATATTATGCTGGATGCCAATGGACAGGAAATCATCAGTGGATATAAACGATTTTTTCCTATGGAATTTTCGTTAGACACATTTCTGGCAATTTTCTTTATTATTTTAGGTATTTTTATCATTCTGAGTTTGGTCTGGTATCAACATCTAAAAACCCAAAAAAATGACTAAATACGGGCTTATTGGAAGAAACCTGGGTTATTCTTTTTCGAAGACATTTTTCACTGCAAAATTCGAACAAGAAAAACGGAAGGATACATACCACAATTTCGATATTGAGGATATAAATATGCTTTCTCAAATTCTTAAGGAACAAAAGGATATTAAAGGTTTAAACATTACCAACCCATACAAAGTAACTGTTATGCCACTACTGGATCGAATCGATAAAGAAGCCCAGAAGATAGGTGCGGTCAACACAGTAAAAGTGTTAAAAGATGGTAGGCTCGCCGGTTATAACACAGATCATTACGGCTTCGCGAGATCATTGGCGGATGTTCTTCCTCTGGAAGAAAAAACAGCGTTGATCCTGGGTACAGGTGGGGCTTCCAAGGCCGTTGGTTACGTTTTAGATGCTATGGACTTCGAGTATTTGATTATCTCGCGCGACAAGTCTGAAGAGACACTCACCTATGATGAACTTACTCGTGAGATCATGGAAAAGCATTTTCTTATTGTCAATTGTACCCCCTTAGGAACTTTTCCAAACATTGAGGAATGTCCTGATATTCCATATCAACATATCACAGAAAAACACGTATGTTTTGACCTTGTCTACAACCCGAGAGAAACCGAATTTATAAAACGCGGCTTCGCTAAAGGAGCCAGAGTAAGCAATGGTCTCAAAATGTTGGAGTATCAGGCCATAAAAGCGTGGAATATTTGGAAATCCTGATATATGCCGGAAAATCCTCAAAAATAGTCCACACCTTTTGCCATGTGCGGAGTTGTTAGTATCTTCCAGCATATTAGAATTACGAACCATAACATTGAAATATATGTCTGACAAAGAATTGCAAAACGAAAAAATAAATGAGTCTGTAGAAACTGTCCAGGCTACAGGCCCGAAAACTACAGGGAATTTAGAAGAAAAAACAGAATCAGCGAAGGATGTTGAAACTGAAGTAATTGCTGAAGATACAGCGGATTCCGAAGAACCAGTTGAAAAGAATTCAGAAGAAATAAAATCTGTCGAAACTACAGAAAAACCTTCAGTAGAAGAAGTAAAAAAAGAAGACCCTTCGGAAGAACGTAAAGCTGAAAAATCGTCGAAATTGCCTGCAGATAAGACGGGAGCTGAAGAGGATCCATCCGTGGCAAAAGAAAATGATGAGGATGAAGAAGTCACCTCATCCGACGATGATGAACACCATGAAGAAACGGAAGCTGAAGAGGAAAAAGACTACCATGCCCTTTCAAAAGAACAATTAATTACCGAGTTTCAAAAGCTACTCAAGGATAATTCCATTCAGAAAATTAAGAACGACGTAGAGAATATTAAAACAGAATTTAACGCAAAATTCGAGGATGAATTAGAGAGTAGTAAGGGGGAGTTTTTGGCCGAAGGTGGAAATATAATTGATTTTTACTATACTACTCCCCTTAAAAAACGATTCAATTCTTTGTATTTCGATTACAAAGAAAAAAGAAATGACTACTACAAAAACCTAAAGCGCGATTTACAAGCAAACTTTAAAAAGCGCGAAGAACTTATCGATGAGTTAAAAGGCCTTCTGAACGCCGAGGAAAATATCAATACAACTTATAAGCATTTTAAAGATATCCAGGAAAGATGGCATACTGCAGGGGCCATCCCAAGAGACAAATACAACACCATTTGGAATACATATCGGCACCATGTCGAGAATTTCTATGATTTCTTGCATTTGAACAGGGAATTTCGCGATTTGGATTTTAAACACAATCTCGATCAAAAATTGAAATTGATAGGCCGTGCAGAAGAGTTGGCACAACAAGGTGATGTTGGTAAAGCATTTCGTGAATTGCAAATGTTACACAAAATGTGGAAAGAAGACATAGGACCTGTAGCCAAGGAGTTTCGTGAGGAAGTTTGGGAGAAATTCAGTGCGGCAACCAAAATAATCCACGATAAGCGACAGGAGTTTTTAAAGGATGAAGAGAAGTACTATGAGGGTAATTTGGATCTCAAGAATACTATTATCGATAAAATTAAGGAGATTCCCTCCAACACCGGTGATAATCACAAGGCCTGGCAAAATGCGATCAAAGAAGTGCAGAAACTTCGGGATCAATATTTTGAAGCAGGCAAGGTACCAAGGACCAAAACCAAAGAAATTTGGAAAAGTTTCAAAGAATCCACCCATGATTTCAACAAAGCGAAAAATAGGTTCTATAAAGATCAAAAAAAGGAGCAATTTATCAATCTTGAGAAGAAACGAGAGCTCATCGAGTTTGCTGAAGAAAATAAAGACAACGAGGATTTTGAGGTAGTGACGCCTTTGATGAAGAAGATCCAAAGTGATTGGAAAGCGATTGGCCATGTGCCCAGGAAAGAAAGTGACAAGGTCTGGAAACAATTTAAAAACGCTTGTAACCATTATTTTGATAGAGTCCATGTGGAACGCAATGAGGCGAACAAGGAAGAAATGGTCCATTTTGAGAAGAAGAAGGATTTTATGGATTCACTTTCAAATTTAAAATTTAGCGGAAAGCATACGGAGGATCTAAAAGTTATAAAAGATAAGATCTCCGAATGGAAAGACATAGGCCGTGTTCCTTTCAACAAACGTAATATCGAACGAAAATTCAATAAAGTTTTGGATGAACTCTTTGGTAAACTAAAACTTGACAAGCATGAGGTCGAGATGATACGTTTTGAGAATAAACTCAATTCTTTGGTATCACAGGAGGACGAACGTAAACTTCAGAATGAAGAATTCTTCATCTCCAAAAGAATTACAGATGCCCATGATGAAATTCGTCAATTGGAAAATAACCTTGGGTTCTTTCGACATACCGAAGAGGATAACCCATTGGTAAAAGAAGTTCAAAAGAACATAGCCGAACAAAAAGAACAATTGGATGTGTGGAAATCCAAGTTGGTTAAAATACGGTCATTACGTAAACAATAGTACCTCATGGAATGCCCGCTGTGTCATCGATCAACTTCCAATCAGCGGCAACTTTCACCACAGTTCTATAATTGCGATACTTGTGGGACAATATTCCGGCACTCTAACCATTATCTAACTTCAGAAAAAGAGAAAGAACGCTACTTGTCACACAACAATAATGTTGATGACATCGATTATCAATCGTTTGTCACGCCAATTGTCAATGAAGTTTGCCGATCATTTGACTCGAAT
>SMVB01208015.1_pt1 | contig 33837 bp, 33 predicted proteins | sample 2456461 | NCBI WGS metagenome assembly SMVB01 (sample SAMN11095934, study PRJNA526329) | marine sediment metagenome | biome: Marine sediment; feature: Surficial sediment; material: Deep marine sediment; isolation source: Hadal surficial sediment | place: Pacific Ocean | collected 2014-05 | depth... | reverse complement strand
GTGCGCAGCCGGTCAAGGTGAGGCGTCGGGGCAAATTATGTATTCCGCTGATGGACACATGTCAGCTCAATTGGGGTGTGCGGAAATGTCCATAGAGGCGATTGGAGAATTAAGTGGCCAGGAGCTTATTCGCCGCTTGAATCGAAGACACCTTACCTACTATGGTGAGTTCTCAGTTGACGAGGTCGCACAAACCGTGACCCATCATGTGGCAGGTAGTTCAATTCTCAATGGATATGTTGGAAGCGATCAGGTCCGGTCCTATTCCTTTGAATCAAATGACCGTCTCACGCTTCAACCTCCGGGGGGAGCCAGGCTGACATGGTTGCGGAACTGATTACGAATTTTGCTAAAAATCGGTTGGGGCCAGAAGTCACGATGAAATATTTTTGCACTTAGCGGTTTCAATTCGTATCAAAGCAAGCATCCTTGACTATGAAATCAACCACTAAGTCAGTAAATGGCGGGTCCAAACGCCAGCTAATATTAGCTGGAGTTGTGAGTGCCGCTGTATTCTGCATTGCCTGGGTATACGCTGGGCTCGCAATCTGGCCCGCCGCGGTTTTAGCAAACGATACGGCGTTGGACCGGCTTAGTTATGTGCTGATGAGCGAAATTTTTGTCGGTTTGATGCTCTTATTAGAATTGGCGCCGTTGCACGTCAGCGGTTTTTCTCGGATACGAGTAGAGACGGTTCTATGCCTGAGACTGGCTCGTCGCTGGATATAAATAAACGGTACTTACAGAATACGCAAGAACAGGTTCTTTTAGCCTTCATTGCTCATCTTGTGTTAGCACTTGTTGTGCCAGTTTCTATTTTGAATATCATCCCAGTACTTGTGGTCTTATTCGCTTTCGCAAGGCTGTGCTTTTGGATTGGGTATCACATCAGTCCTTCGGCCAGGGCTTTTGGTTTTGCTACGACATTCCAACCGACTGTCGGCGTCTATATTTAAGTGATTTAGCAAATTATTTTTACTGCGGTATAAAAAGGGATTCGGTGCTAACGCGATACTGAAATTAGACACGGAGGGCATTGGCAATGAGTGAAAATATAAAGGTGTTGGTAGGCACCCGCAAAGGTGCCTGGACCTTAAAAGGAAATAGCGACCGTAATCAATGGCAAGTGGAGGGGCCACTGCATCTTGGTTCCATGGTTTACCACTATACAGCAGACCCGCGGAAACCAGATTACCTGCTGTTAACTGAAAGCGGGGGGCATCTTGGGCCAAGCATTTTCCTTTCCAAAAACGGCGGAGAGACATGGACCGAGGCAACGACTCCACCGCAATTTCCACAAACCGACGATGATTCGGGGCGGAGCGTTGATCATACTTTCTGGTTGACACCGGGGCACAGTAGTCAACCTGACTGCTGGTATGCAGGTACGTCACCCCAAGGGCTTTTCAAAAGTGAGGACGGTGGTGACAATTGGAATGAAGTTGAAGGTTTGAATAATCATGCGGATTTTTTTGATTGGCGGGGTAACGATAAGGATGGCACACCAGATGGACCAAAACTACACTCGGTCATAGTAGGTGCACTCAGTGGCGGCTGACCAATTTTATTTCAGTATGACTATAGGGCAAAGAGGGGCGACTCAATGAAACACAAAATGATCAAGCTGCTTTCAATGGTCGTGAGCATGAGTCTGTTAACCAGTTTCACTTATGGTCAAGATCACGATATTGATAGTGAGCGCCATGATTATGTGGCAGCCCACGCCGAGCACCAAGAGCACAGGGCAAATCATGCCGATCATGACGCAGTTCATGGGGAACACCACGGCAATGGTGCCGCTAGTACTGAGTTCAGCCTAGGGGCGCCTTACCTGGCTATGGGACTGGCTCTCCCGTCCGAGGAGTTTATCGCGCTTCATTCTCGCCTGGTGAGAGAAGCTTCAATGGCCCTGGCCGAAGCAAACAATGTTATGGTTATCGTACAGTGGCCTTATGATTTGGCAAGCAATGAGGTTAAAGCACAATTCGACAGTAACCGCTCAGCAATAAAAGGCCTGGTGCCACTTTATGAATTAGCAATGCAGGAAACTGATGGGACGGTGTTGGTAAAAGTTCTAGAAGACATGGCGGATCACTGGTATGCGATTCGTCAGTTACATGCCGAGACACTCAATACAGATGAACTGGCTGCACTCGATCAGGCGTATAGCAATATTCTCTCGGCCCGTTAACATGAATAGAGTATTTGATTAACTTTTCAGCTGGCCCAGACAAAGAGTAAAGGAACAATAAAGGCCACTAAAATAGGATACTTGACAACCAGCCCATCAGGCCGCTGGCCAGTACCACTAACCAAGGCGGTAATTTCCAGAACATCAACGCAATAAGGGCTAGTAAGGCAAGCACGAAATCCTCGGGCTGGTGAATGGAACTGGTCCAAACCGGCTGGTAAAGAGCGGCAAGAAGCAGCCCGACTACGGCTGCATTAATACCAATCAGCGCCGCCTGCATTTGACTATTGCGACGCAGCGATTCCCAAAACGGCAGACAGCCCAACACAAGCAAAAACGCCGGCGTAAAAATAGCCAATAGAGTGAGCAGTGCACCCAGCCAACCGCCTGGACCCGATTGCATAGCGGCACCAAGAAACGCGGCAAAAGTAAATAGTGGGCCGGGCACGGCCTGGGCGGCACCATAACCTGCAAGAAAGACCTCCGTGTCAATCCAGCCTGTCGGTATTACTTCGGTCTGTAACAGAGGTAATACTACATGACCGCCGCCAAACACCAGGGAGCCAGCACGGTAAAACGCATCAATAATACTTACCGTTTCAGATGAACTTATCCGCGTTACAACTGGCAAGCCCATAAGTAGAATGAAAAACAGCGACAGATAAATCACTGCAGAAAGATGGCTCAACTTAATAGGTAGTGGTTCATGCTCACTTTGCAGGGCAGGTTTAATTAACCACAGGCCCAGTAATCCTGCCAACAAAATTACACCCACCAGGCCTAATACCGTTGGCGTAAGCAGTATGGCTGCACAGGAAGCGGCCATCAGGGAAACTCGCAGAGTATCGGTGCAGAAAGTTTTTGCCATGCCCCACACGGCTTGAGCAACAACGGCAACAGCGACGATTTTCAAGCCCTGCAACGCACCGGTATTCAGGACGAATGCACCGTCTGTCATACCCAGGGCGAAGAGGGCTAATACGATTGCAGAAGGTAGAGTGAAACCTAGCCAGGCGGAAAAGGCACCGGAGTATCCGCCACGGCAAAGTCCTAAAGAGAATCCTACCTGACTGCTGGCTGGTCCAGGAAGAAACTGGCAGAGAGCAATCAGGTCGGTGTAGTTCTTGTCTGAGAGCCAGTGTCTGCGACTGACAAACTCGTTTCGAAAAAAACCTAAATGCGCCACCGGTCCGCCAAACGATGTCAGTCCGAGGCGTAGGAATATTAGGAATATCTGCCAGGGATTCTGGTCATTGGCAATCTGTTGATCCATACGGATTATTGTTATTCAGCATGATTGGGTAGGAGATTTAGGCGAACAGCATAACTGAACTTAGGAATAGAATCCTGTCTTCCTCAATATGGGCTTCAACACGGCTGTGTTGCAAACCAGGTTCTATCCAAAGGCGTTTAACGAAGACAATACCAGCGTGATCGCCGTTTCTTGACAGGCTGACTCATGCCTGCGAAAGTGCTTCTTGATAGCGGATTAGTTAGAGAATCACAAGGAAGCTCCCGGTTGAAAACAAGACAACCGGCACGTTTGGCTATTCGTTTCTAAGGAGCCTATGAGAGAAAAATAATGAATCTAGAAAACCTCCTGTTCGCAACTTTTCCGGTAGGACCTTTGCAGTGCAATTGCTGCATTATTGGTGATCCAGTCAGCAAAAAAGGAATAGTGGTCGATCCCGGAGGCGATGCTGATCTTATTCTTAACGAGATCCAGCGACTTGGCCTGACTATTACGGACATTATTCATACCCATGCTCACCTGGACCATATTCTGGCTGCCGGTGAAATTAAAAGGGCAACCGGCGCGACAATATCGGTCCACAAACAGGACAAATTTCTTTGGGATGACGTCGAAAGGCAATGTCAGCGATTCGGCGTACCTTATACTCCACAGCCTGATCCTGATCGATGGTTACAAGACGATGAGGGCCTTGCCTGTTGTTCCGGTGTTACTATGCACACGCCGGGTCATACACCCGGATCGCTGTGTTTTTTGTTTGAGCAATATGGCCTATTAGTTGCTGGAGATACTTTGTTTAAACGCTCAATTGGTCGCACGGACTTTGAGTATGGGAATTTTTCAGCTATTGAAAATTCAATAAAGAGTAGATTGTTCACCTTGGATGAGGAGACCCTGGTTATAACCGGACATGGTCCGAGTACGACTATAGGTGAAGAGTTACGGGATAATCCCTTTATTAGGGTTTAGGCCGGAGGAACGAGTTGAATCATTCGAGCCCTGTCAGCTTATTCAGTATCATCTTAGCTGTCCGCGACTATGAATGCGATATGCAGGGGATTGTGAATAATGCGGTATACCAGAACTATCTTGAGTGGGCGCGACATTGTTATCTACGAAGTCGCGGACTAGATTTTGCCGATTTGACCCGGCGCGGCATCATTGTTGTGGTAATCAAAACTGAACTTGACTACCTCAGATCCTTGAAGAGTGGCGACAACTTCACCGTGACGGTCAGGACGCATATGGCTTCGAGGCTCAGGTTAGTGTTTGAGCAAAACATTTTCTTAAGTCCCGGTAGCGAGCTGGTAGTAAAAGCCAGCATCACTACAACCTGCATCAACGAACGTAACCGACCTTATTTTCATGAAGAGTTGAACCAGCTCTTGTAAAAACCGCGGCACTAAAATTCAAAAAAAACCCCTACATGATAGTGGGGAAGTATGTAGGGGTTTAAAGAGTAAGATTATCAACTCTTATAAAAATGTTTGCTGCCTGGCTTGGCACCTGCACCGTGGGCCTGAGAGCACAGACTAAAACGCAATCACTATTGTAGTAGAGCAGTTAATCAGGAATTTTCTTTCAGGCTAAAACATCTGAGTTGTCTATTCGGTTTGCAAGCGCCGGTTGGCCTGTTAGGTGGTTGCAAAATCCGGTGAAACTCGGGGGTTCGTATGACAAATTCAAGCAATATTGTTCAAGGCCAACTGCAACAAGAGCTCAGGCAGGTAGAGGACAATAAAGCGGATGTCTATGAAAAACGCACTCAACATAAAGACGCTGAGGGTAATACCTTATTCATCAATCGTTTGATTCTGGAGGACTCCCCTTACCTGTTGCAGCATGCCCATAATCCGGTGAATTGGTATGCATGGGGAGAAGAGGCTTTCAGTACCGCCCGAAGGGAAGACAAACCGGTATTTCTTTCAATCGGTTATTCCACTTGTCATTGGTGTCACGTTATGGAAGCGGAGAGTTTCGATAACGTTGAGGTGGCCAAGGTTCTCAATCAATTTTTCATTTGTATCAAACTGGATCGTGAGCAATACCCTGATATCGATGAGATCTATATGACATCAGTACAGATAATGTCAGGACAGGGAGGCTGGCCGATGTCCAACTTCTTATTAGCGGACGGAAAACCCTTTTACAGTGCAACCTATTTTCCACCACAACAGTTCTTGTCACTATTGACGCGGATTGCCTCTATTTGGCAGAAACAAAGAGCAGACCTGGTAGAGAGTTCAAGCAAGGTATTCAAGGCAATCGAGCAAGTGCTGCAAGGTCGACAGGAAATTCTCTCGGTGGATATGGAACGCATCGAAACATCCGCTGATGAGATGCTGAATCGGGAGGACAAACCACTAGGTGGCCTGGCAGGTGCACCAAAATTTCCTCAGGAGCCCTTGTTGTTCTATTTTCTCGAAGGGGCAATACGTAAACGCGATCTTGATAAATCGGAATTCTCTTTTCGTGCACTTGATGCGATGGGCCGCGGAGGAATTTACGACCAGGTAGCCGGTGGATTCCATCGTTACAGTACTGATGCCAGGTGGCTTGTACCGCATTTTGAGAAAATGCTTTATAACCAGTCGCAGCTTACAGGGGTTTATTTGCTCGCCTGGCGCTTGACTGGGAACTGGTTTTTCCGACGAATTATTCGCCAGACTTTGGACTATGTGTTGCGCGAGATGCAGAGTCCAGATGGCGGTTTTTTTTCCGCAACCGATGCCGACAGCGAAGATGTTGAGGGACTTTACTTTATCTGGACCATCAAAGAGCTCAAACAGCACCTCACAGAACAGGAGTTGGATTTGTGTGTGCGGATGTATGACTTGACAGAGGCTGGGAATTTTGAAGGAGCAAATATTCTTGCGCTTTCTTGTAGCTTGGATGGATTCGCCGAGGGCCGGCCCCTGGAAGAGTTCGAGGCAGACCTGGATAAGTTGCTATTAAAGTTGAGGAAGGTAAGAGAACGCCGGATTCCACCGCTGCGAGATGACAAGCTAATTATCGCCTGGTCGGCAGACATGGTGACCAGCCTGGTCTGGGCAGGACAGGCATTGGAGGAAGAAAAATACCTTGAAGCGGCGGAGAAGGCCGTGGGAATTATGTGGGACAGAAACTTTGCCTCTCAAGATTCCTTACAGCGTATTTGTCTAAACGGTGTGGTTTCCATACCCGCGCAGCTGGAGGATTACAGCAATTTCTGTCAGGCGCTCATTGCGTTGTTTGATGTAACAGGCAAATCCGGATACTTGAATAAGGCGGCTGAACTGATGGATCAGGCAGTTGAGCTGTTTTGGAATGAAGTCTCAGGTGGCTTGTTTTTAAGTCAGGAATTAGCCCAGGGACCGCGGCTGGCAAGGTCCAGTAGTGCCAGTGATTCAGCCACATTGTCAGCTTATGGAGTAGCCATTGATTGTCTGGTGTCTTTGGCGAAACGCCGTGCCTTGATCGAGACTTACAACCAGGATAATGACTTCTATTATGACGAGAAAATTCAGCAATGTGTGAATTCACTCGGTGCATCGCTGAATGAGCATCCGGCCAGCCACAATACGCTAATACGTGCGATTAACCACCATCGCCTTGGCAGTATCAATTTGATTCAGTTCGCCGGAGACGGTCAGCTCAGGATAGAAGCTCGACGCCGTGACATCAGTTCCTCAACGGCTAATAGACAACACCCTCTTGTAGTATTGTCATTGATACTTCAGCCGGGATTTCATATTTCGGCCGGCCCCGATAATAAGTCTGAACGAGTCCCGCTTAAGGTATCTTTATCGGATGATGAAAACCATTGGGAAATCGAGTCAATCAACATGCCCCAACCAACTGAGGTGGACGGTAATTCTCAGCTTTCTGTTTTTGAGGAATCACTGGAACTTAAAATACAGATGAAGCGAATCGAACGGGAGCCTGACTTGTTGTCCAATAGCATTGGCCTGATCTTGCAGGTTCAGCTTTGTAATGAAAACCTGTGTCTGCCAGCGGAGATCCTGAAGTTTAGAGTTTGAAGTCAGGTTTTCTAAAGTAGGGAATTAAAGTAGTCCGGTACGATCTCTGATGCAGGACCATAAACATGTTCATCAAAACATGAACCGGTTCTTTCCAGATTTAATTCAACTGTGTGGGCGTGATGGATTTTGGCGGTGTTATAAAAACCGGAAGCCGGGTAAACATTGCCCGAAGTGCCGATTGCAATGAACATATCGCAGCCCTCAAGCGCTTGATCGATCTTCTGCATACCAAACGGCATTTCACCAAACCAAACTATATGGGGACGTAAGTTACCAAGGGTTTTGCAACAACGGCATTCTGTGTCGAAATCAAAGTCGCTGGTGATATCAAACACCAGATTGGAGTTTATGCAGCGCATTTTTAATAGTTCGCCATGCATATGAAGTAGATTTTTGCTGCCAGCGCGTTCATGAAGGTTGTCAACGTTCTGGGTAATCAACATAAATTGGCCAGGGAATCTCAACTCAAAATTTGCTAATGAATAATGTGCAGAATTGGGTTTAGTTTCCGTTGAAAAGAGTTTGCGGCGGCGGTCATTGTAGAATTGGTAAACTAATTGTGGGTTGCGCTGAAATCCTTCCGGGGTGGCAACGTCTTCAATTGCATGCTCTTCCCACAACCCATCGGAAGCCCTGAATGTACGGATTCCGGACTCGGCGGAAACACCTGCTCCGGTCAATACCACTACAGATCTTAACGACGTGCCCATAAATCGATAGTAACACGGCGGTTACGGATTAGCCGAGCAGTCGCTATAATTCGGTGATTCAGTGAGCGTGATGAGCTTAACTTTACTCTGCTGGCTGATGAGGGTCTTGCAATAGCTGAAAAGTATGGAGTCTGCGGATTGAAATAATTCATGGGAATCTTGCGTTACACATTTATAATCGACAAGGGTGGCCGCCTAGCCCATCTTATGGATAAAGTTGAAACCAAATCCCATCATGATGATGTAATTGAAATCATTAAGGCAAAACTGGCGTAGCTTAATGAAACTTAATTTTCGGCAACATTCTGAACATGGCGAACCCGTGTTAATTCTCCATGGTCTATTTGGCAGTCTGAAAAACTGGAATCGACACGCTCGCCAATTGGCGGAGGAGTTTAAAGTCTTCAGTCTTGATTTGCGCAACCATGGTAGTTCTCCCCATGTCGATATTATGAACTATCCGGTGATGGCTGACGATGTGTTGGAGTTCCTTGATGCGCAGGAAATCAATCGTACACATGTTCTGGGGCATTCCATGGGGGGCAAGGTGGCCATGCAAATGGCCTTGAGCCATCCAACACGAATTACAAAACTGTTAGTCGTGGATATTGCTCCAGTGGCGTATACCGGTAATCGGGGCGGGCATGATGAGGTTTTTGAAGGTCTGAGTGCAGTCGAACCAGGGACTCTCACAGCACGCAATGAAGCGGATGAAATTCTTGCCAAGTTCATATCAGAGCCTGCAATCAGACAGTTCTTGTTGACTAACCTGGAACACGAAGAGCAGGGTTTTCGCTGGCGATTCAATTTGCCAGCTCTTAAAGCCAACTACGATGAGCTTAGAAACAATCTTATAACGGACAAGCCCTGTGATAAGCAGGTGTTATTTATAAAAGGGGCCTTATCTAACTATATACAAGAGGATGACAAGGAACACATATTGGCGCTGTTTCCATCGGCCAAAGTCAAAATAGTTATGGGGGCTGGACATTGGGTCCATGCCGAGAAGCCGGAGCTATTTTCTAAGATAGTAAGGGATTTTTTTGCTGAAGGAGAGCCATAAGTCATGACAGTGCTTAGTGTCAATGTGAATAAAATTGCGTTACTGCGAAACTCTCGTGGTAGAGATTATCCCTGTGTTATGGATTTTGTCAAAACCTGTTTGGATATGGGTGTAAAGGGAATCACAGTACATCCTCGCCCTGACGAGAGGCATGTAACAAGACAAGATGTATACGACATTAGCGCTTTTCTGAAAACAGTTCCCGATGTGGAATTCAATATCGAAGGCTACCCAACCCAATCATTCCTTGACTTGGTATTCGAAGTAATTCCTGATCAGTGCACCCTGGTGCCGGACGAACCCGGACAGCTCACGTCTGATCATGGCTGGGATATTCAAGCCAACCACCAGCTGTTAGAAACTGTGGATACACAACTACGGGAAGCAAACATCCGTAGCAGTCTGTTTATAGATCCGGTCGTTGCTGAAATTGAACTGGTGCCTGGAGTACTGGCTGACAGAATCGAACTTTATACTGAAGAGTTCGCGGAGAAATTCGGCAGTGTTGTTGAACAAGAAGTTTTTGAGAAGTATCGCAAGGCCGCGCTTAGAGCATCAGAACTGAATATAGGTATTAATGCTGGCCACGACCTTGACTTACAAAACCTAGGTCGATTTTTGCAGATTCCCTCAATTCTTGAGGTTTCCATCGGTCATGCTTTAGTAGTGGAGTCGATTAACCAGGGACTGGAGCCAGTCATAAGGGAATTTCAGGCAATTATTTTAAGTGCCTGTTCATCGTCTGAACCCCCCTAGAACAGGGCAAAACAGCCTGGTAGTCAGCCTGGACGCGCGCTTGGCAATCAGTCTAAAAATACTCCTAACCTGTTGAATAATATAAATTAATTATATTTTACATGGCACAGCCCGAACAACGTGGCTTAACATAAACCATTTATTAAGTTAGGGTTAAGTAGACCCAGGTAAGAATGGAACCAGCGCACGATTTCCAAATCAAACTAATCAGGTGATTGCTGTAGGAGCCTGCCCCCTAGGTAATCGTGCAAAGGAGGCTTACATGATAAAGAGTACATTGCTATTAGGTTTGCTGGTTTTTTTGCCGGCTACAGCTACTGCTTCCAATTGGGATCTGCAACGCCTGGCCGATCAACTGGTCTACGCCAGTAACGACCTGGCCCGGGGAGCAAAAGCGGTTCGTGGATTCAGTAGTGTCGGTCATAACGCTAATCGCCTTAGAACTAAGGCTCAACAACTGGCAGACAGCATTTCCCGGGGTCGGACCAGTGCTCATATAAGGACGCGATTTTCCGATGTGTCCCGTTATTATCTTCGAGTCGAATCTTCGTTTCTTAGCGCCAGACGAACTTACCGTACTCCCTATGTCGACGACAAATTTGATAATGTAGCTAGTCTCTATGACAGTCTGAGCTATGAGTTCCATGGTGGTTCTTACTACGGGAGTTTTCGTTCCAGTCCTCAGCCTTACCAGCGTAATTATTACAGTCGTGCGCCGTTCTATACGACGCAAATCCTTATTAATCCGCCCAGGAACTACGGACAGAGAAATCCTCGCCCACCTGTAACTAAGCGAAATAACCGTCAACGGGATGATTATGACCATCAAAGCCCGGTTATTAATCGCCAGAATCAACCTGACCGCCTTGGTAACATTTCCAATAACAGAATCAACAACCGAGATAACCGGCGCCGAGATGACAATGCACGGGACTCGCGTCGCGACAGATCAGGTGTTCAGCGACAGAGTGGACGAGACAATGATCGCATCAGTAACAATAATCGAAGTGATCAAGGTAGAAGCAATTCTGCACCTGACCAACTTCGCGATAATCCAGTTATGCAGCGTCAGAACCAGAGAAACAGTGATCGAGCTGGCAATGACAATCAAAATGATCTTGGCAGAAATAATTCTATATCCGATCAAAGCCGCAATCGTTCGGTTACGCCGCGCCAGAATCGACAGAGCAGTAATGGCTTTGGCAGGGTCGGCCTAAATAATTTGCGAAATAGCAGTAACGCCACGGCAATACCTCGTAATAACCGCCCCACTACAAACAACAGAAGCGTTCGGCAAAGGCGCTAGCCATAGCCTGGCACTTTTAGTCATTGCATTTTGTAATCTGGCTTCGGCAATAATGTTGCTGAAAATCTCTGAACCTGAACGCCACGACTTAATCAGTCAATCTGTGAAAGAGTGACTATTGAACTACGGTTATTACATCCTCTCCAATCGTATTTCAATTTCTGCACAATGCCTTGAGCCATTGGCTTCAACCAGGGCATGAAATTCATTAGGACAGCAATGGATTGTATGCGGATTTATTTTTTTAATCTTCTCGCAAGTACCGGCCACACATTATCTAGAATCATTCCCTGGGCTTCAGCCTTCGGATGGATTCCATCATTTTGCATCAGTTGTGGCTGCTGAGGGATTCCGTCTATTAGAAAAGGGACTAATGGCAGGTTAAACGCTACGGCAATGTCGGCAAATTGGGCGAAAAACGGCTCGGTATATCGAGAACCGTAATTGGGCGGAATTTGAATCCCTGCAAGGATTACCTCAGCGCCGCTCTTTTGGGCGAGATTAACCATGGCAACCAGGTTTTCGCGAATATTGCGCAGAGGGATTCCACGCAGCCCATCATTTCCACCTAGTTCCAGAATTATCAGATCTGGTTGATAGGTGTTGAGCATGGCTGGCATTCTAGAGAGACCGCCAGTGGTCGTCTCACCGCTGACACTGCCATTGATAACCTTATAAGGAAAATTTTCATTTGCCAGTTTTTGGGATAACAGCTCAACCCAGCCTTCGGACTCCTCAATACCGTAGGCGGCACTGAGACTGTCTCCATAAACCATAAGGGTATAATCCGCATCGGCCCTGACAAAGCCAGTCACAACAAGGCAAACAAGAAGTAAAATATTAGATTGGAAAATGTGTTTCATAATCCCGAGTATTGAGCTTCAGTATCACTAAACCTTAATTCTAACCGGCAAATCAACTTATGCAATCCACTAAAGCGGTAAATCACGTATATTAACCGACCAGCACAGGGTCAATTGAGTGAAACACCCATGAATTTGCCTATAATGCACCATCATTATTGTACCCATTGGATCGACCGATGATTCGAACTGAAAAATTAACGAAAACTGTTCCGACAAGTGAGGGCCCCCTTACGATACTGAAGGATGTGGATCTCTATATCGAGGAAGGAGAAGCGGTTGCTATCGTCGGTGCTTCGGGTTCCGGCAAGTCCACCCTGCTGGGATTGATGGCTGGACTCGATAGTGCAACATCAGGTGATGTGGAATTGAATAATCAAAGCCTGGCCAAGTTGGACGAGGAACAACGGGCTATATTAAGAGGGCAACTGGTTGGCTTTGTGTTTCAGTCGTTTCAGTTATTGCCCAGTTTAACTGCATTGGAAAATGTCATGCTGCCCATTGAGTTGAAAGGTGATCCAGATGCCAAAACAAAAGCCAGAACCCTGCTGAGCCGCGTCGGACTGGAAGAACGCTGGCACCATTATCCCAATCAATTATCGGGTGGCGAGCAACAACGTGTTGCCATTGCCAGAGCGTTTGCTTCTGAGGCTCGTATTCTGTTCGCGGACGAACCAACTGGCAACCTGGATACCGCCACCGGAGCCAAAGTAATTGACCTGCTTTTTGAGCTGAACAAGGAGTACTCCACCACCCTGGTCCTGGTTACTCACGACGATCGATTATCAAAATTGTGTAGCCGAGAAGTAAAGCTGGTAGCAGGTGAGGTAGTGAGCGATCAGAAAGTTGAGGACGTAGTTCATGAATGAAGGCAGCCTGTACAAAAACAGGAATCATCTGCCACTGTTTCGTTTTTCAATGACGCTGCTGTGGCGTGACTGGCAGGGAGGTGAGCTTAAATTGCTATTCCTGGCCTTGGTCATGGCCGTTACCTCGGTTACTGGTATCGCCTTGTTTACCGATAGGTTGGAACAGGCTTTACTGCTTGAATCTGCCAATATGCTGGCTGCCGATCGTGTATTGAGTGGACGTCGGGAAGCTCCCAGAGGATGGATTATTGAGGCCGAATCCAGGGGGTTGCAGACGGCAGAAACCATATCCTTTACCTCTATGGCTTTTTCGGATAGTGGCAATATGCTGGTTGCCGCCAAAGCGGTAAGTTCAGCCTACCCCTTGCGGGGCGAACTAATTGCTGCAGATGAACCCTTTATTCGAGGAGTGCCCATGGAAGGCGGTCCTGCTCCAGGCGAGGTGTGGCTTGAGTCTCGGGTACTTCCGGCACTGGGTATCAATGTCGGTGACAATGTCTATGTGGGTGAAACAGAACTGCGACTGAGTAAGGTAATCGTAGTCGAGCCCGATCGTCAACAGGGAGGTATGGTGGACAATGCTGGTCCACGCTTAATGTTAAACATCGATGACGTGCCAGCAACCAACGTCATACAAGTGGGCAGCCGGGTAAGTTACCGGTATCTGTTTGCCGGCGACGCCGATACACTGGAATCTTATAGCGAATGGCTACGGGAAGAGTCAAGGGGGCAATTTCGTCTCAGGGATATTCGTGATGAAAGCGAAGAAGTAAGCGATGCGCTGAACAAAGCTGAAAGTTTTTTGATGTTGGGTAGCTTGTTTGCAGTGCTTTTAGCCGGTGTGGCGATCGCACTGACTGCCAAACGCTATAGTGAACGGCACTACGACTATGTGGCCATTCTAAAAACTCTGGGTTGTACCTCCAATCAGATTACCGCCATCTATGTGTCAATTCAGATAGTGCTCGCAACAATCGCTATTACTGTCGGTTCGATTTTAGGCTGGCTCATACATCATTTAATCCTGCAATTACTTTCAACAATTATTCTTGTTGAGTTGCCCGCAGCGAGTTTACAGCCATTCATAATTGGAGCGCTGACCGCACTGATCTGTCTTTTGTCCTTTGCCCTTCCACCGCTGTTGGCTTTACGCCATACATCGCCCTTGCGGGTACTGCGCAAGGATATCGACCAGCAAAAAATTGGCGCTAATGTGCCCTATATTTTTGGTATTTTGGGTTCGATATTTTTAATTTTCTGGTACAGCCAGGACCTCATCCTGACTTCCGTGTTGGTGGTTTCGGTGACCGGGATTGTGGTGCTGTTGTCAGGTATATCCTACCTGTTATTGAAGTCCAGTGGTTCTATGGGGATGAAAGCAGGAAGCGCCTGGAAACTGGCGATGTCGGCAACCCGGCGCCGGCGCCAGCAAACTGTCCTGCAAGTGTTGGTGTTTTCCATAACCATCATGTCGCTATTGGTGCTGACCTTGTTACGTACCGATCTCATTGATGACTGGCAGGCACAGCTACCGGAGAACACACCCAATCACTTCATGATGAACGTAACGCAGGCTCAGGTGCCAGGTATTCAGCAATTCTTTCGTGAAAATGGTATTCAACAAAATTATTTTTATCCGATGCTGTCGGCCAGGATCAATCTGGTTAATGGTGAATTTCCTAGATTCAGAAACTTTGATGACGAGCAGGATAGGGGAAACCTGACTGAACGAGGAGCACAGGAAGAACCTGAATTCGAGCTCCAGGGGATCGAACAAGCAGCGACTGAAGACGGTGAAGAAGACCGTCAAGACAACCGACGCCGCCCTCGACGCCAGATAACTTGGACTGATGAGTTACCACCGGATAACCAGGTGATCGATGGTGAGTGGTGGGGTACCAATTCCCAGCCGGGCATGGTCTCGGTAGAAGCAGACTACGCTCGCCGGCTTGGAATCGAAATTGGTGATGAGGTCGAATTTGAGGCTAACCAGCAGACATTTACTGTCCAGGTGCAGAGTATCCGCAGTGTTCGCTGGGATAATATGCAACCGAATTTCTATTTCATATTTTCACCTGGCACATTAGATCACCTTGGTGCCACGTATCTTTCTACCGCTTTGATGAGGCAGGATCAGAAAATATTGCTGAATGATTTGCTTCGCCTGTTTCCAACAATTGTGGTAATCGAAATTGATGCGCTGATAGAACAAATTCAGAACATAATTGCCCAGGTCACTTCAGCAATAGAATTAATCTCTTTTCTGGTTCTGGCCTGCGGTGCCTTAGTACTCCTAGCCTGTGTTAATGCAACGCTTGACGAACGCTTCAGGGAGAACGCGATTTTGCGGACCTTAGGGGCTGGGCGAAAATTGATAATGACCAGTTTGCTAATAGAATTTTCGAGTATCGGTTTTATTGCCGGAATAATTGCCACCCTCGGTGCTGAGGGTAGCCTCTATTATCTGCAGGAATTCGTATTTGAGCAGGACTTCAACCTGCATTACTGGGTATGGATAGCTGGCCCGCTCATCGGCATGGTGGTAATCGGATTATTAGGCGTTAATTCCACCCGGCGGGTGGTCAATGTCAGTCCGTTGAACGTTTTGCGCCAAGTCTAGAATAGGAAACAAATGTAGGAGGCTCTTTAATTGTGCCTGAATCTCGCTTACGGCACTTTTGCTTTACCGTTTTCCGTTTCTACCAACTCCATGCGGTTACCGGCTGGATCTTTAAATAACCCCTGGGTGCTTTGCTTCAGGTGTAACGGTTAATAACCGAGCAAACCTGGGTGTGGTAGCTTCTCCCGAACAGTACCAGATGATTTAACAGGTGATACAGATTGTATAGTGGGGCTCGGTCTCGCCAATCGGTTGCGATACCAGATGTTGATTCGTAACTTGAATAAAACCGCTGTTCGAAACCACCGAACAAAGTAGTCATGGCCAGTTCGGCCTCTGCCCAGCCCCAGTAGCAAGCAGGATCAATAAGTGCCGGTTGTCCTTGTTTATCGCAATGAACATTACCAGACCAGAGGTCCCCGTGTATTAACACGGCAGGTTGATCCGGAATCCACTCGCCAAGATTTGCAGAGATGGTTTCAATAGCACTCATCTCTGAGTTTGCAAGATATTCCAAGTTTACAGCACGTCTGGCAAGGGCCAGCAATCGATGAAAACCAAAAAATTCGATGCCATTAGTTGTAATAGGATTGGCTTGCGGGGTAAGTCCGCAATAGTTATCCATTTCAAACCCGAATGCAGGCTCTGGATTCTGATGGAGCTCGGCAAGCCCTTCGCCGAGAATGGACCAGTAATCAGCGGCCGCCGACGCGTCACCCAGGTCCTCTAACAATAGGAATTCCCTGCTCACGTGTAATACTTCTGGAACTTTCAAACTACAGGCCTTTTTTATAGCATTAAGACCGGCCGCCTCTGCTGCAAAAAAGTTTATTGGCGGTTTATGGTGTTGCTTGAGAAAAATTGATCTGCCGCTGGTGAGCGAAACCCTGGCAGATTCGTTTATGCAACCACCGACTATGGGTGAAATCGACTCAATTTCAGCGTATTTATTGGCTAAAAGCCATTTTTGTATGGTAGTTAGGTCACCCATGTTGGGTATATAATCACAACCGAAATGGTCAGACAATTTTGGGCGATGCCAAGCGGGTGCCAATGCCCCCGATTAACCCATTGCACATGAGTTTCAAATTAGTGAGTAACTCCAAAATGCAAGTAGGCAAATCACTGTCGCTGGGTATATTGTTTCTAATAATTATAGCGGCAACGGGCCTTGTGAATGGCCAACCATTACCCGAGATAATAGACAAAGCGTGTGTGTATGGTGACTGTGAAAATGGCAGAGGCACCATGGAAATTGAAACCCCCGCCGGAACAGCGACGTATCGGGGTAGTTTCGTCAAGGGCGAATTTCATGGATTCGGCAGACTGGAAGAACCCCTCAGTTTTACCGAAAAAGCGATTTACAACGGCAATTGGGCTTACGGCCGCCGCAACGGACGCGGGACTTATTGGGATGGCAAGAAAGATCTGTATATCGGCCAATGGCGGGATAACAAGCGCCATGGAAGAGGTTCTTACTTCGTTGACTTAATGGAGTGGCACGAGAATGAACACACCGAATTCTGGTTGTCACAAAACATTGAAAACTACACAGGCGAATTTGTAAACGATTTTTACCAAGGAGAAGGAATTTACCGTTGGAAAAACGGCAGCAGGTTTGAAGGTGGTTTTTTTGCCAACAGCAAACACGGATTTGGTACTTTCTATTATGCGACCGGCACAGCCCGCAAACAGTTGTGGAACTATGGCGACTTTGTTCGCTAATCAGTCAGATTTCATACTCAATTGAAATAATGAAAATTCCCAGAGTCCTGGCCAAGCTGTCGGTTCCTTTCCAGGATTTGCCTTAGCCGCCTGAGGAAAAAGAAGATTTGTGCTGGACTGAATTATGGATTTGGAATCAATACGACGAGAATACCTCAGTAGCGGATTAACTCGCGATGGCTTGTTAGAAAACCCCTTCGATCAGTTTAATGCCTGGATGAAACAAGCAGTGGAAATGGGCCTGCGTGATCCTACAGCGATGACCCTGGCCACTTCTTCATCGAGTGGCCAACCCAGTCAACGTATCGTATTATTGAAACGAATGGACGAAAAAGGGCTGATTTTTTTTACTAACTACAAATCACGCAAGGCGAAAGAGATTGCTGAAAATGCAAATGTCAGTTTGCATTTCCCCTGGCATGAAATTGAGCGGCAGGTGAAAATTTGTGGCATTGCCGAAAAGATACCTGCTGGTGAGTCACTCAAATATTTTCTGACGCGCCCACGGGAAAGTCAGATAGCCGCTTGGGCATCATCTCAGAGCAATGCGATTTCATCTCGCACATTTTTGTTAAACCAATTCGAAACAATAAAACACAAATTTACCGCAGGTGAAGTGCCATTACCCGATTTTTGGGGTGGTTTTCGGGTAATACCCTGTGAAATAGAGTTTTGGCAAGGCGGCGAAAATCGGTTACACGACCGATTTAGATACAATCTACAAGATGATGAAAGCTGGAAAATACAGCGTTTGGCACCTTAGTCTGGTATGCCAAAGGAGACTTCAGTATGACCTCGAAACGATTTTTTGCAGCAGCATTCAAAGTGACCGTGGTATTTGTGATTGCCACGGTGCAAGTGTCGTTAGGATACGCCCAGGCTCCTGAAACCCGACCCTGGTTTGGTGTCACTCCGTCCCCCGGCTTCCAGCCCCACATAGCTCCTGTCATTATCGGCACAGACTATGGCCCGCGACCTGTGTCTGTCCCAGCAGGAGAAGAGGGATTCGTGTCCCTGGAAGGTGAAGCGATATATCGGGATCTGGAGACCATCGTCGATTTTTCAAAGTGGAGTCGTGAAACACAGGAGGTTGGTTCGGGACAACTCTGGGGCCGTATAACTGGACTGCCGTCCGGCGAACACACCATGGACTGGGTGGAGAATCGCCTACGCGATGCAGGCGTTACAAGTGTTGAGAGGCAGTGGTTTGACCAGGCCTCGGACGCATCGTTATGGCTTCCTCTCTCCTGGGAGGTGCGTATTCATGCAGATCAGGCGTTTGGTACGGGTAGCCGTGATGTGATCCTCGAGTCCGCCATGCCCTCTGGAGGGACTGTGCTACCAGCGGAAGGTTTGACTGCTCCTCTGGTATTCGTTGGCACCGCCCGACCAGCTGAACTGGAGTATATCGATGTCCGTGGCAAGATCGCAGTACAGCACATTACGCCTAAGGGCCATCTGTTTCTCGAGCGGGGTCCTGCGCGGGCCAAGGCCCAGGAGTTGATTCGGCGTGGTGCAGTGGCGGTTTTCAATATTGTGGATCAGGCTGGCAATATGCGAATGCGTGATATAAGCAATTGTGGTGGTCCTTGCTTCAACTTTGGTGGGCAAGACGGACGGTTTCTCGAAGAAGTCATGGACGCGGCGGCCGATGCGGGTGTGTCGAATCGACTTCGAGCCACTCTCACTCTGGAGGCCGAAGAGCGCTCTGGAATGCGTGCTTCGAACGTGCTTGGTATCGTACCTGGTGCAAGCCAGGAGAACATCATTATCAATGCCCATGTCGATGCCTGGTTCGATGGCGCAAATGACAACGCTGACGGTCTTTCAATTATGCTTGCTTTGGCTGAGCACTTTTCGAAACCTCAGAACCGACCCGACCGAACCCTGATATTTGTCGGTAGTGCAGGTCACCATACAAGTGGTCTTCGGGGTCCTGGCGAGTTGGTTAATCTCAATCCCGAATTGATTGCACAAAACGTGCTTACTATCAATCTCGAACATGTGGCGGCTCGGCAACTCAACCCGGCCAGGACTGATACAGACGGAGTGAGGGACATAATTACCGACGCTGGAGAAGGATTTCTGATGAACGGACTGAGTAAACCAACACCTTTCCTGGAGTCTATTATTCGTGAAGGTGGACTACGTTATGGCTTGAACTTTGTCTCGACAGCAAGCACTTATGGTGCAGGAGACAATCCCCGTGTCGATGGTCCGCTTTTCCAACTCATCCAGGGGAACCCGCTGTACCACACCAGTGGAGAAACGATCGAGACTATTTCAATTCCAGGCCTGGAGCGAGTCGCACGCTTCGTTGCCTACTTCGTGAAAGAAGTAGCTGCCGCGCCGCGTTCAAGTTTCTATCCGAATTGAATTCGAATCTGACCCCTCTTCTTCTTAGCCCACCTTAGCTAGTATTGCTTGGCCACGATATTGAAAAAGTCGAATAGCATGCCGACGACTTTCTCACTGCGCGATATAAACTGGGAATGATCGCCACCTTTTATTTCTACGTAGAGATGCTGCATGCCCAACTCTTGCATTCGGGCCACAGAAGCCCGCGCGCGCTCAACCGGTACTGTGGCGTCCTCCGACCCCTGTAACACCAGAAACGGAATGTGTTTGATAGCATCCTCATTGACGAATTCGGATCCCATGCTACCTCCGGCGGCTACGGCAAGACCGGCCCAGATATCGGGGTATTTGCTAGCAATATAATAAGTGCCGGCGCCACCCATGGAGTGACCCCAGAGATAAATCCTGTCCGGATCAACATTAAATTCACTTTTAACCATGCCGAACACATTCATTACATCCTTTTCGGCAAGACGATCTTGTTCCTCATCACCTCGATAGCCGTATCCCCCGCGACGTGTATAACCCAATGGTGTCACGATAATGTATCCATCACGCTCCGCGCGATCGAGAAAACCAGCGTATCCCATTAGCCAATCATACTGACGACCGGCACCGTGCAAGGACACCATCAGCGGGTAGGCTGCAGACCCGTCGTAACTGGATGGTACAAATACGGCATAGGGAATGGTTTCACCCGTGTCTTGCATAACATAACTACGATGTTGTACCCGGGGGTCGTCGATCGCGCGTTCATTCTCGCTGGCTTCCCGCTGTGCCAGGGCTATATTTCCGCAGCCAATTGATAGAATTAGTAGAATGGTATTGTGCAGTCGCCAAATAGATTTAGTCATGAGCTGGATTCTCCAAACAGAGCAATGTATTTGCTTACTAGGGGACCTCTGATTAACTCCCGCAGAGTGGCCATGGAGTTAATTAGAGGTTCTCTATTCTTCAATTCAAACTACTGGTTTAGCAGTACCGAGTTTAGAATGCAATGAAAAATAGAACACGGGAAGCCTGACCACTCCTCCGCAACAAAAAATTATCCCTTCCAGGCTGTCAATTTTTTCTTCTCCAGAATTTTTTTCAATCTCGCATACTGCGGAATACCATTTTTGTACGGAGGGTAGTCTTCGCCTTGAATAAGCGGCGAGAAATATTCGCGAGCCGCTTCAGTGATATGGAAACCATCACCAGTGATGTAATTTCGCGGCATGGTTTTTTCCACGTTGGCGACATCGGCAAGTTTGGCCTCTCCGATTCCCCAACTGTATTTTTTACTTTTCTTACGAACTATGGTCGGCATCACTGCATTTTTGCCCGCTAAAGCAAATTCAACGGCGGCCTTGCCCATGGCATATGCCTGGTCAATATCGGTGGCAGAGGCAATATGTCGAGCTGATCGTTGCAGATAGTCCAATACTGCCCAGTGGTATTTGTAACCAAGTGCATCCTTGACCATATTGGCGACGAAGGGTGCAACGCCTCCCAGTTGCATGTGACCAAAGGCATCCCGGTTACCAGCATCGGCAAGAAAAGTGCCGTCTTTATGTTGAGCTCCTTCGGATACTACGATGGCACAGAAACCGTATTTTTTTACGCAGGATTTTACCTTTCGTAAAAACTTGCCACGGTTAAAAGGTATTTCAGGGAATAGAATTATATGTGGTGCATCACTTTCCTGTTCTGTAGCCAGACCGGCGGCACCGGCAATCCAGCCAGTATGGCGACCCATCACTTCCATGACAAACACCTTGGTGGAGCTTTCACACATGGACGCCACGTCCAGACCCGCTTCCTTGATGGAGACTGCGACATATTTTGCAACCGACCCGAATCCCGGGCAGTTGTCGGTAATGGGCAAATCGTTATCTACAGTTTTGGGGATGCCGATACAGGTAATCGGGAAGTCTTCCTGAATACTGAATTGGGCAACTTTGTTTGCCGTGTCCTGGGAATCACCTCCACCGTTATAAAGAAAATAACGAATGTTATGGGCCCTGAACACGTCCATCAGGCGTTGGTATTCCTTCGGGTTTTCGGCAAAGCTCTTCATCTTGTAACGACAGGAGCCAAACGCGCCGGCAGGAGTTTCTCTAAGCTGGGCAATGGTGCGGGGAGACTCACGGTTGGTATTAATCAATTCTTCTCGCAGCGCACCGATTATACCGTTGCGACCGGCGTAAACCTTGGCGATCTTGTCTCGATGCTTCCGGGCAGTTTCGATAACCCCGCAAGCGCTGGCATTGATGACCGAGGTAACGCCTCCTGATTGTGCATAAAACAAATTTACTTTTGCCATGCTTCACCGAGTTCCAAATTCAAAAATACATGTTATCACCAGCAGACTTGGCTTTTCATTAGGAATGATGCAACAATTTGAATTCAAAAAGCGAAGAGAGAGAAAAGTCGATGCGGCTTATAGTGGGTATGTCGGGGGCAAGCGGTCTGATCTACGGTATACGGCTGTTGGAAGTCTTACAGCGAGAATCCGATGTTGAAACTCATCTGGTAATGACAGCCGCCGCAAAATTGAATATCACTATCGAAACTGAGTGGGCGGTCGCGGACGTCAAGGCACTGGCCGATCATGTGCATTCAATAAAAGATATCTCTGCCAGTATTGCCAGCGGCTCATTCAAAACCGATGGCATGATCGTGGCCCCCTGCTCAATAAAATCACTTTCCGGAATCGTAAATTCCTATGCTGATGATTTATTAGTCAGAGCAGCGGATGTAGTGCTCAAAGAACGTCGCAGATTGGTTCTGGTTCCAAGAGAAACCCCGCTGCACACTGGCCATTGCCGACTTTTTTACGAAGCAAGTCAGATGGGCGTTATTCTTGCCCCGCCGGTACCTGCCTTTTACACTAACCCCAAAACAATTGATGACATTGTTAACCATCACGTCGGAAGATTGCTAGATTTGTTTGATCTGGATGTGGGTATGGTGGATCGCTGGAAGGGAGCTGTTGATCGTTAAGTTTTTGATTTCAAATACTTTTGGATTCTACCCGGATTAACCACCAGTTGTTTCAATAGTACTTAGAACAATTTCATAGCATTCTATCAATTCATATTCTGGTTTCGAGTCGACAGCTGTCAGGTATAGTTGCAGGTTATCAAGCATTGCTTGTCTTGGATCGTCAACTACATTTTCTGGCACACCTGATAGCAATGATTGTAGCTGATCCTGTTGTAACCGTTCAGCTTGCAGTTCAAGTTTTTTGATCGAGTTGCGCAGATTTTCAAAGCTATCCTCAGTAGCATCTATCATACTATTTCGCCCCTTCATCCAGCTTCGGGTAGAACGCAGCGGGTTGACAATATTAGTATGCCATTGGTTAGAAAATTCGACCATCTGCAATAAGGTGGACTGAGAAAAAACGCCGTAACGCTGACCATGCCAGAGGCAAAATAAAACGTTATTAACATCTAGATCGAATTTATTCTGCAGAGTAAGGCAGGCCTGCTCTACACCAGGCTTGGCATACTGACGAACGGAAAAATCCCAGAAAATATTTGCAGCCATGTGAATAACTAATAAACAGTAAGTGTCGGTAGAGGTTTACTGCAATCCTACCGGACTTTTATGCTATAAACACGCCTGTTCCAGGTAGAATTAATCAGAGGATTCCTAGGAAAATTTTATGCACATTCACATCCTGGGTATTTGCGGTACTTTCATGGGCAGCCTTGCAGTACTCGCCAAGCAACTGGGTCACGATGTTAGCGGTAGTGATGCAAATGTTTACCCGCCTATGAGTACTCAATTAGAGGCGCAGGACATCGCGCTGTGTCAGGGGTATAAACCGGAAAATCTGCAACCCGAACCCGACCTGGTAGTAATCGGCAATGCCATGTCCCGAGGTAATTCAGCCGTCGAGTATGTTTTGGACAAAAACCTGTCCTATTGCTCTGGACCGGAGTTCCTGGCTCGATGGGTGTTAAAAGACCGATGGGTACTCGGCGTAGCGGGAACACACGGAAAAACCACAACTAGCGCCATGTTAGCGTGGATATTGGAGTACGCCGGTTTAAATCCAGGATATCTCATTGGTGGTGTGGCCCGGAATTTTCCAAGTTCGGCCACTCTGGGAAAAGCACCCTTTTTTGTTGTGGAGGCCGATGAATACGACACCGCCTTTTTTGACAAGCGCTCCAAGTTTATACACTACGCGCCACGCACTACCGTTCTGAACAATCTGGAATTTGATCACGGTGACATCTTTGATGACCTTGAGGCCATACAAAGACAATTTCATCATCTAGTCAGAACGGTCCCATCAAATGGACTGATTCTATACTCCTTTGGCGAACCCAATATCGACCAGGTATTAGCTATGGGGTGTTGGACTGCAACCCAGCAGTATGGTGTTGCCGTGGAAGAAGAAGTTTGTGAAAAACTGGCCTCCAAATGTCAGATATTCTGGAATGCCAGTTTGGTGGATCCCCAAGGTAGTCACTTTGACGTATTGAAGTACACAGGCGGACCAGGGAATGTGTTAGTCATTCACAGTACCGTGAATTGGGAAATGATCGGTCTACATAATGTTAAAAATGCGTTGGCGGCAATCGCCGCCGCGCATCACGCAGGTGTTGAAGTCGGCGTAGCCTGTGAGGCATTGAATAATTTTGCAGGTGTTAAGCGTCGTATGGAGCTGCGCGGAGAAATAAGAGGTATCAGGGTATTTGATGATTTTGCTCATCATCCTACTGCTATTGCTTCAACCCTTGAAGGACTTGCTGACAAACTCAGGCAGTCGCCACAACCGTCCCGTCTTATCGCAGTGATAGAGCCCCGTTCCAGCACAATGAAGATGGGTGTGCACCAATCTCAGTTAGCGGCCGCTACCGATACAGCGGATATGACAGTGTGGAAACAGCCAGAAACATCGGATCTAAACTTGGATAAAGTAATGGCGATTAGTGATCAGCCAGCGAAAAAAATGGATAGTGTTGAAGAAATAATCGACTTTCTGACTGACTATTGTGTCAGTGGCGATCAAATTGTCATTATGAGTAATGGTGGTTTTGATGGTATACATGAAAAACTAATAAATGCCCTGGAAAATTGCAGTGTAGAGACATGAGTAAATTATCAGAAATACCCTTGTTCCCGCTGAAGTCAGTTCTATTTCCTAAGGGGAAACTGTCACTTCAGATTTTTGAACAACGATATCTGGATCTAGTTTCCACTTCGCTGAAAAATGACACCGGCTTTGGTGTCAGCTTGCTTAAAAGTGGACACGAGGTTGTGAAACTAGGCCAGGAACAGGTGATGCATACTATCGGTACTTACGCCAGAATCGTAGATTGGGATCAATTGGAAAACGGTCTGTTAGGCATTACCGTGGAGGGTGAAAAAAAATTCAAAATTGAAGATTATTGGCTCACAGAAAACGATTTGTTCATCGGCAACGTAATCTTTTGTGAATCAGATATCGCTGGTAATACAAAAATCCCCCTTGAAGATGACTGTTCGGGGATGGCCCAGTTGTTGGAGCTTTTGGAACGGCATCCGGCGGTTCAGGATATGGATTTGCAAATCGACCATGAAAATCTGTGGGACTTGGGATGGCGCTTGAGTGAATTAATCCCGGTTGCAGTTGAAATCAAACAGGAGTTACTTGAGTTGAATGATCCCTGGGAGCGGATCAAAGTGATCGAGGAGGCGATTCATTTTCTCTCCTACAGTAAGTAAGGTGATATTTCGGAGGATCATAGATGTATGAAGTCTGGTCAAATCCAGCGGCCTGGTCTACGGCTCAGTGGATGGCTGTCTGCATCATGGCCTTTGTCATAGTGGCAATACTGGTGATGATTCATCGAATATTAACAATTTTTCAGATGAGTAATAAACAAAAATACAAGCCAAATCTACGTAGATTGCGTAACGCGGGTACTGGCAGTACCAGGCCATCTAGAGACAATGTCGAAAGTGGTAAATAATAGAATGCCAAGTAATAAAATAGCACTAAGAACAATCCTAATAAAATATTTTTTATTGACTGTTGTTAATTTAGTGGTCATGCAAAGCAGCGCTATCATTATTCGTCATGACAAAGGATACGGTAGCTATCTGGTGCGGGAAAGTCAGTTTCCGGCGGTATTTTTTCTTGAGCGACAAGCAAATAGAAAAGTCTGTGTAGCTACACTCATTCACTTTCAATGGGCCATAACAGCCGCTCACTGTACTGAGCAAACCAGTTTGTCTGAATCACTTGCAAAAAGAAGCAGTTTTGAAGTCACTGTTGCTAACCGTGAAAGAATCATAGACAGCATGGTAATCCACCCGCAGTACTCACCTGGGAATGTGGCTGAGGTAGACCTGGCTCTATTGCATTTTAACAGTCCGATCGATTACCCACCCGCCATCAGTTTGAACAACACAGGTGATGAGCTGCATAGCGCAGTAACGCTATTGGGTTGGGGGTTTTTTGGGCTAGGTACAACAGGGCGACAATACGATGATGGTCAATTCAGAAAGGCCAGAAATCGAATTGAGGCCGCTGGACGCCGTTTACGCATTCGTTTTGACGACCCTAGGAATCCCGATTCCGCTGCGATGGAACTGGAGGGTATGCCAGGCCTGGGCGACAGTGGTGGACCCGCTTTGTTGGATTCGGCGGAAGGCTGGGTACTGGCTGGGGTGGCAGTGGGTGAACTGGAAGGTGAAGGTTTCAGTGAAGAAACCCAGGGCGCATACGGTTCCATAGCAATTTATGAGCGTATTTCGCGGCACCAGGATTGGATTCAACGAACTATTGCGGAATTGAGTTCCGATTCGAGTGAGTAGAGGTGGTTGGATTTCCTGACACCTGGCATTGTCTCTTTTTTAGAGAACTATTGAAAAGATAGGACAAATTGAAAGAACAGATTTAGAAGGAATATCTCATGAAAAAAATAGGCATCGTACTGTTAGTTTTGTTGTTCGTAGTCGTCGGTGCTGTTTATTTTACCTTTGGTTCGATACTTAAAAATGGAATTGAAACAGCTGGCTCATTGATTCTTGATACAGAAGTTACAGTTGACTTCGTAGGTGTATCACCGTTGAGTGGAAGTGGCGGGATCAGAGAGCTTCGAATTGGCAACCCTGAAGGCTTTAACTCACCCTACGCTATGGAGTTAGGGTCCATGGACATCAATGTCAATGTGGGCTCGATATTTTCCGACACGATTGTAATCGAAAGCATAGTTATCAATCGTCCGATAATTACCTATGAAACCCGCATTACCACCGATAATATCCGCACTCTGTTGGAAAATCTGAGTGGTGGTGCTGACCAGGCACCGGCAGAAAGCGAAAGTGCCGAATCGGGTAAAAAGATTATAATCAGGGATTTTCAGATGATTGATCCGCAGGTTAACCTGGTCGCTGCTATTGTCAGGGCTCCCATACCCCTACCTGATATTCATTTGCAGAATATTGGTGAAGACAATTCATCGGTTACCGCTGCCGAAGCGGGGCGCCAGATTCTGGCGGCTCTTAATCAGGCACTTCTCAGTGCTAGTTTACCGAGCTTTGAAGATCTTCAAAACCTGGTAGGGGAGGAACTTGGTAACCAGGTAGAAGCGCTAGAAAAACAAGTGACAGATCAGCTTGATAAACTGGAAGAACGGGTGACCGATCAGGTTGAAGATCTGACTAATCGCCTGCGCCGCATCTTTTAACAGCTACTGTTCGTACCGGGTAATAAACTGCTGGTTTTTCCGGTCAGACGGTAAGCCAGCAGTCCTGCCCATTCGTGGATAGCAAGCCTCAATATGCCCAGGTTTGAAGCGAAGCTAAATTCAATTCTTAATAGGTTTCCTTTTCTTGAGTAATAGTCAACTGGATAGGCGATGACGGGCCATTGTTGTCTGCAAAATACGCCCACCGCGCGAGGTAAATGGAATGCGGAGGTTACCAATATCCAGTTTTCCCCCTCAACCGGCCTCATCAGCTCCTTGCTGTACACAGCGTTTTCGTAAGTATTCCTCGATTCCCTTTCAAACTGGATATTGTGGTTAACAAATCCGAGTTGGTAAAAAACCTCATTCACCACATCCGCTTCTCGTGGTCCTGTTTGTATCAAGCTACCATTTCCGCCAGTAAACAATAACTTGGCATTGGGGTAGCGAATGGCCAGGTCCAAAAAGCCGGTCAGGCGTTCGCTGGTACCGTTAAGCTGGGGCTGGCCCCAGGCAGAAGAAAGCTCTGGAGATACACTGCCGCCCAAGACCACAATGCCGTCTACATGGGTTGGAATAGAATCAGTCTGGCTGAATCTATGCTCCAGTGGTGCAATCAGCCATTCACCTAATGGTAAAAAGGCTATAGCTAGAAATAGCAGGCTGGCACTGGTCAGTAACCTTCGTGACAGTTTCTGCCAACCCGCAATCAAACTTAGCCACGCCCCTAACACTAACAACATAAGCAGGCTGTCGGGAGACAAAATCATCCAAAAAAGTTTGGAAGCCCAGAAAAACAGTGTATCCATGCCAGTCTTTGACCATCGAGTTGCAATGCAGTGCAGTGTAAGCTGAATACCAGAGGGGTTCCCAGTATTTTTCCCTGATCCGCCAGCTGAGAATCTCGGATTGAGTATATAACCCTAAATTTTGATAACATCCCCAGTGCAAATTTTTATTGCAATATAAGGCTCCAGGGAACCTTGATTAAATAAAGGCCACAGTAATCCCAATTTAATCAAAGGTACTTTGGACTACATGTCAGTTGGCGGCCTGCAATCGCAACTGGTTTCTAATTTTTTTTATCGTTAGGAGTGATGATAATGACTATTGCTGTTGGTGACAAAATCCCTGCGTGTTCGTTCAAGACAATGGGATCAGACGGACCTGAAGACATAAGCACAGACGAAGTTTTCACCAGTAAGAAAGTTGTGCTTTTTGCTGTACCAGGCGCTTTTACTCCAGGCTGCTCGTTGACTCACTTACCGGGCTACGTTGTAAATGCTGACAAGATCAAAGAAAAAGGTGTGGACACTATTGCCTGTATGTCGGTGAATGATGCCTTTGTAATGGGTGCATGGGGAACCAACCAGAATGCTGACGAAATTCTGATGCTGGCTGATGGTAATGGTGAATTTACTCAAGCGATAGGGATGGAACTGGATGCCAGTGGATTCGGTATGGGCAGTCGAAGTAAACGATTTGCCATGATTGTAGATGACGGTACGATTACCCATCTGGCCATTGAACCTCCTGGTGGGATAGTAGTCAGTGCAGCGGAGGCTATTCTGGAATTATTATAGATCCTGCCAGGACACTTGTAAGTCATCGGAAACGGATCAGATTATCGTTTCTCCAACTGTATGATCTCTCGCTTCCGGCGTAATAAACTTTACTCGGGGAAAGGATGCCTACATGAATGATTTAGAAGTCAGCAGAAACTTGGCTTGATTACGGGAGGGTAAAGAAATGACAAACGAACTGATCGAGTACGCAGACGGTGAAACTGTTCTGGAAGGCTACCTGGCTTACCCAGAATCCGTAGAGCAGCCTTTACCGGCAGTGTTAGTGGCCCATGACTGGTCAGGACGAAGGGAATTTGCCTGCGATGCGGCGGACAGACTTGCACAGTGGGGCTATGTTGGCTTTGCATTGGACATGTATGGCAAAGGCATATTTGGCAGTGATGGAGACATGGAAGGTAACGCGGCCTTGATGAATCCCTTTGCCTCAGATCGAGCTTTGTTGCGACAACGAATAAAGGCTGCACTGGACTGTGTTGGCAAGCTTCCTCAAGTCAACTCGTCCCGGGTCGCTGCGATGGGTTACTGTTTCGGTGGCATGTGTGTTCTTGAACTGGCGCGTTCTGGTGCAAAGGTGACAGGTGTGGTCAGTATCCATGGGATATTTGCACCGGGTGATATTTCGAATAAGGAAATATCTGCCAAGGTTCTTTGCCTGCATGGCCACGATGATCCCATGGTACCTCCTGAGCAAGTGCTGGCTTTCGAACAGGAAATGAGTCAAGCCGGGGTTGATTGGCAGGTGCATGTTTATGGAGGAACCAAGCACGCTTTTACCAACCCCTCAGCCAACAACCCTGAGGCTGGTATTGTCTACAATGCAGCGGCAGAGGCTCGATCTTACCAGGCTCTACAAAATTTCCTGCAGGAGATATTGTAGGGTTCGTTATGATTGTGTGGTCCTTCTTGCAAGCCAATCAACGAATATAAAAGACTAATAAAAAGGTATCCAACCTATGGTTTCAAGCACTGAACCGGACAACGCCGCCCAGAGTGTACCAGGGCATAGTGACCAAATTATCTCTACTCGCAATCGTATCGGTCTTTGGCTTGGTCCGGCGGTTTTTTTATTAATACTATTTTTCGCTGATCTAGATCCTGCCAATCCCCTTGTTACCAGAATGGCGGCTGTCGTGGTACTGATGGCCATCTGGTGGATCACCGAGGCGATACCGATTCCGGCAACGGCTCTTTTACCAATCGTATTGTTCCCTTTTCTTGGCATCATGCGTGGCCGTGTGGTTGATGCCTCGAATCGAATCGATGCAGATGCCGTATCAGGGGTGAATATTGCTGAACTGCAAATTATGTACAACAACGTTGCCTCACAATACGTTGACTGGCTTATCATGTTGTTCCTGGGAGGGTTCATAATTGCTATCGCTGTAGAGAAGTGGAATCTTCATAAGCGTATAGCCATGCATATTTTGAGTGTGATTGGCGGTCAGCCGCATCGGTTGGTACTTGGTTTCATGGTGGCCACAGCGTTTCTTTCAATGTGGTTGTCCAATACAGCGACGGCTATGATGATGATGCCAATGGCGTTATCACTTATATTGTTATACGAAGATCTCAATAAAAAGATCATCGCCGATGGTGGAACGATTGACAGTCAGGCGGACAATTTTAGCCTGGCTCTCATGTTGGGGCTGGCCTATTCTGCATCAATCGGTGGCTTATCCACAATAATCGGAACACCGCCAAATGGAGTGTTGCTGACTCAGTTTTCGCAATTGTTTCCAGAGGCGCCAGATATAACATTTGCAGGTTGGCTGATATTTGCATTGCCGCTCAGCATAGTGTTCCTACTCTCCTCCTGGGTGCTCCTAACACGATTTATTTTCCCATTACCGGCTTCAACTCCTTTTAGTGGAGATGAATTTATCAATCGCGAAATTAAAGGGTTGGGAGTCATGGGAAATGAAGAGAAAAAAGTGGCGATTGTTTTTGTAACTGTAGCGCTGTTGTGGATGACACGAAAGGAGCGTTTGTTAGGTGCCGACATTGATATTTTTGGCTGGAGTTATTATCTGGATAAATTGCTGGTGAATCTCGGTACAACTCCTGTTGGAATCTACATTGATGACGGCACGATATCCATATTGATGGCACTTTCTCTTTTTATTATTCCTGCCAGCAGGGAACATGGCGGTCGCCTGCTTGACTGGGAATCAGCAAAAAAAATACCCTGGGGCATTCTTCTAGTGTTTGGTGGTGGTCTTGCGCTGGCGCGTGGGTTTTCCTCATCAGGTCTATCGACCTATATGGCTACCCAGTTTGGCGCACTACTGGGTGATGCAAACCCCCTTGTTATCGTGATGAGTACCGTTACTTTTGTTACCGCATTCACCGAAGTGGCTTCAAACACAGCTACAGCGTCCATAACCATTCCGCTTATGGCAAGCTTGTCACAGGCGATCGAGGTCCACCCATTACTGTTATTGATTCCTGCTACCCTGGCTGCATCCTGTGCATTTATGTTGCCAGTTTCAACACCACCGAACGCGATTGTCTATGGCTCAGGACGCATTCCTATTATGAAGATGGTAATTGCTGGACTCTGGCTTGATCTTTTATCGATAATTCTTGTGACGGCCGCGGTTTATACGCTTGGGCAGTTTGCTTTTGATGTATTGGCTGAATTCCCTGACTGGGCCAGACCAGAGTTGAATTAGGCCATTTTCAAACACTATTCGTTTTTAAACGGGTATTACATTGTGCTAGTGTTGTGAGATTAAGCTTTGAACTTTGAACTTCAATTGCGCGGTTTTTTATGCCAGATTCAATAGATCCAAATGAGACTCTTGTGGAATGTCCAGCCGGTGATGCAAATTGTCCTCATTTGCTTGAGGTGAAAAAGCTTCGAAAGGAAAACAAGGAGCTAGTCTCCCTGGTTCGCCTAGACGATCTTACCGGACTCTTTAACTTTCGCTATTTCAACCAGGCCGTTGAACTCGAAATGGAGCGCTCACGTCGTTCTGATCAACCCTCGGTGTTGATAATGATGGACCTGGATTATTTTAAAGAAGTCAATGATGAGCACGGTCATGAAATTGGTAATCATGTTCTGGAGTATGTGGCAAAGATAATACGTAATACTGTTCGTAGGTTGGACACTCCTTGTCGTTATGGTGGTGAGGAATTCGCCATTATTCTTCCCGACACGCCTCTCAGTGCCGGCGTCCTTTTTGCAAACCGCTTGCGCCTTAAAATTGAAGACGCTCATATGGAAATTCAAGGACGCAACGTCAGACTGACCGCCAGTTTTGGTGTAGATGTATACAAGAAGGAAAACAACTGTACAGCTCGAGACTTTATAGACCGGGCAGATGCCTTGCTGTACGTGGCCAAGACCAAAGGTCGTAACCAGGTATGCCATCCCGCTTTTGATGTGAACAAAGAATAGTCATAAAATAGGACAACAAGTCTTTGGAGCAATGAGTCTACTGCCCTACTTTGTTGATTTGACTTGCAAGGTGATGGAGAATCACCGCCGTAGCGCCCCAGATCCGATATCCTTGGTAATTCAGCTCCAGAATTCGGCGAGGTTTTCCACCATAGTCCATCATAGACTCGCCATAGGAATCAGGATCGAGCAACAGACTCGTCGGCACGGTAAATATTTCATTCACTTCAATAGGGCACGGGGTAAGTTGCGGTTCAGATTCTACTAACCCGATTACAGGTGTCACTTTAAATCCGGATGGAATCAATATCTCCCCTAGTTGCCCGATGATTTCTACTGCATCAGGATTTAGACCTATTTCCTCTTCGCTTTCCCTCAATGCCGTGGCTATATCGTCAGCGTCATGAATTTCCTTGGTCCCACCAGGTAAACTTACTTGTCCGGCATGACTACTCAAATCATTCGACCTCACTGTCAATATAATCTGGCTGGGGCTAAGACTTGATGGCTTAATGACCGGAATCAATACTGAGGCTTTGCGAAAGGTGTCAGGACTAAGTCGAGCCATTGCTTCTACATGAGGGTCCGGATGAAGAATTTTTTCACCGGATATAGCATTTTGTTCAGCAAAAAGTTTGAGCAGGCGGTCCAGCAAGTGATCTTGATGTTGGGAATTTTCAATCGACATCTACAGAGCTGTCTCCAAAGGGTAGGGAATCGAAAAAAGCCGGCTATTGCCGGCTTTTTTTACGCTCGTACCAATAGCAGTTGTCACACTATCTCATACTCCAGTTGACGGAAAAGAATGCCCGTATTGGTTGACCTACAAAGTAACGATCCCCTTGAAACGTAGTCCAGTCAGCGCGCTCAGCATATTCTTCATCGAATAGATTGAGTATGTTTAAAGACAGGCTCAAGTTGGAGTTTACGTTCCAACTTGTGCGTAGGTTAAAGACATCATGGCCATCATAGTCAGCGCTATTTTGCGGGTTGGTATAGTACTCACCCATATTTACCCATTCCAACTCAGTCGCAATAGCCGGAGTGGCCTGCCAGCGCAGGCGAATATTGCCGAAATTATCAGGTGCTGTATCAATATCATTACCCTTGTTAATGTCAAGATTGGCAGGGTCGGGGCCCGAAGCCAGGTCATTCTCATAGGTGTGATCCGCAACATTGTATGCACCGGCCAGGGTCCACGTGTCAGTGAGGTTAATAGCTCCTGCAAACTCAATTCCCCGGTGTTCGGTCTCGGCTCCAAAAATGTTAGCGCGGTTGCTGTTTTGGACAATACCGTTGGTTTTTTCCATCAGATAGGCGGTTACTGAATAGTCCCAGTTATCTCCTGCACCTTGAAAAGCGAGCTCATAGCTGTCCAGTTCTACTGAGTCAAGATCCGCCACGGTCTGTGAATTTTGCAATCGGTAAAGTTCCGTG
>SMVB01018288.1_pt1 | contig 33862 bp, 35 predicted proteins | sample 2456461 | NCBI WGS metagenome assembly SMVB01 (sample SAMN11095934, study PRJNA526329) | marine sediment metagenome | biome: Marine sediment; feature: Surficial sediment; material: Deep marine sediment; isolation source: Hadal surficial sediment | place: Pacific Ocean | collected 2014-05 | depth... | reverse complement strand
GGGCTCCGGGCACCCGGGTTTCAGGAAGCGCGAAGTCACACACGAAAGCCAAGCCGCGTGCGCTGGGAAGAAGGTGTTTATTATCAATTGGTTAGCCGAGTTTACTCCCCAATGCAACCCACAGATTTTGCGGAGGAGGCCTTTTTACTACTTTCTTGTGCCGGCGCTCTAATACGCGAGCCCATCATTGTGATACAGAATTCGCCCGTTGACAATAACCGGGATGAGCTCCGGCGTTTTCGAGCGTCATGTCCCGAAGACGCCGCTCTCTCGGAGACTCCGAAGGGTCTCGTCATCGATGCCGAGCCGCTCGCGCAGCACGGACTCCGTGTGCTCGCCGAGCATGGGCGGCGGCGCGTGGTCGCGCTCCCCCGCCTCTAAGAGCTTGATGGGGTTGCCCGTCAACGGCAGCTCTCCGAGCTTCGGATGTTGTACAAGAAGCTTCATGTTTCGGCTTTCTATCTGCGGATTCTCGAAAACCTCGGCTACGTTTTGTACGCGGCCAACCGGGATGCCGGCTTTGTCGAGTAGCGAGACCCAAGCATCCGTGCTCTTCGACGCGAAGATGGGCTCGAGCAACAAAGCAAGCTCGTCGTAGCGGGCGACACGACCGGCATTGACTTCGAATTCGGGCACATCGAGCTCCGGTCTTCCGATAACGGCAACGAAGCGCTTCCACAAACTGTCGTTACCGACGCCCACGATGACGTGACTATCGGCCGTGCGAAACGTCTCGTAGGGTGTCAGCGACGAATGCCGATTGCCGAGCCGGTTCGGAACCTCGCCCGTCATCAGAAAACCCTGCGCCTGGTAGCAGAGCGTCGAGAGCACGCTATCGAACAAAGACACATCGACGCGCTCGCCCGTTCCTATTTTCTCTCGACGATAGAGCGACGCCAAAATCCCCTCGCAGGCCATCATGCCCGTCAAGATATCCGCGAGCGACGCGCCGACTTTCATGGGCATCCCGTCCGGCTCGCCCGTGAGTCCCATCCAGCCGCCTTCTCCCTGCATGACAGCGTCGTAGCCCGGCCGCTCCCGGAGAGGTCCCGTCTGCCCGTATCCGGAGATTGACGCATAGATGAGAGACGGACGGCGCTCTTTGAGCGCCTTGTAGCCGAGACCGAGACGGTCCATCGTGCCCGGGCGAAAATTCTCGATGAGAATGTCGGCGGTGTCGAGCAACCGATGCAAAACCTCCTTGCCTCTTTCTTTTTTGAGATCGATACAGAGGCTTTTCTTGTTGCGGTTGACCGCGAGGAAATAGGCGCTCTCGCCATCAACGAATGGTGGTCCCCAGTGGCGGCAGTCGTCTCCCTTGGGAGGCTCGATCTTGAGGATGTCAGCGCCCATGTCGCCGAGCATCATCGTGCAATAGGGCCCGGCGAGGATGCGTGAAAAATCGAGGACGGTAACGCCTTCGAGAGGAAGTCGTTTGCCCGCTTCCGAAGAGCTCATCAACGCGAAGTCTACAACAGTGCTCGAGAAGATCAATATCAAGAAAAGCAAGAATCAATATTAAAAAAAAGCGCAACGCAAAGCCGCAAAGAAAAAAGGAACAAAAGAAAGGCGGATGGAGCGCCGAGTGGGCTACGAAGCCTTTCTGTTCCCGATCTTTTTTCTCTTTCTCTTCTTTGTCTTTCTCTTCTTTCTTTTCCTTGGCGTCTTTGCGACTTTGCGCCTTTGCGTTACGCTTTTTTATTATTGATTCTTGCTTTTCCAACGACGAGTTATTTGTCGTCTCTGTAGCGGATGGCGACGGCGGTCACATTGTCTTTTCCGCCGTTCTCGTTCGCGGTCGCGATGAGGCCGTTCACGAGCTCCTCGAGCGAAGGGCCAGCGTTCACGATGATTTCCGTGAGCCGCTTTTCGATAATCATCCCATGCAAGCCGTCGGAGCAGAGCAAGTAGAGGTCATCATCCTGTAGGCTGTGCTCATCTACATGGACGTCGATCTCCTCTTTCGCGCCGATGGCCTTCGTGATGATGTTCTTCATCGGATGGCTCTCGGCTTCCTCCGGTAACAGCACGCCTTCGTCCACGGCCGCCTGAACCCATGAATCATCCACCGTCAACTGGCGAAACTCGCCTTCGCGCAAGCGATAAGCGCGGCTGTCCCCAGCACTCACAAAGCTGATGGTCTTGCTGTTCGTGAGCGCTGCTACGATGGTGGTGCCCATGCCCGTGTAGTCCTGGCGACTATCCGCTTCCTTGAAGACTCGCTTGTTGGCGAGCATCACCGCCGTGAGAAGCCGGTTAGAATTGATGGATAATTTGGGGTCGACACCATAGGGCCAAGTGATCTCGTCCTCTTCGCACGAGCGCTGCACAAAGTTGCCAACGGTTTCCACGGCTAGATGGGACGCGATTTCGCCCGCATTGTGCCCCCCCATGCCATCGGCGACGACGAAAAGCCCGATCGCGCTGTCCTCGAAAAGGCTGTCTTCGTTCAGCTTGCGACGAAGCCCTACATCCGTGGCGCCAAAGCTCTCGATCATCTTGGTCTCCGCGTTGCTCCTTCCGTCGTTTCCCACGACTTCGTCGAATAAGGTTTGGACACCCTCCGAAAATAGGATAACACTACTATTTACAAGGTTTCAAGGATTGTCCGTGCCCGCATCACGTTGACGTCCCTCCAATTGCTTGCTAAATTAGATATTCGGTCCCGAAAACAACCCGCGGAAACTGAATGTCTCGTTATCGTGTTCTCCTCGTAGAGCCCAACGCTGAGCTCCGGCTCGTTTTTTCCGACTATTTCAAACGCTCCGGGCTGGAAGTGGTCAGCGCCATCGATGCAGGAAGCGGACTCGATACCTCGAGGCGTGAATGCCCCGACATGATCGCGTGCGAGGTGGAGCTCCCGGGCGGTGCGGACGGGCTCGAGTTCGCACGCGCGCTGCGAGCAGATCACGACCTCAAGAGCATACCCATCCTGATCCTCTCCGGCAACATCACGCCCGAAGAGCGTTGGGAAGCGATTTCCTCGGGAGCGGACGACTACCTCATGAAGCCTTTCACCATGCGCGAGCTCATCTATCGCTGTGAACGGCTCATCAGTTTCTACCGTAGCAACGAGCCAGGAGAGCTATCCGGCGATCTCACGCGCTTCAAGAGCACGGACGTCCTGCAAATGCTCGAAGCTAACCAGGCCACGGGCGTTCTCCATATTGACGGCAACCACAAAGGCGAGATACATCTTCTCGACGGCTACATCTGTGGCTGCTTCGCGGACGAGTTCCAAGGCGAAGAGGCCGCCTACCGGTTGATACCGGTGCGCGATGGCCGGTTTCACTTCGTCCGAGCCAACATAACCAGCAACATCGAATCGATTCGCTCCACCACCGAGTTCATGATGGAAGCTTTCCGTCGTCACGATGAAAGGGAGAAGCAACCCGCGCGGTAGTTTTTTTTCTTTCCGCTATTCGGCATTGCTACCGGCTACCTGCCTCCCGCCACCTTCGTGCTTCGTAGTCAGGTGGCAGGCAGCCGGTGGCGGGTAGCGTTAACCGGAAGTCAGAAAAGGCTTACCTTGATTCTCAGGTATTTCTTGGGGTCTTTGCGGATGTCGCTGATGAGGGCTTGGAGCTCGGTCGCGGTCTTGTTCAGGTTCTCGTAGAGCTCTCGGTTGTGGAGGAGCTGGCCGGCAGTGCCCTCGCCACGCTCTAGCCGGGACGTGATCGAGTTCAGGTTCGACGAGAGCGAGTCGAGCGTGTCATAGAGCTCGCGTTCACGCAGCAAAGCGCCGAGCGTCCCCTCTCCTTGGTCGAGGCGATCGGTCGCACGGGCGAGGTTCTCGGTCGTCGTGGCGATCTGCCGGCCGATCTCGCGATCGTGCACGAGACGTCCAATGGCGCCTTCACCGCTATCGATGCGCGCCACGAGCTCTTTCATGCTGACGACGAGCTGATTGAGATTGTCGTAGATCTGCGGGTCGTGGATGAGCTTGCCAAATGTTCCGTCCTGTCGATCGAGGCTCCCAAAGACATCCTCGGCCTTTGTGACGAGAGCGAGGAGCTGATCGTGCAGCTCTTCTCGTTTGAGTATCGCCCCGAGCGTCCCTTGCCCGTCTTGGATCTGCGCCGCGAGGTCACGAATATCTTTCATCGTGCTGGAGGCATCGAGAATGATGCCCTTGATAGGATCGCCCTCCGCCTCACCCGGGATGTTCTCCCCGTCCTCGATGGCCACCCCCCCGGGCTCGCCCGGATCCACGTCGAGCATCTTTTCGCCCAGGACACCGAGGCTTCCAATCGTTACCATCGAGTGGTCCGTGATGCGGCCTTGTACGTCAGTGCGGATCGTCATCGTCACCTTCACCGGCGCCGGGGCATCAGGGCCGGCAAACTCCACCTTTTTGACCGAGCCGACCTCGACGCCCGAAAGGTGGATCGGCGAGCCGGCTTTTAGGCCGTTCACGTCACGGAGGTAGCTGTAAACGGTGTACTGCCCGCCAAGAAAAGGCAGGCCTCCTTCGCGGGTAATGTACATGGTCGTCGCTGCCGCGACGATGAGTGCTATCGCCACAACGATACCGACTCTGAGCTCGGCGTAGCTGTTGGATTTTCTGCCTGGCATTATCAATCCCCCTCAGTCTCAATCACCGAGACCGGTATCTGACCATCCAAGAACTTCCGGACATAGGGCTCGTCCGACCGGAAGAGCTCCCTCTGCAGGCCGCGAAAAACGATGCGGCCCTCGTTGAGAACGATGAACTCGCTCCCCACGAGTAGCTCGACATCCTCTATCCGGTTGTAGATGAACGCGCCGTTCTTGCGCATCACGAAGCTCTGCACAACCTGGAAGGCATCCCTCAATTGATGCGTAACGAGGACCGACGTCACCCCTTCGAGATCTCGAAGCTTCACGATTAGATCGCAAATCGTCGAGCCGGTGATGGGATCGAGCCCTGTCGTCGGCTCGTCATAAAGGATGAGTCCCGGGCTATGGGCCATCGCCCGTGCCACCGAGACGCGCCGTCTTTGCCCTCCCGAGAGATCCGAAGGCGCGCGGTCATAGAACTTCCCTAGCTCAACGAATCCTAGCAGCCGGCTCACACGCTCCTCGAACTCTTGCTCGTCGAGTTTGTCGTGCTCCCGCAATCGAAAACCGACATTCTCCGCGACCGAAAGCGAGTCGAAGAGCGCGCCTTCCTGGAATACCATTCCGATCCCGGCGCGCACCGGCATTAGAGCCGACTCTTGCAATCCAGAGATATCGACGCCACCGACTTCGATGACGCCGGATTCTGGTTTGATGAGCCCGAGCACCAGCTTGAGAATCGTCGACTTTCCCGAGCCGCTCCCGCCGAGAATGACCGCGGTGCTCCCCAACGCGACGTCGAAGCTCACGTCTCTCAACGTGTAGTCCTCGTTGCCGGGATAAGTATAGAAAACGTTTCGAAACGAGATCGCTAGCGTCGGCATCGTCAGGGATACACGAATTTGAGAATCAAGAGATTCAGAAAGTAGTCGGTGGAGAGAATCAACACCGAAGCGACGACGACCGATTGGGTCGTCGACTCGCCCACGCCGCGCGTTCCGCCCGTGGTCGTGAGCCCTTGATAACAGCCGACCGCAACGATGATATAGCCGAAGACGAGAGGTTTCAGGAGCCCCATGAATAAATCGTGCGGCTTGATCGCATCGAGCGCCGAATGCCAGTAAAGGCTCGTCGCGAGTCGCAGGGTGAACCTGGCGACGAGAAAGCCGCCAACCATGCCGACAGCATTGCTCAAAACGGTCAGCACCGGTAGCATGACGATGCCGGCGATCATGCGCGGCGCGACGAGCTTTCGGATGGGATCCGTACCGAGCGAGCGTAAGGCGTCGATTTGTTGTGTGACGACCATAGAGCCGAGCTCCGCCGCCATTCCAGAGCCGACACGGCCGCTCACCATCAATGCCGTGAGCACCGGCCCCAGCTCACGCAGCATCGAAAGCGACACCATCCGCCCCACGTAAGAACGTGCGCCAAACGCATCGAGCGTAGCCGAGCTTTGTACCGTCAGCACCATGCCAGTGAACAGTCCGGTCAAGGTCACGATCGTCAGCGAGCCTACGCCGATCGAGTCCATCTGCTCGAGCGTCTCGCGCCAATATCGTGGTTTCGAAAAGAGACTGGCGAAAGCGTCGAACGAAAGCTTCGAGAACGCCTGGAGAGCCGCGAGCCGCTCTTTGACCCAGTTGCCCGCCGCGTCCAACACTAGCGACGGTCTCCGCGGGTTCGGTCGAACAGCTCGATCTGTTTCAGCTCGCGAATCCGGTCCCGGTGCTCCGCGGCTCGTTCGAAGTCGAGATCTTTGGCTGCCTGCTTCATCTTTCGTGTCCGCCGCTCGATCTCGCGGCGAATCTCTTGCGGGCTGCTAAAAAGCAAATCGTCTTCCGCGACACGGCCGCTAGCGGACCCTTCCTCGTCTTCCTTACCTTCGCGGATCACGCCACGGATGGATTTCACAATCGACTCGGGCGTGATGCCGTGCTCCTCGTTGTAGTCCTTTTGCAGTTGCCGCCGACGTTCGGTCTCGCCGATGGCGCGCTTCATCGAATCGGTCTCTTTGTCAGCATAGAGAAGCGCCATGCCGCTCAGGTGACGGGAGGCGCGGCCCATGGTCTGGATGAGCGAGCCCGCCGAGCGCAAAAAGCCCTCTTTGTCGGCGTCGAGGATCGCGACGAGGGAGACTTCGGGCAAGTCGAGCCCCTCGCGCAACAAATTGATGCCGATGAGAACGTCGAACTCTCCGAGCCGCAAGTCTCGAAGAATGTTCATCCGCTCGAGCGTGTCGATGTCGGAGTGCAAATAGCGACACTTCACGCCGAGCTCCGTATAGTACTCGGTCAAATCCTCGGCCATCCGTTTCGTCAGCGTCGTCACGAGAACACGCTCGCTCTTGTCAACGCGCTTTCGAATCTCGTCGAGAAGGTCATCGACTTGGCCAGCCACCGGACGCACGTCGATCTCGGGATCCATGAGCCCGGTGGGTCGAATGATCTGCTCGACCACGACGCCACCGCTGCGCTCGAGCTCGTAGGGACCGGGCGTGGCGGACACGTAGATCGTTTGCCCCATCCGCGCTTCGAACTCCTCGAAGTTCAAAGGACGGTTGTCGAGCGCCGACGGCATCCGAAACCCGTATTCCACGAGGGTCTCTTTCCGGGCGCGATCGCCGTGATACATGCCACGCACCTGAGGCACCGTTTGATGGGACTCGTCGATGATGAGGATCGCGTCTTTCGACAAATAGTCCATTAGCGAGGGCGGCGGCTGGCCCGGCTTCAGCCCAGTGAAATGGCGTGAGTAGTTCTCGACACCGTGACAATAGCCGACCTCTTGCAACATCTCGAGATCGAAGAGCGTTCTTTGCTGGATACGCTGCGCTTCGAGAAGCTTGCCTTCATCATGCAACTTGCGGTGAAACCAATCGAGCTCCTCACGGATCGTCTCGATGGCGCGAACCGTTCGCTCTCGAGGCGCGACGTAATGGGTCTTCGGAAAAATCGTGACGCGCTTCATCGGCCGCAATGTTTTTCCCGTAAGCGGGTCGAATTGCGCAATCGACTCCACTTCATCGCCGAAAAGCTCGAGGCGAATACCGAGATCGTCATAGCCAGGAATGATCTCGATGACGTCGCCGCGCACCCGAAAGGTGCCACGGCTCAAGTCGTAATCGTTGCGCTCATATTGGATCTCGACGAGCTTGCGCAACACCGCCGCGCGATCGATCTCGTCGCCCTGCTCCACGTTCAGCAGCATGCCGTAATAGGCCTCCGGCGAGCCAAGACCGTAGATGCAAGAAACACTCGCCACGATGAGCACGTCTTCGCGCTCGAAAAGAGAACGCGTCGCCGAGAGCCGCATGCGGTCTATCTCGTCATTGATCGTGGCTTCCTTCTCGATAAACGTGTCGCTCGCGGGCACGTAGGCTTCGGGCTGATAGTAGTCGTAGTAGCTCACGAAGTACTCGACCGCGTTTTTGGGAAAAAACTCCTTGAACTCCTGATAGAGCTGCGCCGCAAGAGTCTTGTTGTGGGCGATAACGAGAGCCGGACGGTTGACGGCTTCGATAAGCTTGGCCACCGTGAAGGTCTTACCCGACCCGGTCACGCCGAGGAGGACCTGGTCCTTTTCCCCCTCCTCGAGACCGCGCGTCAGCTCTTCGAGCGCTCTTTGCTGATCCCCCTCAAGCTCGAAGTCCGAAGTGACGCGGAACTCACCGGAGCGCCTTGCTGGCAACGGATGGGTAGCCATGAAAAGTGCTTATAAGTACCTACGAATCCACAACTTAGCACGTCCGTAGAAACGCGTCAAATAGAGGGCAGCGCTAGATCAATATTACGAAAAGCGTAACGCAAAGGCGCAAAGCCGCAAAGGCGCAAAGGAAAAACAAGAAGATGAAAGAAGATGCTAATCCGATCAAACCGAGGATTTTCAGCCACGGTAAAAGGGCCAAAATTTGGAGAGAAGAGCGTTTCCTCTCACTTCTTTTTCTTTGTCTTTTCTTTGCGCCTTTGCGGCTTTGCGTTACGCTTTTCTTAATATTGATCTAGCGCTGCCCGTCAAAAAAAGAAGGCTAGGCGAGGGCGCCGCCTTTTTTCTTGTTGTACAAGCGGTAGTCGAAGCTAGTTTCTTCGACCTCGCCGAGACGAAGTCCCTCATCGTGCTTGAACATGTGGATCGCGTCGTAATCGGGTGGACAGAACTTCGCGCAGAGCTGGCATCCAATGCAGGTATCCACGTTGACTTCGCAGACTTCGCCGATGGCGCCAGGCTCGGGATCGGGGACGAGATAGATACAATCTTCGACTGGGCAGACATGGATGCACATCTCGCATCCACGGCCGAAGCACTTCCCTTTGTCGACGAACGCCAACATCTTGGGTTGTTTCTTCCTTGGCCCGGTGATCAATTTATCCTGCATCCGCTTTTCGCCTCCCTCAAGTGCAATTATATCGAAACCGGCAGGCAAAACACCAGATCTTGTGGCTAGGGTCTGCAGAAACACCTATACTTAGTTCAAATGGCCAACATAGATACCGAATCGCGGCTGTATCGGAAAGGCCTCGGCCTCAGAGCGGAAGTCCAAGAGCCTCTGAGAAAAGACTACGCGGGCCTCGTCGTGGACTTCGCCCGCGAGCGAAATTTCAAGCTGGTCGCGGGGGATCTCACTTTCCGGCTCGCCAAGGAGTTCGGCTTCTGCTACGGCGTCGATCGCGCGGTCGAATACGCCTATGAAGCGCGCGCGCGGTTTCCCGGCAAGAGAATCTTCATTACGGGCGAGATCATCCACAACCCCTACGTCAATGGGCGGTTGTCGGAAATGGGGATCCAGTTTCTCGATGGTCCGTATGGAACCGACGAGAAGTTCGCCTCCATTACCACCGACGACGTCGTGCTCCTCCCCGCTTTTGGCGTGAGCGCCGGCGAGCTCGAGATTCTACGGAAAAAGGGCATGATCCTCGTCGATACGACGTGCGGCTCAGTGATGAACGTGTGGAAAAACGTCGATCATTATGCGCGGGACGGCTTCACATCCGTGGTCCACGGCAAGAGCGGGCACGAAGAGACCAAAGCAACCGTCTCACGCGCAACCAAAGGGAATGGGCACTATATCGTCGTCCATGACTTGAACGAGAGCGAAATGGTGGGCGACTACATCGAGACCTCCCACGACAGGACGCGCTTCATGGAGTTTTTCTCGGATGCCGTCTCTCCCGGTTTCGACCCCGACAGCCACCTGACCCATATCGGCCTCGCGAACCAAACGACCATGCTGAGCAGCGAGTCCCTCGAGATCGCCGAGCGACTCCGGCAATCCATGGTGCGCCGGTTCGGCGAGAGCGAGCTCGAAGCGCGCTTTCGTTCTTTTGACACCATTTGTAGCGCAACGCAGGAGCGGCAAGATGCCGTCGTCGAGCTGTGCGAAGAAGGCGTCGACCTGATGCTGGTTATTGGCGGCTACAACAGCAGCAACACGGCGCATCTCGCCGAGATTTGTTCCGAGAAATTCCCGACCTTCCACATCGCAGATTCTCTTTCCATGGAGTCCGCCGTTCTCATCCGCCACAAACCCCTTCACGAGCAGAAAGAGGTGGAAGCGACCGATTGGCTTCCCGAGGGCGCGCTCAAGATCGGGGTTACCGCCGGCGCCTCGACGCCCGACGTCAAAGTTGACGAGGTTATCGAGCGCGTATTGGCGTTTCGCGGCCTCACCAGGCACGACCTGACAGGCTGAATCACTCCTTACCGCTCGTACAACTTGCCGACCGGGTGGTAAGCCGCGCAGTGAGGCCCTACACGACCTTCTCATATATAATTGTTCGATTGCCCCACGGGGTCTGACAACATCGAAGTGTTTGTTCAAGTTCACGTCGACGGAGGTTTGCATGGAGAGCGGAGCGAAGCCAAGAGCGGAACCCGTACTCAGTCCAGAAACGGAAATATACGACCGCTATCACGGCCTCACCCGCGAAAAGCTCATCACCGCTTATCGATGGATGCTTCTCTCCCGAAAAGTCGACGACCGGGAAATTCAGCTCAAACGCCAAAACAAAGTCTTCTTTCAGATCAACGGCGTTGGCCATGAAGCAGTGCTCGTGGCCGCAGCCATGCATCTTCGGCCCGGCAAAGATTGGTATTTCCCTTACTACCGCGATCGCGCGCTATGCCTCGCGACGGGCGTGACGCCATTCGAGCAATTTCTCGCATCGGTAGCCGCCGCGGACGATCCGGCCTCGGCCGGCCGCCAGATGCCATCCCATTGGAGCCATCCGAAGCTCAACATCGTGAGCCAGTCGAGCTGTGTGGCAACGCAGTTTCTCCACGCGGTTGGCGCCGCGGTGGCCGGCCGCTACGCGAGCAAAGGTGCTTCTTCGGAAACGAACGGGCCACGTGAAATCGTCTACGTGTCCGGGGGCGACGGCTCGACGAGTGAAGGCGAGTTCTGGGAAGCGCTGAACAGCGCGTGCCTCCAGAAAGTTCCCGTGCTCTTCCTCATCGAAGATAACAGCTATGCGATCTCAACACCCGTCGAAGCGCAAACGGCGGGTGGGAACATTTCGAAACTCGTCAGGAGCTATCCCGGACTGTTCGTAACCGAGTTCGACGGCACGAGCTTCATCGATAGCTACGGCCGGCTCCAAGACGCGGTCACCTATCTTCGCGAGGGCCGCGGACCAGCGCTCGCACACGCACATGTGGTGCGCCCTTATTCGCACTCGCTCTCGGATGACGAGCGGCTGTACAAGACCAAGAAAGAGCGCGACGACGAGGCAAATCGCGACCCGATCATCCGCATGACAGACTTTCTCATCGCGGAGAATCTCGCGACGCCTGACGAGCTCGAGACCCTCGAAAAGAGCGTGCACGACGAAGTAACCGAAGCCGCCGACCAAGCGCTCACGATGCGATGGCCCACGAAAGATAGCTGGAGCAGGCATCGCTACAGCGAGACCGTCGACCCGGGCTCGAGCGCTTTTTCCACCGAGCCGAGCTTCTCCGGCAAGGACGGCACCGTAGTGGACCTCCTTCACGCCTGCTTGCGGGACGAGATGGCGCGGGATCCGCGCGTCATTATTTTCGGTCAGGACGTTGCCGATGCGAGCCGAGAAGGCAATCTCGGAGAGGTGAAAGGCAAAGGCGGGGTCTTCAAAGTCACCTTCGGTCTGCAGCGCGAGTTCGGCGGCGAGCGCGTGTGGAACAGCCCGCTAGCGGAAGCGAGCATCGCTGGCATGGCCGCCGGGGCCGCCATCCGCGGCTTGAAACCCGTCGTCGAGATCCAGTTCTTCGACTATATCTGGCCCGCCTACATGCAGATCCGAAATGAGATCGCGGCATTTCGGTGGCGCTCCGGCGGCACTTTCAGCTGCCCTCTCGTCATTCGCGTTCCCATCGGCGGCTATCTGACCGGAGGGTCTATCTATCATTCGCAATCCGGCGAGGTCTTGTTCGCACATATTCCGGGGCTCCGTGTCGTGATGCCTTCGAACGCCCTCGATGCGAACGGTCTCCTTCGCACGGCGATCCGCTGCGACGACCCGGTTATCTTCCTCGAGCACAAGCACCTGTATCGGCAGACCCACAACAAGGGCCGCTATCCCGGCCCGGAATACATGATCCCGTTCGGCAAGGCGCGCACGGTGCTCGAAGGTACGGATCTCACCATCGTGACCTTCGGGGCGCTCGTTCGCCGCGCACAGATCGCCGCACAAAAAGCGCAGGCGGAAGGCGTCTCCGTCGAGATCATCGATTTGCGTACCCTGTCGCCCTTTGACTGGGATGCGATTGCGACTTCAGTGACGAAAACGAGCCGCGTCATCGTCGCCTACGAGGATGGGCGGACATTCGGCTACGGCGCCGAGATCGCGGCCCGTATCTCGGAGGAGCTCTTTGACGAGCTAGACGCGCCGGTTCGGCGGGTGGCCGCGAAGGATTGCTGGGTCGCCTATAACCCCGACCTCGAGGACGAAATCCTCCCGCAATCCGAAGACATCTACACCGCGATGATCGAGCTCGCGCGCTTCTAACGGGGATATGAGTACCGACGTCGAAACCCCGTTGCGTGAAAAAACCTTCGCGCTCACCGAGCTTTCGGAAGAGGAAGAGCTCTTTCGGAGCATGGTGCGTGAGTTCGCCGAAAAAGAGATCGGCCCGCTCGTCCGTAAGATGGACCAGGACGCCAAGATCGATCCGGCCCTCCTTCCTAAGTTCTTCGAGCTCGGCCTCATGGGTATCGAGATCCCCGAAAGCTACGAAGGCTCGGGCGCGAGTTTTTTCATGGCCGCGCTCGCCGTCGAGGAAGTGTCCCGCGTCGACGCCTCGCTCGGGGTTTGTCTCGATGTCCAAAACACGCTCGTCAACAACGCCGTCATGCGCTTTGGCAATGACGAGCAGAAAAAACGCTACTTGCCTCGCCTCGCCCAGAACACCGTCGGCGCCTACGCTCTCTCGGAGCCCGAGTCCGGAAGCGATGCCTTCGCGCTCACCTGCCGTGCTACCGAGGACGAAGATGGCGACGCGTACCGTCTGACCGGCACCAAGCTCTGGATCACGAATGGAGCGGAGGCAGGACTGTTCATCGTCTTTGCGACCGTAGACCCAGGCGCCGGCTACAAGGGCATCACGGCCTTTCTCGTCGAGCGCGACTTCGAGGGCTTCACCGTCGGCAAAAAGGAAGACAAGCTCGGCATCCGCGCCTCGAGCACGACAGAGCTCGTGCTAGAAAATTGCATCGTCCCGAAGTCGAACGTGCTCGGTGAAATCGGTAAAGGCTACAAGGTCGCCATCGAAACGCTGAACGAAGGGCGCATCGGAATCGGAGCCCAGATGATCGGGATAGCGACGGGAGCGCTCGAGCACGCGATGGCCTATACGAAGGAGCGCAAGGCGTTCGGGAAGCCCATCGCCGAGTTTCAGGGCGTTCAGTTCCAGCATGCGCAATGCGCGACCGAGCTCGAAGCGGCTCGGCTTCTCGTCTACAACGCGTCCCGGCTGCGCGACGCCAAGAAGCCTTACCTCGTCCAGGCGGCGATGGCCAAGCTCTTTTCGTCGCAAGTCGCCGAACGCGTGACGTCACAAGCGATCGAGCATTATGGCGGCTATGGCTACAGCAAGGACTTCCCTGTCGAGAAATTTTGGCGCGACGCCAAGATCGGCACGATCTACGAGGGAACGTCCAACATGCAGCTCCAAACGATCGCTAAATATCTGCTCAAAGACGGTTAGAGTTAGAATCTCTCTCCGAGATTCGTCTTGCGACCACTGAGCGCTCTTTTTCTCGCCGTTGTCATTCTGCTCTCGTGCTCCGAGCGGAAGCGGGATTTTGTGCGCGTCGGAGTCGACGTCGATGCCGGCTCGCTCGACCCGCGCCTCATGAGGGACACGACGGCTTATCGTGTCGTCAACCTTCTTTATGACGGCCTCATAGCACTCGACGCCTCGTCGAAGCCCACTCCCGCGCTCGCGCATCGCTGGGATCATCCCGATGACACGACTTGGATTTTTCACCTCCGGGACGACGCGCGCTTTCACAATGGAACGCCGGTCACCGCGCACGACGTCGTCTACACGTTCGAGACGATCCTCGACCCGTCGCTCGGTGCACCGCTGCGATCGCTCTACACTCCGATTGCAGAGATTGAAGCCACCGACGAGCACACGGTAACATTCACGCTCAGCACTCCCTACGCGCCACTTCTCAGCTATCTCGAGCTCGGCATCGTGCCGCGCGGCGGAGAGGCGACCACCGGAAGCGGACCTTACCGGCTGTTGCTATGGGATCGCGGCGCCAAGATCGTTCTCGTGGCCCACGATGATTACTGGGGCGGCGCACCGTCCATCCGCCGTATCGAGCTCCTCGTCGTGCCGGATAACACTGCAAGGGCCCAGGCCTTCGAGGCCGGCGACCTCGATCTCATCCAATCGCCACTAGCCTCCCAGGATATTCGACGCCTCGCCGAGGACCCACGATTCGAAAGCTTCACGAGTAATGCGCCCGCCATCACTTATCTGAACTTCAACACCGCGCGGGCGCCGCTCGATGATCCCGCGCTTCGCAAAGCACTCGCCATGCTCGTCGATCAGGAGACGATCCTCGACGGGATTTACGAAGGAACCGACCGCGTCGCAAGCTCCATTCTTCTTCCATCATCGTGGGCGTTCGAAAGCGACGTGCGACAACCGCAACATGACGCGGAGGCAGCGGCAGAGCTTCTCGACGAGCTCGGCTGGCGCGACCGCGACGGCGACGGCTTCCGGGAACGGGACGGAGAACCGCTCGCCATCGAGCTCGGCACTCATAGCGAGGACTTGAACCGCGTGCAGACCGTCGAGTTTCTACAAAACGCGTTTCGCAAACACGGCATCGACGCCACCATCCGCATCTCGGACTGGCCGTCCTTCTCCGTTCGACGCGACGCGGGCGACTACGACATCATTCTGCTCGGGTGGACGCAGCTCGTCGATCCCGACCGGGTGAGCTTCGACCAGCTGCACACGGGCGGTGGTCTCAATTGGGGGCAATATTCGAACCGTCGTCTCGACGCTCTTCTCGAAAGCGGCCGTACAGAGGACGATCGCGCCAAGCGAGCTGAAATCTATAGGGCGGCGGCCGCGATCGTAGCGGTTGAGCTTCCCTACTATGTTCTCTCTTATCAGGGCTATCATCTCTTCACGTCGGCGCGGCTTCGTGACTACGAGGCCGATCCGCGCGGGATGCTGCGCTCGCTCGCGAGGAGTCACCTCGCGCCCGCACCGTGACGATGACGCGCTACGCGCTCCTCCGTCTCTGGCTCGTTGTTCCCACACTGGCAGGCGTGCTGCTCTTCGTCTTTGCGCTCCTCGAGCTCGTACCCGGTGATCCCGCGGTGGTCTTTCTAGGCGAGAACGCCACGCCGGAAGCCGTCGCATCTCTGAGAGAAGAGCTCGGTCTCGATCGACCGCTCCCCGTCCGACTCTTCGATTACGGATGGGACGTGCTGCGCGGCGACCTCGGCCAATCCATCTTTCAGCGGGAGCCGGTCCTCGATATCGTGTTGCGCCGACTCCCGGCAACTTTGGAGCTGGCTTTCGCATCTTTCCTGCTCGCCGTGTTATCCGGGGTCGCCCTCGGCACGATGGCCGCTCTATGGCGCGGGAGCTTCCTGGACGTCGCCGCTTCTGCGGTCGCCCAGCTCGGTGTGTCGATGCCTGTCTTCTGGCTCGGTATCCTTCTCATGGCTTGGCTCTCAGTGGATTGGGGATGGCTCCCCGCCGTCGGGCGCGGCGAGCCCCTCGTCTCGGCCCTAACCTCCGGTGACATTCGAGCGCTCACGGATGCGCTTGCCCACCTCGTGCTTCCGACGGTAACACTCGCGATTCATCACGCCGCGGTCATTAGCCGTCTTGTCCGCGCGTCGATGTTGACGACGCTACACGAGGAGTACGTCGTCGCGGCGCATGCCCGCGGACTCACTTTGTCGCACGTCACCGCGGCGCATGCCTTGTCCAACGCGATCCTGCCGGTCCTCAGCGTGCTCGGTGTGCGCTTCGGCGCGCTTCTCGGCGGCGCGGTCCTCACCGAATCGATCTTCGGCTGGCCGGGACTAGGCCAGCTCGCCGTGACGGCCATCTCGGAGCGCGACCTTCCGCTCGTGCAAGGCGTGGTGCTCATCTTCGCGCTCATGTTCATACTCGTCAACCTTCTCGTCGATCTGGCACATGCGTCGCTCGACCCGAGAATAAGATTCGCAACACTCAAAGCCCATGCGTAGCCCAACGCTCTGCTTAGGAGCCGTGCTCGTTGGAACCATCCTGTTCGTCGCAGCTTTTGCGCCCTGGCTATCGACCTACAGCCCCGACGCGATGGATATGTCGAACCGCCTGGCACCTCCTTCCGGGGAGCACGTTCTCGGTACGGACAATTTCGGGCGCGACCTCTGGATCCGCATGGCCTACGGGGCGCGCATCTCGCTCGCGGTGAGTCTCTCATCCGTCTCCATCGCCGTGCTCCTCGGCGGAACGGTCGGGCTCGTATCTGGCTATTTTCGCGGCACGGTGGACGCGGTGCTGATGCGAATCGTCGACCTCTTTCTCGGCTTCCCGCCTTTCATTCTCGCGATGGCTCTCGTCGCGGCGCTCGGCTCCGGCGCCCTAAGCGTAACCGTGGCGCTCGCGGCCGTCTTTTGGACCGAGTCCGCGCGCCTCGTGCGCGGCATCACGCTCTCGGAAGTCGAGCGCGACTACGTAGCGGCCGCACGCGCGGCAGGCGCCCGCCATTTCCGTATCATGACGCGGCACTTGCTCCCACGCGCGGCCGGCCCCGTCTCGATCCTCGCGACCCTTAGCATCGGCACGGCGATCGTGGCCGAAGCCGGCTTGAGCTTTCTCGGCTTCGGGATAGAACCGCCGACGCCGACTTGGGGGTGGACGCTCGCCTATGGTGTGCGTTATTTGAGAACAGATATGTGGCTTGCTACCGTTCCCGGCCTAGCGATCCTTTGGACCGTTCTCGGATTCAATCTGTTGGGCGACGGATTGCGCGACCGACTCGACCCGAGAGGACTGGCACGAAGATGACATCACCTGCACGCATCCCGGTCGCAACCATGGCGAACGGCTCCGAGATCGCTCTCTACCTCCACGAGCTCGTCGGCACTCGAGGAGACGGGCCCACAGTTGGCATCTGCGCCGCCATTCACGGAAACGAGCGCACCGGCACGGAGATCGTGCTCGAGACGGCTCGACGCTACGCGGACGGCGCGTTCGGAGGAAGGCTCCTGCTGCTCCCCGTCGCGAACCCTTTCGCCTTCGAAGCCAACCGACGGCACACGCCGACCGACGACCTCAACCTCAATCGACTCTTCCCGGGAAGAGTCGACGGTTGGTTCTCGGAGCAGCTCGCCGAATTAATCACACGCACTTTTCTCACCAAGATCGACATTCTGATCGACCTTCACTCCGGAGGCGACCGGCCGACCGTCGACTACGTGTACATAAGAAATGCGGAGGCACTGTCACGCGCCTTCGGCTCCAGAGTTCTCTACCGCAGCCAACCCGGCAAGGAAGGCACGATCTTCGAAGGCACCTCGGTCGGCGTGACCGAAGAACGTGGAATCCCGTCTGTTACCATAGAGCTCGGCGGCGGCCTCATCGATCAGCGTCCCTACGTCGCCCGCGGGCTCAAAGGCTTGAGCAATATATTCGCGACACTCGAGATGCTCGACTCGGAACCCGATGAGACAACCGAGGCGATCGTCGTTGACGCCATCACGACTTTGCGCCCAAAGATGGGCGGGTTCCTAGAGACGGAGGCCCCGGCACTCGGCGAGCCCATTGCCGCCGGCTCAACCCTCGGACGCATCATCCACCCACAGACCTTCGAAGAGCTAGAGGACATCGAGAACACGGTCCCCGACGGCATCATGATCCTCTCCCACTTGACCCGCAACGTCGTCCAACCAGGAGACTATGCCTACATGGTGGGCACCCCTAGTTCGTAATTGCGCCTCGCCGTTCAGGGCTCCGGTTCCGTGGGTCGTTGAAAAACGGAGAGGTCCCGCTTGTTCACTTCGTCAATGATCCTGGCATAGGCGCGCGTCGAGGCCTCGAGACCGGTCCACGGCACCGTATCTGGTGTTTCTTCGTCGGTGTGGAAGTAGTGCAAGAAGTCACTCGTCGCCACGCCGGGCACGAATCGATAGAGGCGTCCCAAATCGCCCGCCGGAGGTCGTGAGTTCGGCTCGAGGTAAGTGCTCACGCCGAATTCTCTAAACGCCTCGGCGGCGATAGTCTGAAGCTCCGGTCTCGAGGGTCCGCCCGCGTACCATTGCTGGGGCGTATAGGTGTTCGCCCAGACGATATCTTCTCCAGTCATGTAGCGCGGCCGGACGTTGGTCTGCACCGTGGACGGATGCTCGCAGTTGATCACGAGCGCTGTTTTAGCGAACACCTCGTCGCGATGTTCGACCAGCCACTGCCGACCGACCCCCGAGCCTTCACCTGTGTTGTGATGGCCATCCAAGCCGATGAACACGATCGTTCGCCGCCGCTCGGAATGTGGAACTTTAGCGTAGTACTCGGCCAAGCCGATCATCGAGGCAACGCCCGACGCGTTGTCGCCCGACGCATCGAACCAGCCGTCGCGGTGAGCGATGATGTAAATCGTTTCGTCCGTGCTTCCGGGCAGCGTGCCCCAAACGAGGAAGGTCTTCAGGCCGGAGGTCATGCGGATGTCGAGGTTGACGCGCACACGCGTCGGCGCCTCGACGATCATGTCGCGCACACGGTACCCATCCTCGCTCCCGAGTGAGAACGCGGGTGCGTCGGTTCTCGAGGGGTAGGCTTGATAGCGTAGGTTTCCGGGAAGCATCAGCACATCGAAGAGCACGGCGGCACCCTTGTCATCCGCCCGCTGTAGCGCATCCTCCCTCGGAACACCGAGCATGCTGAAGACGAAGACAGCTTTCCCTTTCACATCACGCCCCGCGAAATCGGCATCGCTTCCTAGTCCGACATACACGGTCTCGAGATCCAGTCCCTCGGGCGGCGTGCCCGATGAGCCGTAAAAGGGCTGCGCCGATGCGAGCTCGAACGTCTCGCCACCACCGGTAACAGCGACCTTCCAGGACTGCGGCATCCATTGCGGCAGGAGGTCGAGTGGCTGGAGGCGCACCTCCGAAAGGCCGATCGCTCTGAACTTGCCCGCTAGCCACTCTGCGCTTTCGGCATCCGACGAGGTACCAATGATCCGACCCCAGAACTGTGAGTTCACCTCGTCGCGATACCGGCGCGAGATCGCAGCCTGCTCCACCACGTAGCGGAGGAGGTGCCTGCCGTCAATCGCTGCATAATCTTCCGCTCCCGGCGGAAGCGGCCATTGCAGGAACACTTCCTGGACTTGTTCCTGCGTGGCCCGGGCTGATACGTCTACGGATAGGATCGCGACAACGACGGCGACCCGACGAGCTTTTTCTCGCATGAGTAACCTTCCGTGAAAGACGTCGAGGCGTGGAGGCGGAATTTTACAGACTTGACGTCACCGTTGTTCCAGCTCCATCACCCACACGTCGCTATCGTACTCGGTGAGCGTGAAATAGAAGTGCTCGCCGTCCGTCGACCATTCGGGGCGAAGGGAAACACGATGGGGATCGTCGAAACTCACGAGCATTCGAGGCTCCCCGCCGGCGCTGAGAACGGACCAGATGCCGTCTAGATCGAGGAAGTAAATGGTCGATCCGTCTCGATTCCAAAGCGGCGAGTGTCCAAAGGAGGAAAGGATGCGCAGCTCGCCGCCGGTTGAGGGCACGACACGGACGCCGCCGACTCCCAAGTTGTACGCGATGAGCTCACCGTTCGGAGACCATATCGCAATGCCGACGGCGGCATCGAACGTCAACCTCCGCGGTGTCTCTCCCCCAACTTCGCTGGGACCCCGCGAAACGATGTACATCTCTCCTTGTTCCGTTCCGCCGCTGGACCGGAAGACGATTTCACGCCCATCGGGTGACCAATTCGGGTAGCGCTCTTGCTTGGTCGCGCTCGTAAGTTGATGCGAACTGCCGCCATCGGCCGACACAACAAAGACATCACGGTTACCCGTTCGGAGACTGTGAAAAGCGATTTCCTTCCCGTCCGGCGACCAGGCCGGGCAACAGTTCATCGGGAGCGCGCGATACACGACCCCCATCCCGCCACGACTGAGCTCTTCCTGGATCGTGTAGTGGAAGAGAGTGCGGCCGATCACGGTGGAAAAAGTAGTCTGTGCCAAACCGGAAGTCAATCACCAACTACATATCCGGAATCAAAGCAGGTACTATGACGTCCATTCCAGGAGGTAGATTGGGCATTCCCGTGCGCTTGGGGCGCTATCGTATTGACCGCGAGCTCGGTCGCGGCGGTATGGGGGTGGTCTATGCGGCTCGCGATGAAGAGCTCGACCGCCTCGTCGCGATCAAGACGATCGGAGAAGCGGCAGACAGCGAAAACGCTCGCGAGCGTCTGCGGCGCGAGGCGCGAGCAGGCGCTCGCATCCGTCATCCCAACGTCTGCCACTTTTACGAGATCGGCAAGGATAACGATGTACTGTTCCGCAAGGAGCAGAAATGAAGAGCTATCACATGACAGCGGACGAGTTTCGCCGCCACGGCCACGAGCTCGTCGACTGGATCGCCGATTACCGCAGCCGCATCGAAGACCTTCCCGTCCTATCGCAATCGAAGCCGGGCGAGCTCAGAGCAGCGCTTCCGGAACATGCCCCCGACAAAGGCGAGCCTTTCGACGATATCCTCGCGGATATCGATCGCTTGATCATTCCTGGAATCACCCATTGGCAATCACCCAACTTCTTCGCCTATTTCCCTTCGAACTCCTCGGAGCCCGCCATCCTCGGCGAGCTCCTCTCCGCAGGACTGGGCGTGCAAGGCATGATCTGGGCAACGAGCCCGGCATGCACCGAGCTCGAGACCCACGTCCTCGACTGGCTCGTCGACATGCTCGGCCTTCCGGATTTCTTCAAATCCTCGGGTACGGGCGGCGGCGTTATCCAAGATACAGCGTCGAGCTCGGCCTTGTGCGCTCTGCTGGCCGCGCGTGAGCGCGCCAGCAAGCTCGAAACCAACCGTGTCGGCATCCAAGGGACCATGGTCGCCTATACGTCATCGCAAGCCCACTCGTCGATCGAGAAAGCGGTGAAGATCGCCGGTATAGGCGCGGAGAACCTTCGCCTCATCGACGTCGACGAAGCCTTCGCGATGCAGCCCGAGGCGCTCGCGCGACAGATCGCCGCCGACCGCGACCAAGGGCTCACGCCTTTTTTCGTCTGCGCCACCGTCGGGACGACATCATCGAACGCGATGGACCCGCTTCCCGCAATCGGCCGTATTTGCGGCAAAGAAGATCTCTGGCTCCACGTCGACGCGGCGATGTCCGGCACCGCCGCGCTTTCACCGGAATACCGTTTTATCCATGATGGCGTCGAGCATGCCGACAGCTATTGCTTCAACCCCCACAAATGGATGTTCACGACCTTCGATTGCGATTGTTTCTACGTCAAGAGCCGCAAGGATCTCATCGACACGCTGAGCATTCTTCCCGAATATCTTCGCAACGAAGCCACGGAGTCTGGCGCGGTCATCGACTACCGTGATTGGCACATCCCGCTCGGGCGCCGGTTCCGCGCTCTCAAGCTGTGGTTCGTCATTCGCCATTACGGCATCGAAGGCCTGAGGCACCACGTTTCGCAGCACATCGAGCTAGCGCGCCAATTCGCGAGCTGGGTCGAGGCCGATGAGCGATTCGAGCTCGCCGCACCGGCCCCTTTGAACCTCGTCTGTTTTCGTCACCTCGGCGGCGACGCCGTGAACGAAGCGCTCATGAACCGCTTGAACGAGAGCGGCAAACTCTACCTGACCCATACAAAGCTCGATGGCCGCCTCGCTCTGCGCATGGCCATCGGACAATCCATGACCGAAGAGCGCCACGTCCGCAAGGCCTGGGAAAGGATCCAGGATTCAGCTGAATCCCTGAACTGATCAAGTTCCTATGTCCAACACGACCTTCCATTTGCCGTCGGCGTTGCGGCGCCAAATCGTCACGTAGCGGCCCGTTTCCACCACCGCCTTACCCTCGGAATCGACGCGTTCACGTCGATAGGTGCCGTGCGTGTAACCTAGATCGCCTGAGCCTTCGGCGAAGAGCGGCTCCCACGAAAGAGAGAAATCGGATCTATCGAGCGCACCCATGGCGGCACGTATGGCGTCATGGCCTTCGGTTACGCCGTCTCTACTCACCAGTTTGCCATCGGGAGCAAAGGCTTCGACCCAGCCATCCAAACCTCGTTCTGCAGTTTGTTCCGCAAAAACACGATCGGCTTGCTTCAAAACTTCCGGGTCGACGCCCGTCGTTTGGACCACGGCCAATAGGCTCGACAAACTGATGAATGACAGTGCTTTCTTCATAAGAGTCCTTCGTGTTGGAACAGCCAAAAAAAACAAACGATGACGAGAGCGTGCGAGATGCGTCCCTCACGCAGAAGACGCGGGACTTCCGCGCGCGGATAACAGACGACTTCGATGTCCTCGGTCTCGTCAGGCCGAGGTGGTCCCGCAAGATACGCGTCTTTGGCGAGATAGGTAAAGCACCGATTGCCCTGTAGCGCCGGGTTCGGGTGGACGACGCCGAGCTCCACGAGCTCGGGTGACGAATAGCCGGTCTCCTCCGTAAGCTCCCGCAGACCGGCCGCCATCGGAGACGCGTCACTGGGATCGATCATGCCGCCAGGGATCTCGAGGCTCGTCTCATCGGTCCCGTGCCGGTGCAGCTCGATGAAAACGATCTCGTCATCGGGAGTCAACGGGATCACGTTGACCCAGTCGACAGATTCGATGACATAAAAGTCGTGGGAGGTTGCTGAGTCGAGCCGTTTTTTGCGATCCCGGCGCAGCGAGAATACCGGCGTCTCGAAAACGATCTCGCGTGCGGAGGTAGTCCATTTTTTTTTCAAGACTCGCAAGCCGAGCCGCGACCGGGCGTCCTCGACGATCTCGAGCTTCCAATCGCCTGCACGCGAGGGATCCTAACATCGAGGCACATGAACAGCTACAACGTATAAAATGCTGGGCCCATGAGACAAATCGCCATAGCGCTCGCAATCTTCGCGACTCTTCTCGTCGCCGTACCCACCTCGTCCACTTGGTCGGTCGTAGCACTCGACCGCGTAAGCGGTGAGCTCGTCATCGCTTCCGCAACCTGTGTCGCCCAGGCTCGCTTCGCGGCCTTTCCGTCCAAAGGCCTCATGGACATTCAGGCCATCGTCGTTCCTGGGAAAGGCATCGCCGCCGCGCAAGCCGGATTCGATCGGACGCGCGCCAACCAAACGCTCATCGCGGAAGAGCTTCGCAAGGGAACTTCGCCCGAGGCCATTCTCGCGCTCCTCCAGAAAGACCCGGATATCGAGCGCCGTCAGTTCGGCATTCTCGACCTAGAGGGCCGCAGTGCGGGATTCTCCGGTTCAGGGAACCGCGACGCGTCGCTCGACGTTCAGGGCAGCGTCAATGGCACCGACATTCATTACTCGATTCAAGGAAACATTCTCGCGAGTGGTGACGTAGTAAGAAACGCTGTCGCGGCTTTCGAGGCGAGCTCGGGGAGCCTCACCGATCGCGTCATGGCTGCGATGGAAGCCGCCGACACGGCCGGTGGTGATGGGCGGTGTACTTGCGAGTCGGAGCCGCTTCCAGACGCCCCGTGCGACGGCAAGACGTCGCACGTCGCCTATATTCTTTCGGCCGATGGCTCCACAGGCGACGGTGAATATGCGCTGTTCATCGACGTGACCGACGAGAACATCGAGCCGCACGAGAACGCCAACCCCATAAAGACGCTCCGTATGCGCTACGACGCGCTAGTGCCATGACGCTCGCACCAAGCCGACAGGATATCGACGAGGCGCGCGCGCGCATCGACGGGCTCGTGCACCGAACGCCACTTCTCTCTTCCCGCGCTCTCGGGGCGCGCTCTGGGCTCGAGGTTTTCGTAAAAGCGGAGAACCTCCAAAAGACCGGAAGCTTCAAGCCGCGTGGCGTGTTCAACAAGGTCTTGAGTCTCCCCGCGGACGAGCGCGCCAAGGGGATCATCACCGCGTCCGCGGGGAATAACGGCCAAGCCGTAGCTTTCGTCGCGGCTCACCAACGCATTCCCGGCTGGGTCGTCATGCCCGAGGCCGCCAACCGCAGCAAGGTCGCCGCCGTCCGGGAATATGGCGCCGAGGCCGTTCTTCATGGCACCCTTTGGGACGACGCTTACGCGCGCTCCGTCGAGATTGGCCGAGAAAAGGGCCTCAGCTACGTACACCCATTCAAAGACAGGTACATCATGGCCGGCCAAGCGACGGTGGCCGTCGAGATCCTCGAAGACCTGCCCGATGTCGAAGTCGTGCTCGTGCCGATCGGAGGCGGCGGCCTCATCGCGGGCATGGCGAGCGCCTTCAAGGTGATGGCACCACAAGTGAAGGTGATAGGCGTCGAGCCGGAAGGTGCAGCGAACATGGCGAGAAGCCGTGAAGCCGGCCGGCCGGTGGAGCTCGACGCGGTCGAGACGCTCGCCGACGGCCTCGCGACCAAGAAAACCGACCCAGAAGTGTGGGAGGCCATCGCACCGAACGTGGAGACTTTCGTAACGGTCAGCGATGAAGAGATGGTCTCCGCCATCCGGTTTCTGCTCGAGCGCGCCAAGCTTCTCACCGAAGTTTCCGGAGCCGCCACCACGGCCGCTCTTTTGTCCGGCAGGTTGGACCTATCCGCTGGAACCAAGACTGTCGCTGTACTCTCCGGAGGGAATTTCGACGTCTCGGGCAAGCTCGAGCTTCGAGGTTAGAGTAAGCGCAATGGCCGTGACCCGTGAACAAATTGCACAGCGACAATTGGAGAAGCTGAACCTTTCCGGTTCCGGGCTCGCGCTCTTGCGAAAACAAAACACGTTCTATAGGAAAAAACTCGAAAGCGTCACGCTCCCCATCTCGTCGCTCGAGGTTTTTCTCGGCATGCCGTTTACCACCAAGCAGGAGCTGGTCGACGACCAGGCGGACAACCCGCCTTACGGGACGAATCTCACATTCGAGCACGACGCTTACACGCGCATTCACGCCACCTCGGGCACGACCGGGAGGCGCCTTACATGTCTCGACACCAACGAGAGCTGGGCGTGGTTCACCTTTTGTTGGCAGGAAATTTATCGCGCCATCGGCATCACCCGTGAGGACCGCATCTTTACCGCGTTCGGATTCGGGCCGTTCGTGGGTTTTTGGGCGGGCTACGAGGCGGCGCAGCAGATCGGCGCGCTTGCGATCCCCGGCGGCGCTCAAAGCTCAGAGCAAAGGCTTCATTGGCTCATGGAAACGCGAGCCACGGTGCTCCTTTCGACGCCAACTTACGCGCTCCGGCTTATCGAAGTCGCTCGGGAAAAGAATATCGATCTTCGAACGAGCGCCATCCGCAATACGATTCACGCCGGCGAGCCGGGAGCCAATGTCGCGTCCATTCGTAAGCAAATCGAATCCGCTTGGGGCGCGCGCTGCTGGGACCACGCCGGGATGAGCGAGGTCGGGGCCTGGGGCTACCAGTGTCCGGACGACCAAGGGCTGCACTTGCTGGAATCAGAGTTCATCGCCGAAGTCCTTTCGGTGGATACTGGGGAGCCCGTCGCCGAGGGAGAGCCGGGCGAGCTCATCTTGACAAATCTCGGCCGGTGGGCGATGCCCGCGCTGCGCTACCGCACTGGGGACGTCGTCAAATGGGTGTCGACGCCGTGCACATGTGGAAGCCCGTTCGTACGCTTTCCCGGCGGCATTCTAGGCAGGGTCGACGACATGATCCAAGTGCGCGGCGTCAACGTTTACCCGAGCGCGGTCGAGTCGATCATCCGCGAGGCACCCGCGGTCGTCGAGTTTCAGGTCGAGATCTCGAAAGAGCGTGGCATGTGGGAGCTCCACATCGACTTGGAAGTCGCTCCCGGCGCCGACTCCGAGGCGATCCGAGCAGGCGTAGCCGAAGCCCTTGGAAACCAGCTCGGGATCCGCGCCACGATCGAGCTCGCCGAGCCATCCAGCCTCCCCCGCTACGAGCTCAAAGCGCGGCGATTCCGTTTCAAGACGGAAAAACGCTGATTTCGACTCCGTAGCATAAACCCTACATCAACCTCCAGGGACGGTGGTGAACTCCCCTCAGCTTTCCCACTCCCGGACAGTACGCTAGCGCCTTACCCCAGCTGTCGCGCATAGCTCATCTACTTGCTGTTGAACCACTTAGCTTTAGAGCGGGCCTTATTATACGCGAGATCACATATCTGGAACGTATCTTGTAAAGGGGCTAGTAACTGACCAGGGAGGAGACCTAACATGCCTGCGGTACAAGCCCACATCTACGAGATCTTTCAACAATATTCGAGGCTCTACCAACTGCGAAATAGTGTCGACGGGCAACTCACTCCCCAGCAGCAAAGGGAATGGGTCGAGGTCACATTCACCCTCGACAGCATCTTCTCTGGTCTCTACCGGCCCGAGATGACGACGGACGACTTGCCCACCACTTCCCCGGCGATGTTGAGGAGCAAAGTCCCCGTGGACTTCTTGCGCATCCCCACCGACGCGGACGTTTTGTGCGAGACGCGCAACAACTTCTTCTCCGGCAAGTTCCAGGACATCAGCGTAGGTGGCGCCTATGTCCACTCGCCGATTCCCTTCCGCGTGGACAGCACTGTCCGGCTGACTTTCTGCACGTTTCGTGAGCATCAACCTCTCGAGATCGAAGGGCGCATCGCGTGGAGCAATCCGGGCGGCGTCCGGAAGAACGACTTCCTCGAGGGCGCCGGCATTCAGTTCATGAATTGCGACCAAACCCAAACGGGCCAGATTCAAGACTACGTGTACGAGCTCGTCGAAGACACGCTCTCCCGCGCGCACCTCATCTAAAGCTCCGCTGGTCGCGCTCAACACCCTGCTAGAATGAGCGGATGGCGCCCGGCGCAGTGCTCGCTCTCGCGTTCATCTTCATGATCGCGGGCATCTTGGGCTCGTTTCTGCCCGTGATTCCGGGAACGCCTCTCATTCTTTTCGGCGCTCTTATTTACGCACTCGCCACCGACTTTCAGCCCGTCGACACGTGGCGACTGGCCTTCCTCGTCGCGCTCGCCGGCGTCGCTTACGCACTCGAGTATTTTTCCGCTGCGCTCGGTACGCGGAAGCTTGGCGGGAGCCGCTGGGCGATGCTCGGCGCGGTGCTCGGTGGATTCGCCGGACTTTTCTTCGGACTGCTCGGGATCCTCTTCGGACCTATCCTCGGCGCGATTACGGTCGAGCTCATTTACAGGAAGGACATCCACGTCGCGCTCAAGAGCGGTCTCGGCGCGGTGGTCGGTGTTTTTCTAGGGGTGGTTGCCAAGCTTTCCATTTCGGTCGTGATGGTCGGGCTTTTCACTTTCTGGGTAATACGAGGATGAGTGACAACCGGTTTCGAACGTGGCTAACGGCAGCGATCGAGCAAGCCGAGAAATCTTGGAGCGAAGGAGGCATCCCCATCGGCTCGGTGCTCGTCAGCCCAGACGGCGAGATCGTAGCGCGCGGCCACAACGAACGCGTGCAGACGGGCGACCCTACCGCCCATGCCGAGATGGTCGCGATGCGCCATGCGGGGCGACGCCGCGATTTCTGCGAGCTTACCCTCGTCTCGACACTGAGCCCCTGCGCCATGTGCTCAGGCGCGGCGGTCCTCTACCGCATCCCTACGGTCGTCATCGGAGAGAACAAAACGTTCCGAGGCGCGGAGGACTGGATGCGCGAGAACGGAACCACTCTTCACATTCTTCAAGACGAGCGTGCGATCGCGCTGATGGAGCGCCTACAGAAGGAAAACCCGGAACTTTGGGCGGAAGATATCGGCGAGTGAGGTAAACTGCACCTCGCAAGATGACGAGCCAAACGCACATTACGCCCGAGCTATTCAAATTCTTCCGCGAGCTGAAACGGAAAAACAACCGTGAATGGTTCCAGAAGAACAAGTCGCGCTACGAAGCGGTCGTTCGTGACCCGCTACTCGAGTTCATTTCCGAGTTCGCGCCCGAGCTTCACAAACTGAGCCCCTATCTCGTTGCGGACCCTCGTCCCGTCGGCGGGTCGTTGTTTCGCATCTATCGCGACGTTCGTTTCTCGAAGGACAAGACACCTTACAAAACAGCCGCGGGCGTGCACTTCCCTCACGAAGACCGCAAGAGCGTGCATGCGCCAGGCTATTACTTACATCTCGAGCCGGGGACCGTTTACGCTGGCGGAGGTATTTGGCGCCCGGAGCCGGCAACGCTTCACCGCGTCCGGGACGCGCTCGTGGCAGATCCGAAAGGCTGGAAACGCGCCGTGTCCGGAAAGGCGTTCAAAGCACAATGTACGCTCGATGGGGAATCCCTCAAGAGACCGCCCAAGGGATACGACCCGGACCACCCGCTCATCGAGGATCTCAAAAGAAAAGACTTCGTCGCCTTCGTAAAGTTCACGGAGAAACAAGCCTGTGAGAAAGACTTCATGAAGGCTCTCGCCGCGTCCTATCAAATGATGGCGCGCTTCACCGCGTATTTGACCCGCGCCGTAGGTGCCACTTGGTAACGACGACTGTTCTACTCCTGGCCGCGAGCCTATCGGCGGCGGAGATGCTCGATCGCTCGATCGCCTATCACGATTCCGATGGACGGTTCGCGACGTCCGCCATCGCGATTGAGCTTTCGGAGTCACGCCCCGACGGGGGCATTCGGAAAACGAGCATCGTCATCGACAACGGCCGCGGCCGTTTCGAGATGCGACGTGTCGTCGATCGCGGGCGCGAGGTCTACATTCGGGTCGACGGAGACGACGTCAAAGCCTCTCTCGGCGGCTCGACCACCTTTTCCGAAGAAGCCGCCGCGCAATACCGACTCACGCCCGAGCAAGCCAAACGAACGCGGAACTACTACATCTATACTCTATGGGCTCCCGATGAAGCTCCTCGATCCAGGCACGCGGCTCGATCCCAAGCCCCGTGAAAAGGACTATCAAGGCCACGCGGTTTACGAGCTCAAAGTCACCTACGACGAAGAGGTCTTCATTCAGCCGACGGCGAAGGCGGAGGTTCGAGAGGTCTATCGCTGTGGTACTACAACCAATCGCCTTCCGCTGCCGAGAAGTGGCTCGGCAAGCTTTTGAAGGCCGTCGAGACGCTGAGCACGACTCCCGAGCGCTGTGCGCTCGGCCCGGAGAACGACGCGTTGTTCGGGGAGACCATCGGCCAGCTTCTCTACGGCAAAAAGCGCGGCACCCTACCGGATCCTCTTCACGGTCAAAGAAGACGTCGTTCACGTGCTTCACATCCGCCACGCATCGACAGCGCACCTCGATCCGGAGGAGCTCTAGCCGGCTACGGCGTGATACCGGCAATGCTCGAGAAACCGCTTTCGGCCCACCTTAAAGCGCGTTCAAGCGCAGCATCTCACAATGAGTTCGAAGAGTGGGTCGGGTTCCAGGGCCAGGGGAGACGGGTTTTGTCTTCTCCCACCAACACGTGTTCGCAGCCTTGAAGTCAATCCCTCAACGAACTCGTTCCTGGGCAGTGTTAGCCCGAGGAAGTGATACGAGTTCAGTTGTCGGAACTCGTAGATTGCCAGAGGGTCTCGACGTGAGGATAGTTCCTGATGTTCTTGTCTCTTGTGATCAGTTTCGCTCCCAATATGAGGGTTGTGGCTATGATCAGACGGTCGGCGGGGTCCTTGTGCAGCGTACCGGGCAAGTTTGTGGAGCGGTATGCGATGTTATTGTCCACGGGCACGAAACGTAGAAACGGAAAGGCCTCGGATTTGGCGATACAGTCCACAACATCCATGGTCAAGTCAAGACGACCTTGTTTCACCAGGAGCGCCACTTCCCAGGCACTGATGGAAGAAACGTGGAGCGTACCGCTCCCCGTGCTCGCCTCGATCTCATCCTGGACCGCACCGGGCAACGTGGTGGATCCAGAGACCCACCACACCCAAACGTGCGTATCCAGCACGATCATTCCAGTGTCTCTGGCGGAAGTTTTGAAAAGTGCGCTCGACCTGGAGCTGGAGGATCGCGCCGCTCTCGCGCAACGGCTTCTCACGAGTCTGGAGGAGCTCAGCCCGGACGAGGCGGAGCGTGTTTGGGGAGTTGAGGCTGAGCGGCGCCGGGAGCAACTCCGCGACGGTCAGGCGAGAACGGTCGCGGCGGCAGAAGTGCATAAAAAAGCTGAACAACTTCTCCGGTGAAGCTGGTTCGATATCATGAGGCAGCCGAGACTGAGCTCTTGAACGCTGTCGGTTACCTGAAGCTCCAGAAGAGAGCCCTCGGCAAGCGGTTTCTTGCGGAAATCAGGCGCGCAGAGTCGGCGATTGGGCGGTTCCCCGAGGCGTCCAAAGAAATTCGTCCGGGCATCCGAAAGCACGTGCTGCGAAAGTTTCGATAGCCCTCATCTATTCCTTTATTCCTTGGAGAACGACGGTCTGGTGATCCTTCCGGTGGCCCACGCAAGTCGCCGGCCGGGCTACTGGGTTGATCGCGTATCCACTGAAGATACTTAGTGGTCCCCCGCGGCAAAACTCGAGAAACCGCTTTCGGCCTACGTAGAGCACGTTCAAGAGCAACAATCAGCGCGACGTGAAGATGAGCGCGCGAAGCGTCGGGAGCTCCGCCGTTCGGTGTTCCGCTGAAAGGGCGATCGGAGACGGTGTCTGCGTCGGGTTCCATAGCCCGGGAGCGCTCAAGAAAATCCCCCATCGGTGGTGGTGCGCCGGTGAGCCTATGTGACGCGACGCGTCTTTTTGGCGCTCGGTGGGGAGCCGACGACACGATCGTCTTCGGCCAATCGCGGGTAGGGATCCTACGGGTCTCCGCCAATGGGGGAACGCCTGAAGTTCTCGTCCCGATCGAAGCGACGGCAGGAAGATTTTATGGACCTCAGGTCCTGCCGGGCGGAAACGCCGTGCTCTTTACCCACAGAGTCGGCTCCACATGGGACGATGCGCACATCGTTGTGTATTCTCTCGAGAGCGGTGAGAGAAAGGTCTTGATCTATGGAGGTGGAGACGCGCGCTATGTCCCCTCGGGACATCTCGTCTACGTCCTGGGCGAAACGCTCTTCGCGGTACGCTTCGATGAAGACCGGCTCGAGGTGATAGGCGGCCCGTCCCCATGGTCGACGGTGTCATGGGCTCTTCTGGAGACGTGGGTGCCGCGCAGTTCAGCTTCTCGGACACGGGGTCGCTGGTCTACCTCTCGGGCGTCGCCCTAGATGACCGCACGCTCGTCTGGGTGGATCGCAACGGAAGAGAAGAGCCGCTGACCGCAGAGCCCCGAAGGTACTTTAATCCGCGTATGTCTCCCGACGGGACCCAGCTCGCCCTCGATGTGCGCGACCAGGAGAACGACATCTGGATCTGGCATTTCGAACGGGAGACGCTAACACGCTTCACGTTCGGCGCGGGTAACAAACATTACCCAGCGTGGACGCCCGACGGCCGGCGCGTGGTGTTCGATTCTACGCTAGACGGGCCACGAAATATTTACTGGAAGTCGGCTGATGGCACGGGTGCGGTCGAGCAGCTGACGGAAAGCGAGATGGTACCGACCCCGTATACGTTCAGCCCCGACGGTGAGCGGTTGGTGTTTCGCCAGATCCAGCCGGGCGCCGTTCGTAGCCTCGGAGTGCTTTTACGGGACGGTTCCTCGGAGACACTCCTTTCAGCCGAGTACGCCCAGATTAACGCGGAGATTTCTCCCGACGGCGGATTCCTGGCCTACCAGTCAAACGAATCAGGCCGACACGAGATCTACGTCCGGCCGTTTCCGGCCGTCGAGGATGGGCGGTGGCAGATATCGGCAAGCGGTGGCACACAGCCGCTGTGGGCACCGGATGGACAGGAGTTGTTCTATCGGGCTCCAGGCGGAGAACTTGTGGCGGTCCGCATTCGCACGGATCCCAGCTTCGCTTCAAGTAAAGCCGAAGTGGTCGTTGAGCTGCGCAGCTACTTCGCGGGCAGGGCTGGACGCACGTACGATATATCTCCCGACGGCAAGCGCTTCCTGATGATCAAAGAAGGTGGGCCGGGCGACGAGGCTTCGCCGACGGAGCTCATACTCGTCCAGAATTGGTTCGAAGAGCTCGAACGGCTCGTTCCAACGGAGAATTGAAACGACGGCCGCCCAAGGCACCTTTTCTCTGACCACTCCACACTGCCGACATACCACTCGTCGGATCGAGTAGCGAAGATAGGTCCGGACTCCGAACATGTCCAAGTGCCGCCAGTACCGCGTATAGCGATCTTTGTTCTTACGGACCTTTCGTCCGCAAATCCCGCACAAAGGCCTCCTCCTCCGTGGTGCTACATCCACCAACGCTCTGGCTTTTGTCGACCTGGTAGTGGAAACCTCGGACCCACAGCCCTTGCCATCCGATGAGCGTGTTGACGAAATCGCGCGGGAGGCAGGCGAGATGCATCGGCGGCCAAGAATGGGAAGTTAGGTTCAGGCTCGACGCAAATCGCTCAGCAAAACGAAAGGCCCCATCTCTTGTACTCCTATGCCGACTAGCGGACTATGCCGCGTAGGTGGTCTGGGTGGTCTGGGGGACCTTATTTTTTCTGCCTGAAACGGTCGGATGCTAGGTCTGTAATCGGCATAGTTGGCGCGAAGTGCGAGATAATTCCCTTCTGACGGCAAGACGCCGTAGAGGGAGGGAACGATGATGGATCCATCCCGGTTCCGGATAACGGGGCCGCTCAAGCCCCATGTAGAGCATGTTATTGGCACAGGGGTATACACCCCTGTCGGGCGCAAACCTGGTGCGCCTCATGGCGCATCTCAGTCGCTGGTTGGAAGGTCTTGGCTTGCAAGCGTATGAGTTGACCAACGCGCGCATCGCGGATTTCCTTTTAGCGAGGCAAGAGGCTGGTTACTCAAACCATCTCTCTAGGCAAGGTCTGGAACCGATATTGGAGCTGCTCCAAACGGCGGGAGTCGTTTCAGCTTTGCAGCAGGAACCCGAAGCGAGCGAACGAGATCGACTGTTCCACGACTACGCAGAGTACCTAGTCCAGGAACGCGGTGTGGTTCCGATGACGGTACTCAAGTATGAGTCTATTGCTCGGAATTTCCTGTCGGTTTGCATCGGGGAGGACAAGCTGGAGCTGAGTCAACTTGGCGCCAGCGACGTTTCAAGCTACATCGTGCGCCAATCCCGTCAATCAAGCGTAAATTGGACGAAATACACGGTCACGGCGCTACGTTCGCTACTTCGCTTCCTATATCTTCGCGGCGAGCTCGCGACTGACCTGGTCGGGGCCGTAGGCAAAGTTGCCGCATGGCGCCAAACATCTCTACCGAAGGCTCTGCCTGCCGAGCAGGTGCAGCGGCTACTCAAAAGCTGCGACCGTCGGACCCATCCGGGCCGGCGGAACTTTGCGGTCATGCTCCTACTGGCGCGATTCGGTCTTCGTGCGGGCGAGGTGGCAGCTTTGGAGCTCGACGACTTTCACTGGGCACAGGGGGAGGTCGTCATCCGAGGAAAGGGACGTGAGGACCGGCTACCGCTTCCCTGCGATGTCGGAGAAGCGGTCGTGGCCTACATACGTCGCGGCCGGCCACAGACGAGCTTGCGAAAACTCTTCTTATCGAACATCGCACCCCTGCGAGCGATCTCCGGATGCGCAGTAAGCGGAATCGTCCGTTCCCTCTGTGCCAACATCCCTGAGACACTTCGCCCCTTGAAATTAGTGTAGAGGGTGGAGGAGGATCAACGCATGAGTATGTTGCTAGAGAGAGGAACCTCGGCGGGATCGGAGGGAGCCCGTAGGGCGACTGGGTGCGCCT
>SMVB01033569.1_pt1 | contig 33914 bp, 28 predicted proteins | sample 2456461 | NCBI WGS metagenome assembly SMVB01 (sample SAMN11095934, study PRJNA526329) | marine sediment metagenome | biome: Marine sediment; feature: Surficial sediment; material: Deep marine sediment; isolation source: Hadal surficial sediment | place: Pacific Ocean | collected 2014-05 | depth... | reverse complement strand
AGAAACAGAAAGAACTTATCTTCAAACATATAACAGAAGCTGATATTGTAATTACAACAGCGCTTGTTCCGGGTAAAAAAGCGCCTGTGCTCGTTACCGAAGAGATGGTTAAAAATATGAGACCGGGCAGCGTAATTTTAGATATGGCAGTAGAGTTCGGTGGTAATTGTGAACTAAGTGAAACTAACAAAACTGTAAAAAAACACAACGTTACAATTATTGGTGAACCGAATCTTCCAAGTTTGGTGCCGACTCATGCAAGTGAAATGTATTCAAAAAATATTTTGAACTTCATAAACCACTTTACCAAAGAAGGTAAGTTTGAACTTGACCTGGAAGACGAAATAATTAAGGGAGCACTGATTACTTATAATGGTGAAGTTGTAAATCAAAGAATAAAAGATTTATTAAAGTAATTAGTGATACTTTCCAAAATTCATATAAAACAAAAATAAGGTTGAAATAATGGATGGACAAAGCTTTTTAATGTTAGTCTATATTTTCGTGCTTGCGATATTCTTGGGCTTTGAACTTATAACAAAAGTTCCTCCTACACTCCATACACCATTGATGTCTGGTTCAAATGCAATTTCCGGTATTACAATAGTTGGTGCATTATTGAGTGCAGGGTTGGAGCAGTTTACAATTAGTACAATTCTTGGTCTTGTAGCCGTCATCTTCGCAATGATAAATGTTGTTGGGGGTTATCTTGTGACAGATAGAATGCTTAAAATGTTTAAAAAAAGGTGAGATGAAAAATGGAGCTTATAATTCAATTAGCATATTTGGTTGCCTCAGTATTTTTCATCTACGGATTAAAAATGTTGGGCTCGCCCAAAACAGCACGGAAGGGAAATTTGTTTTCCTCCGTCGGTATGTTGATGGCGATAGTATTTACTTTATTTGATAAAAACATAATTACTTATGAGTGGATAATTATAGGGCTTGTAGTTGGCTCAGGTATTGGTGCCGTGTTTGCGACAAGAGTTAAAATGACAGGGATGCCCCAGATGGTTGGACTTCTTAACGGTTTTGGTGGTGGTGCATCTGCCCTGGTTGCATTAGCTGAGTTTTACAAGGTGATAAATAATCCCACTCTTAATTTTAAACTCGATACTTCGGTTACAATTATTCTTTCAATATTAATTGGTGCAGTTACATTTACAGGTTCAATGATTGCATTTGGTAAATTGCAAGGCATCGTTACCGGCAGAGTGGTAAAGTACCCGCTGCAGCATCCATTAAATCTTTTATTTCTTCTTTTTATAGTGGCTGCAGGAGTGATAGTGATATTAAATCCGGCAAATCAATTAACTTTACTCTTAATTATAGTTGCAGTTTCGCTGGTGCTCGGTGTACTTCTTGTTTTGCCAATTGGCGGTGCAGATATGCCCGTTGCAATCTCTTTGCTGAATTCATATTCCGGTTTGGCAGCATCGATGACCGGATTTGTATTAAAGAATAATATGTTAATTATTGCGGGTGCTCTCGTTGGTGCATCAGGTCTTATCCTTACATTAATAATGTGCCGTGGAATGAATCGATCACTTATGAATGTTGTAATGGGCGGATGGGCTTCTGCAGGTTCCGGCGGACCAGCTCCGGCAGGTGGTAAAGCGCCTAAAGGTGATGTAAAATCCGTTGATGCCGAAGAGTTGGCGATGATACTTGATTCGGTAAGTAATGTTATAATAGTTCCCGGTTATGGTATGGCTGTTGCACAGGCGCAGCATTCTGTTAGAGACTTGATGAACACGCTTGAGAAAAAAAATATAAATGTAAGGTTTGCAATTCATCCTGTTGCCGGCAGAATGCCGGGACATATGAACGTTCTTTTAGCTGAAGCACAGGTGCCTTATGATAAGCTTTTTGCAATGGAAGATATAAACAACGACTTCCCGAACACAGATGTTGTAATAGTTATTGGAGCGAATGATGTTGTTAATCCTGCCGCAAGGAATGATCAAAGCAGTCCTATTTATGGTATGCCGATACTTAATGTTGATTACGCTAAAACAGTTGTAATTAATAAAAGATCGCTGAATGTTGGTTATGCAGGGATTGATAACGAACTGTTCTTCTATCCAAACTCGCTTATGTATTTTGGCGATGCAAAAGATGCAATGACAAAATTAAATAGTGAATTGAAAGAACTTTAATTTAATTACTCATTTAATCAATATAAAATAGCCCTCATTCCTTTTTGAGTGAGGGTTATTTTTTTACAGAAGTGAATCACTTTGTATGATGTTTAATTCTAACTAATCTTTTATATTGCAAGCAGATTATTCATTACAACAGAAATTTTTAAAATTATGCGGGTTTCCCCGATAGAATATCTAATCCAATTATTGAGCTGGGGATTACTTGTTTAAATATTTTTTTTTGTGGGTAATTATTTTTGTAAACATTTCTTTTGTTAACGCTCAGCAAATCCAAATAAAAAGTTTAGAGGTCTACTCATCCGATGATCACTTAGCTCTTCCTGTTATCACACCTAAAAATAAATTAGTTATAGAATTTGATGTAGAATCTGAATTAGAACCTCCTCTTAATATCGTTTTCAGGTTTTGCGATAAGGGCTGGACACCAACTCAAAATATATTTCTTCTAAATCAAAATAGAAACTCATTCTTTCTCTTTAATTTTGACAGACTTCCGGTAACTGTTGAAGAAGCCGACTATCATTTTAAGGGCAGCTTTCCTGATAAAGACGGTTTTATTGAACTACCTTTTTCCGGCAAATGGAAATTTTATATCACAGATTCACAGGATACATCTTTGGTTTATGCTGAAGGTAGATTTTTTGTCGTGGATAATAATGTCTCTTTACATCCGGCATTAAAAAGAGATCAACTGGAGGGTAAAACCTTTTGGCCAGTTGAATTAGCGAAAGTATTCAACATTAAAACTGATTTTCTTTTGCCTGAGGATTTTATCCCATCTTATGTTGATAGGTTAGAAATAATTCAGAATAGAAATATTTATTACCCATTTGTGATAGAACGATATGCAAACACGTTGGTAAGACAATTTAAGTGGGATGCAGACAGAAAATTCACTTACATTGCCAGAGATATACAGGCAGGCAAAGAATACAGAAAAGTTGATATAAGGAATTTTAATTTTTTTGCAGATAAAAATGTAAAGGCACAACGGGACGGTCTGGAATTTTCCAGGTTCTTTTTGAATGCAGGTAACGATCTTAATGGAAATAAAATTTATATGGATTTCAAAGATCCTTATGCTACTTATCTGGATGTAACATTCTCCATTCGTCCACCTGAAGAGATTAAGAGTGATATTTTTCTTGTTGGTGCATTTAACAGCTTTCAGCTTCTACCGGATTATAAATTGAACAATAACAACGGAATTTTTTCAATTACAATACCGTTAAAAAGAGGAATTTATGATTATCAATACGTTGTTGCAGATGAGAGTAACAGTGAAATTATTAATGCTGATTGGTTAATACTTGAGGGTAATACCTGGAATAATAAAAAAGTTTATGATATTTTTCTTTACTATGATGAACCAAATTTTGGGGGTTATGAAAGAATTATCGGCTATGCGAAACTTCCGAAGGTTGAAGGATGAATAAATTAAATATTGGTGTTGTGGGAACCGGTCATCTTGGTAAGCTTCATATAAAAATGTTCAGCGAAAATGAAAATTGTAATCTCATTGGTATAAATGATTCCAATACTGAACAAGCAAAATTAGCTGCGGATAAGTTTTCCGTTAAAGTATTTGATTCGCTGGAAGTACTGCTGGAAAATGTTAATGCAATATCAATTGCCGCTACAACAAGTGCACATTATGAGCTTGCAAAAGAATGTCTTCAGGCAGGCAAGCATATATTCATTGAAAAACCTATAACAGCTACAATTCCAGAGGCAGAAGAAATAGTTGATCTGGCAAATTCGTTAAATCTTAAATTACAGGTTGGGCATATTGAAAGATTTAATCCTGCACTGGTTTCAATGGAGAAGTATATTATTGATCCAAAATTTATTCAGACGGATAGACTTGCTCAATTTAATCCGCGTGGGACTGATGTAGCAGTTGTGCTCGATCTGATGATACATGATATCGATATTATTTTAAGCCTGATAAAAAGCAAAGTAGAAAATATTGAAGCAAACGGAGTGGCTGTTGTATCTGATAATATTGATATTGCCAATGCTCGTATTCAATTTGAAAACGGTTCGGTAGCCAATGTTACTGCAAGCAGAATTTCTCAAAAGAAAATGCGCAAGATGAGAATTTTTCAGCGAGATAGTTATGTTGCACTGGATTTTGTAACCGGTGTTTCTGAAGTGTACAGATTGTTGCCTGTAGATCAGGAAGTAAAGCCCTCTCTAATTTCTTTTGGTGAAATAGGTGTTGGTGATAAAAAGAAAAGACTGGTGTACGAGCAGCCGGAACATAAACATATTAATGCTCTAAAATATGAGCTGCAATTGTTTGTAGATTCTGTCCTGGAAAATAAAAAACCTGTAATTACTGGAAGTGATGGATTACGAGCATTAAGGATTGCCAAAATTATTATTGATAAAATTCAAAGTTCGAAGGTTGATCTGAATTGAAAATATTTTTTAACAAAATACATTTTCAATAACTATTAAATGGCAGATAATAAAATGGCTGGTAGAACTAAATACGCTGTTGGTGTTGATCTTGGCGGTACTAAAATCAAGATGGGATTAGTTTCACCATCAGGAAAGATCACGGGGAAATATTCTGTTAACACTCAGGCTGATAAGGGACCCCTAAAAATTATTGAGAATATAAAAATTGGTATTCGCACACTTCTGGCAAAATCTAAAGTACATATTGAAGGAATTGGTATCGGTTCTCCCGGGACAGTAAACTCTGAAAAAGGAACGGTAGAAAACCCACCTAATTTTCCCGGCTGGGACAAGGTAAATTTAGGCAGGGCAATTAGTATGGAATTTGAAAAAGACGTGTTTTTAGATAATGATGCAAACGTAGCAGCGATTGGCGAACTTATTTTTGGAAATGGTATTAATCTAAATTCTTTTATAATGGTAACCTTGGGCACAGGAGTTGGAGGGGGGATAATCATTAATAGAAAATTATATCATGGGGATTTTGGTGCTGCAGGAGAAATAGGTCATATAACTATAAATTTTAATGGACCTAAATGTAATTGCGGCTCTTACGGCTGTATTGAAACGTATACTGGAAATAAATATTTAACAGAAAGAGTTCGAAAGGAATTAAAGAAGCACCGGGACTCTCTTTTATTGAAACTTATCAACAATGATTATAGTTTAATCACCCCCCGAAAGATAAAAGAAGCTGCTGATAAAGGTGATAAATATGCTCATTCGGTTATTATTGATTTGGGTACAAAACTGGGAGCCGCTTTAGCAACCGTAAGCAATATACTCGATATCAGTACCTATATAATCGGTGGCGGAGTTGGCGGCTTTGGAAAGCCTTTGTTGGATTCGATAAAAAACTCTCTTACGTCCAGGGTAATAAAACCCATCAAACCGAGAGTGAAAATCCTGCCTGCAAAATTGAAAAACGATGCCGGCATTAAAGGCGCTTCAGCACTTGTTTTTCACGGCTATTAAGTTAGAGTAAAATTCAGACCGCCTTTTTTTGTAGCACTTCCTTTAATCTGTAACAAATACATTGTACTAATCGTCTTCAAATAATGTATTACACATAATGCAGCTATATTATTATCTTTAAATTATGAAATTCTGTTACTCGGTTATACTATTTTCATTAATGTTTGCAATTGCCTTTGCGCAAGATAAAGATACCCTCAAAATTAGTACAGTCGATTCAGTGTTAACATCTCCCGTAGATTCATTGATAAGTAAAACATCCGGCTCGGACATAGATACTGTAATTTACTCATCTGCCTCCGATTCATTGATCTTTTCTGTGAAAGATAAAAAGATGAGCATTTACGGCAATGGAAAAATTCAATACAAACAAATGCAAATTGTAAGCGCGAATATATTTGTTGATTTTGAAAAAAATAGTTTGAGAGCCGTTGGTGAACAATCTGATTCAACAGGAAAAGAAATGATCAATACACCTATATTAACAGAAGCCGGCGAAAGTTTTGACAGCTACACTATGAGCTACAATTTTAAAACCGGCAGAGGTATAATGACTGCGGCAAATACCGAGATGGATGAAGCTTTTTTTACCGGTGTTAAAATTAAAAAAGTTGATAAGACAACTTTCTTCATTAAAGACGGAAAATATACAACGTGTGATGCAGATACACCCCACTATTATATTTCTTCATCTAAAATGAAAATGGTACAGGATGAGGAATTGATTGCAGAATGGATATGGTTGAACTTTGGCGGTGTGCCTTTTCCAATTCCTCTCCCTTTCGGTGTTATCCCAATGCAGTCCGGCAGACGCTCCGGAATGATTGCACCTGTATTTGGAACGGATGCCACTTTCGGATCTTACATTGGAAGGTTTGGGTACTTTTGGGCAATAAATGATTATATGGATTGGAATATAACAGCGGATTATTATACACGCGGAAGTATCAATTTAAATAGCAGGTTCAGATATGCAAAACGATATTCATACACAGGCAGCATTCAGGGGTCATATTCTGATTTTAGCCAGGGAGAAAAAACCGATCCGGATTTTAGTGAACAAATAGACTGGAGATTCAAATGGTATCACAATCAATCAATCACGCCAACACTTCGATTAGATGTGAATCTCGAATTCATATCTTCAAATTATTTAACCAGAAATGTGGCTAACTTCAATGATTTATTGAGGAATGAAATAGTTTCGAACGCTACTTTTTCAAAAACCTGGGAAGAATCGGGAAACAGTATGAACATTAACTACAACAGGAGGCAGGTAATCGAAACGAATGATGTTTATGAAATTCTTCCTAACATAACATTCAGCAAAGCTCAGAGCTATCCATTCCGAGATGAGTTTAATACAAGTGATCGTGCGTGGTATGAATTTTTCGGTTATACTTATAATGGATTTTTTCAGAATAACAGGAACAAAGTTGACGGACAATTGAATATCCGGGGCGGGTTTAGGCATAATATCAATATGAATTTTTCACCCAAAATCGGATTCTTTAGTATTACTCCTAAATTTAGATATGAGGAAAGATGGTATAATAAAAAAGTAGAAAAATTCGTTGTACAAAGTTCAACGGGTGAAGATTCGGTTGTTACAAACGATGTTAATGAGATAAATTTCGTAAGATCGTTTAACACAGGAATAAGTGCATCAACAAAGTTTTTTGGTATTTTTGGATCGCCTTTCCCAGGAATATCTTCAATCAGGCATACAGTCACTCCAATTATAACTTATTCTTTCCGTCCGGATTTTTCAGAACCGGGTTGGGGTTATTATGATAGCTACACTAAATCAGATGGAACAGAGGTGAAGTATAGTAAGTTTGAAAGAGAAATATTTGGAGGTCCATCATCGCAACAACAATCGAGTCTCTCATTTAATATCGGTAATATTTTTGAAATGAAATCTGAAGTCGATCCGACAGACACAACCGATAAGGAAGAAAAATATCAACTCTTGAATTTGAATATTGGATCGGGTTACAACTTTGCTGCCGACACGTTAAAATTTTCCGATATAAGATTATCATATAGAACACGGGTAAGCGATTTTTTTGATTTTGCAGGTTCAAACACTTTTACTTTATATGATTATTCAGGCACTACTTCAAGAATAAATAAGTTCTTAATTGATCAAGGCAAAGGGCTTCTTAGAATGACAAGTTTTAATTTTACCGTAACAACAAGGTTATCCGGTGAAAGATTAAAATCAAAAGATACAGGGAAGCCACTTCCTTCAACTAATCAGAGCGATGAATTTGGTTTAGGGGATGCTGAACAAAGAAATGTTTATCAGGGAATTTATACAGACAAAGATCCGGATTTTGCAATTCCATGGGATATTGCATTAACTTATACATTCAATTTGAATCGTCAAACTCCAGACACAGAAACAAAATTTTCAAATATAAATGGCAGCTTAAATTTTAACTTAACCCCAAACTGGAAATTCTCAGTTACAGGAAGTTATGACATAGAAAGAAAAGAATTTGTTGCACCTCAAATAAAAATATCAAGAGATTTGCATGCCTGGTTTATGAACTTTACCTGGAATCCTATAGGTACGTATCAAGGTTTCAGATTTGAAATAAGAGTTAAAGCACCTCAACTTCAGGATTTAAAGATTACCAAGCAAGATCAGTTCTACACCACAAACAGATAGTTTATTAGAAAGAGTTCACCATACTTTAATGAAACATTATATTATAGACGGAAATAATTTGATTGGGAAAATAAAATCCCTGCATAAAATGCAGCAATCAGATAAGCAGAGGAGCAGGGAGAAACTGTCATTCATGATCGATAATTATTTCCACGATAAAAAAGCAAAGGTAACAATCCATTTCGATGGATTTGCCAAACAACCTATTAAACTCACCTATGCTAATATTATATACTCAGATAATAATAGTGCAGATAGTAAAATAAAGAAGCAAATAGAAATGAGTAACAATAGAAGAAGAATAACTGTGATCACATCGGATAGTAATCTGGGTGACTATGCACGTCTGTGTTCTGCTTCGCTGCTCAAAAGCGAAGAGTTTACAAAAAAATTGTTGCATAAGAATGTAAATGATGAGGAAGATAGAATCAACCAAATGAAAAATAACACAGAAGAGTTTAAAAAAATGTTTGGTGTGGATGAAGATTAAAAATGACAAGGACAAAAAAAATTAGTCAGCTTAATTTTACCAGTTTTGGATAGCCCTGCTTTAAATTAGAAAAATTTCCACACCTAAAACAATCAATACATGACCATACAACTGCTGCATTGCACCTGTCCAGCTTTTAGTATTTATATCTCTGGCTCCTCAAGGATAATTCCAGTCCCAAAATCTTTATTCTGTGTAAGAAATATATTTTATAAAAGAATTACAACAGGATAAACATATAACGGTAATCGCTCAAAGTTGTTCTATTATTATAAGAAAATAATAGAGGTAACCATCTTATTCACGATTGTAAATCAGAACAAACTTATTCTTTACCAACAGATAATTTATTGTACAGCCACGCAAATATTGCTCCGATTATAAGTCCATCAACAAAACCCCAAATCAAACCAACAAAGGCGCCTCCCCAGCTAACGGAGTAACCTATATAAAATTTGGATAGCTTTGCCAAAGTATCTCCTGATGCACCGATTATAAGAATCCAAAAAGTTGTGAGTAAAACTGATACTCCCCAGACTATTCCGCAGGTTAGACTGAATGCTTTGATATTGAATTTCATAACATCCTCCTTAAGATTGTGTCTATTAATATGAGAATATTTTAAATGGATAGCAATAAAATTTAAAAATATATTTAAATGAAATTTATTTGATTAAATTGATTTTCCGTAAACAATGCCGGTGGAAATAAATATATCCAGAGTTAAGCACTTTAGGGAAGTTATCGAATGAATTGAATGAAACTAATTTAAGTAATGGAATATGTTTATTTGCACTACCAGTGAGTAAGTATCGAAAAGCTTATAAGTTGACAAAGTTAAAACGAAGTTTGAAAATTTAAATTTAAACTTGTCGGTAAATTTATTGTACTATTCATTCCTAACGATAAATTCCAGCTAAGCTCATCCTCAACACTACTGTTATATAAGGAAACTAATCGAACAGCATTTATTGCACTTATAACTCTATTTAAAATCATAGCGCCTACAACAAATCTTAAATCATTAAAGGTTTGTTCACTGGATAGCCACATACTGCGATACGTTTTTCTATCTTCAGTACTATTCCATTTCCAGAAAGAAGTTTTCGGATCAAACATTTCGCTGAAATTTCTTTCTAATGCTTTTTCATCATTGTATGATTCGATGTCTTCGAATTCACTGATAGTTGCAAAGTAATCTTTATCCTTGCCCTCAGTATTTACGAGTGCGTTAACAGTCGCATAAGATTTGTAATTATCTTCCTGACTGTTGGCATAAATACTCATTCCAATATAAGTTCCCCATAAAGCACCTTCTGCAATTGTAAAGTATTTGCCGCTGCTATATCCGTCAGCATAAAGTTCGCCCATACCGGGTAATAATAGAGAATAAATAATTGCCAATCCTGTGCTTTTCTTTTCGGACTTATCAATACTGCTATAGTTTATATTACCATCATTAGAATCAGTGGCTTTAGAATTTTTGACTGTTTCCTCTAATTGCAATATAGATTTAAAATTATTCTGCTGTGGAAAAATTAATGTTGATGAGAAGAAAATCAGAAATGCAATAAGTTTCATGTTTTTGAATTAATATTAACTTTAAGATGATATAAATTCAATTGATTTATTAGTGACTTTAAATATCCCACTGCATAATCCATCATCTGTTATTCCAATAATCTTAAAAACTTGAATTTTATTAACTGAAGATTTATCAAAATCATGTGTAACTCTAATATAATTTGAAGTATAACCCTGCATGTTACCCGCATGATTATTATCTTCAAACAAAACTTCTAATTTTCTACCAATCATACGATTATGAAATTGATTCTTTTTTTTATCACTCAAGATTCTTAAAACTCTGTTACGTCTTTTCCTTTCAACAATCCCGACGGTATTTGATAAATTTATTGCTTTTGTATCCGGTCTCTCAGAGTAAGTAAAAACGTGCAGGTATGATATTGGCAAATCTCGCAAAAAGTTATGAGTGTCAATAAACTGTTCTTCGGTTTCACCTGGGAATCCAGCTATTACATCAACACCGATGCCAAGATCCTCTATATTCTCAAAAGCTTTTGTAATTCTGTTTTCATATTCCTTAACGGTATATCTTCTTTGCATTGCTTTAAGAACATTGGGTGAACCGCTTTGCAGTGGAATATGAAGATGGTTGCAGATCTTTTTTTCTTCAGCAATTAGATTTATTATTTCATCTGTTAACAAATTCGGTTCGATGGAGCTTATTCTAATTCTAAAATCGCCATCGATCTTTACGAAATCTAATAGGAGATCGTAAAGATCAATTCCAAAAGCTTTGCCATAATCGCCAATGTTCACACCTGTTAAAATAATTTCTTTATAACCATCATCAATCAATTTCCTGAAATCTGTCAGGGCCTTTTGCGGGTGCATACTTCTGCTTCTTCCTCTGGCAAGTGGAATTGTACAGAACGTACATTTATAATCGCATCCATCCTGGATCTTAAAATATGCTCTTGTCCGGTTGTCCGCATCAGATGAACGTGCCTCACCAAATTCATTAATATTTTCTAAAGAGCCAACTTTGATGCAGGCAAACTCAGATTTATCAAAATTTTCAAGATAAGAAAATAGATTTAACTTCTCGCTGTTTCCCAGAACAATATCAACCCCCTTAATTTCACTTATCTCTTTAGGACGTAACTGTGCATAGCAGCCGGTAATTATTATATATGCATTTGGGTTGTCTCTTAGGACCCTGCGAACCAGCTGTCTGCACTCACGCTCGGCATTCCCGGTAACTGCGCAAGTATTAAATACATAAACGTCTGCTCTCTGTTTGAAATCAACAATCTCAAATCCCTCATCAATAAATTGTTTGCCGATTGTTGATGTTTCTGAAAAATTTAATTTACAACCTAATGTATGTAGTGCTACTTTGTTCGTCATTTAATAATTTGTAAAAAAAAAGAGCGGTAAAATATCCCGCTCTAATATTAGTTATTATAATATTTAATAACATTATTTTTCTTCAGTCTCGTCTTCCAGTTTTTGTTTGGCAGGTTGTTCCTGTTTTTGTTCTGCAGATTGAGGCTTCTGGTGCTGTTCGTTTTCCGGAACCTCAAATATTGGAAATTCAGATGAATCTATTGTTCCGGTCTCGGAATTTTTTATGCTCTGAACTGAAACTCTGTCAAGTTTATGATCATTTAAGTATTTCTGAACTTCTTCTTCAGATTTATCTTTTAATGTACTGATTGCACTTAAAACAATTTTTTTATTCTCTTTGTCGAACTCAATCACCGTAAGAGAAATTACATCATCAACGGGAAAGTGGTTAGCAATATTTTTTAACCTTGATGTAGATAAATGTGTTGCGGGAACAAACCCATCAACATGATCCGGCAATTCAGCAATCAATCCTTTTTCAATTATCCTTACAACCGTACCATCAGTAACTGTTCCCAGGGCATATTTCTTTTCGAAAGTGTTCCAGGGATTATCAATCAACTGCTTATGACCAAGAGAAATTTTTCTTTGTTCCACATCAACACTGAGTACAACAACTTCAATCGGTTCGCCTTTCTTAACAACTTCACCGGGATGACGAATTTTTTTTGTCCAGGAAAGGTCTGATATATGAATAAGTCCATCAACTCCAGGTTCAAGTTCAACAAATACACCAAAGTTAGTTAAGTTTCTTGCAATTCCACTGTGGTGCGAACCATCCGGATATTTCTGCATTAAGGATTCCCAGGGATCCGGTTCGAGTTGCTTAATACCCAGAGATATCTTTTTTTCATCTTTATCGAGGCTTAAAATTACGGCATCTATTATCTGGCCCATTGCAACAACCTGGGATGGATGTTTGATATGTTGAGTCCAGCTCATCTCAGAATTATGAATAAGTCCTTCTATTCCTTTTTCTATTTCGATGAAAGCTCCGTAATCGGTTAAGGAAACTACACGACCTGAAACTGTATCTCCAATTTTATGTTTATTTGCAATCTCTCCCCACGGATTTGGTGTTAGTCTTTTCAAACTAAGAGATATTCTCTTTTTCTCTTCATCAAAATCTGTAACAAGAATTTTAATCGTTTCATCAAGCTTTACTATTTCGCTGGGATGATTAATTCTTCCCCAGCTTAAATCGGTTATGTGAATTAATCCATCAACACCGCCAAGATCAACAAACACACCAAAATCAGTTATAGCTTTTGCTGTTCCTTCAAGAATTTGACCGACCTCCAAGCCTTCAAGTATTGCATTTCTCTGGTCTGCAACTTCTTCTTCAACCAAAACTTTATGCGAAACAACAACATTTTCTGTTGGTTCATTAACCTTAACAACTTTAAATTCCATAGTTTGCCCAACAAAAACATCGAAATCTCTGATGGGTCTGGTATCAATTTGTGAACCCGGAAGAAATGCCTCCATTCCAAAAAGGTCTACAATCATACCGCCTTTAATTCTTTTAATAATTTTTCCTTCGAGAATTTCACCGGTTTCGTAAGCATTCATCACTCTTTCCCAGACTTTTAAGAAATCGGCTCTTTCTTTACTTAATATAAGATTCCCATACTGGTCTTCAAAATTTTCCAGAACAACTTCTATCTCACTGCCAATTGATAAATCGGGATCCTCACCGAATTCAAAAATGGGAATGGATCCTTCTGATTTAAATCCAACATCTACAATTACGTAATCATTTTGTACACTTACAATAGTACCTTTTATAAGTTCACCTTCTTTTACATTGGTAAATGAATTGACATATAGTTGTGCTAATGAAAGAAACTCATCTTCTGAATATTCTTCACGCTGAAATTTAGTTTTTGATTTTTCGTAGTCTTTAACAGTTACAACTACTCTATTCTTTTCTTTGGTCTCTTCGGACATTCATCCTCCTAAAAAGATTTTTTCTTGCGTTATTGCTTAAGCCAATAAAAAGCAATGGCACAAATAATTTAGTTAAATAATATTAATTGTTTTGGCTTTTAAAATTTTTAGTTTATCACTATTTCAATATTTCGTTTCGAAGCAGCTTTTTTAACTTCTTCAAGAATTAAATTTACCTGTTCTTCAATTGTCACATGACTTGTATCAACAACAATTGCATCATCGGCTTGCTTTAATGGGCTAACCTTTCTGTTCGAATCAATAATATCTCTTTTTTGTAAACTCGTTTTCACTTCACTTACAGAAATTGGGTTTCCATTTTCAACGTATTCTTTTGCTCTTCTTACAGCTCGTTCATCAATAAATGCAGTTAAAAATATTTTTACATCTGCATTTGTGAATACAACTGTTGCAATATCTCTACCTTCCATAACAATTCCATTTTGTGTCTTTCCCAATTGCCGCTGTATTTTTACTAATATTTTCCTAACGCCTTCAATTCTACTAATGTTGCTAACATTCTTATTTACTTCCGGTGTTCGGATTTTATCAGTTAAATCTTCATCATTAACTTTTACATATGTCAACCCGTTAATAAAATCAAGTTGTATAACGCTATTTTTGGTGAGTTCAATAATTTTATCCTCATCGCCCAAATAATTGTTCCTGATTGCCAAATATGTTATTGCCCTGTACATTGCTCCGGTATCAATATAAAGAAATCCTAATTTTTGAGCCACTAATTTAGCAGATGTACTTTTACCGGAACCAGCAGGACCATCGATTGCGATGATAAGATTTTTTGACATAGATACTAAAAATAGCTATAATTTAATATTAATCAAATCATAAGGTATTCCGGGCAGGAATTATGTGAAGAATCAAGGAGAGGCTTAATTTATCTTTATTCCACCTAATTCGTTAATAATCACCTCTTCGTAAGGATCTAAGGAAGCTGCTATTGTGCCAGAATTGTCATTATTCATTTCGGTTAATTTTTTCTCGTAATTGATAGTTTGTGCTGGATTAGTAGAGATATTGATTCGCAGGCGTTTTCCAAAAATATTTTCAGATTTTCTTTCCAGGTATTTTTTATTTAATTCAATTGTTTTTTTAATTTCTGAAATGTTAGATGAAACATTTAGTTGATTACCAGAGAGCGATTGTAATTCCAGAGAGTTAACTGCGGGTCCTAAGGTAAGACCTCGTTCATTTGATATTTCGTCGATAAAAAACTGCCATTTATTACTTACGAATTCGAAATTGAACTCATCACTTCCGGCTTTATCCGAAATACTATTTAATACTTTTTTAATTTTATGTAATTCGGAAGCATTTTGAACTTCTGAAGATGATTTTTTTTCTATATTTTCTAAACTTGGAGTAGATGAGCTCTGGACTGGAGTATATTGTGGTTTTATAGATTTATTTATTTCATTTTTTTTTTCGTCGAGTGAAGTTGAGTCTATTTCAGAAAGTAGTTCACTTATTGTTGAAGTCTTTTCAAGTCCCACCAGATGACTTAAAGCAATCTCCAATTTAAGTTTTTGATTATCGGAAAATCTAAGTTCCTGTTGTATAGTAGATAAATAATTAAGTATTCTCAGTAAATCTCCTTTGGAGAATAGATTCAGATAATTCATATAGCGTTCTCGGTAAACATCGGCTGTTTCGGTAAGGGAAGTTTTTCCTGTAAGTATTACAGTCATAATATTTCTAAAGTGCTCAATCAATCCATCAACAAAGTCAATAAAATCCCAGCCATTTTCATAAATTTTATTTGTTACATTAAAAACCGTAATAAATTCTTTATTCAGGATTGCATTCGAAATATCAAAATAAACTTCATCATCAATTAAGTTTAACATTTGAGCAACTGTATCGGAATCAATATTATTTCCACAATAAGATACTACCTGATCAAAGTAACTTTCGGCATCCCTCAAAGCACCATCGGCTTTTTTTGCAATTATTGTTAAAGTTTTATCGTCTATATTAAATCCTTCTGCTTTTGCTATGGCTGCAAGTGTTTTCTTTATTGTGTTCAACTGAATTCTTCTGAAGTCAAATCTCTGGCAACGTGATATTATTGTTAACGGTACTTTATGTGCATCTGTAGTGGCAAAAATAAAAATTGTGTGTTCGGGTGGTTCTTCTAAAGTTTTGAGGAACGCATTGAAGGATTCCCTTGTTAGCATGTGCACTTCATCAATAATATAGATCTTATATTTACTTTTTGCTGGTGCATATTTAACTGATTCTCTTAATTTTCTTACCTCATCGATACCCCTGTTCGAGGCACCATCAATCTCAATAAAATCCATAGATTGTGAGTTTTGAATTTCTAAGCACATATCACATTTGTTGCAAGGTTCAGCGTTCGAAGGATTTTTACAATTTAGTGCCTTAGCAAAAATGCGAGCAGTGGTTGTTTTGCCAACACCCCGCGGCCCTGTAAACAAATATGCATGCGCAACCCGATTATTTAGAATCGCATTTTTTAGTGTCTCGGTTATATGTTCCTGCCCAACCACAGTGCCAAAAGTTTGTGGCCGCCATTTTCTCGCTGTTACCTGATAACTCATATGTTAATATAATTTTAGCTATTTAATTGGTAATAATAATATTAGCTGTTAAGAAAACACAGATCTCTTCCAAGTATTGTTTATCAATTTCGTCAAAGGCGCTGTATTCAGTACTATCCAAATCAAGCACTCCGTAAAGTGATCCATCTTTATTAATGATGGGTACAACAATTTCAGATTTTGAATCAGCATCACAAACAATATGCCCCGGAAATTTATTAACATCGGCAACAATGATAGATTCTTTATTTGCTGCTGCTGTTCCACAAACTCCTTTACCCGGTTCAATAGATACACAGGCAACCTTTCCCTGGAACGGTCCAAGATAAAGCTTTCTATCTTCAGATATATAAAAACCAACCCAACTTATTTTATCGAAAGTCTGCTTTAATGCTGCAGTTAAATTTGATAAGTTTGATATTAATGGGTCATCACTATTTAACAGCCCCGATAATTGTTTGATCAATAGTTTATATTTTTCTTCAGCTGATTGAATATTCTCAGAGATTACTAATTCTTCCAAATTTAATGTGATTTATTAATTTTCTTCTTCCTCTTAAGAGTTGGTTTTCTTTTTGGTGCTGAATGGAAAACATACGGTAATGCATCTTCTAGTTTTTCTATTGGAATAATTTTAATTCCGCTCTTAACCTTTTCGGATATTTCTTTCAAATCAATTTCATTGTCTTTCGGAATCAAAACAGTTTTAATATCGTTTCTTTTAGCCGCCAATAGTTTTTCATTTAAACCACCAATAGCAAGTATGGAGCCAGTTAATGTAATCTCACCCGTCATCGCAACATTATTTGAGGCGGCTTTTTTACTGACGGCCGAAAGTATTGCCATTGCCATTGTTATTCCGGCTGATGGTCCGTCCTTTGGAATAGCACCCTCAGGAACATGAATATGTATCTCCTTACCTTTAAAAAAATCATTGTTTAATCCGAATTGTTTTGCAGATGATCTTAAATAACTTAGTGCAGCATGCGCCGATTCCTTCATTACATTGCCAAGCTGCCCGGTTAGATTCAGCTTGCCTGATCCGCTCATAATTGTTACTTCTACATTTAATAATTCACCGCCAACACTTGTCCAGGCTAATCCTGTTACACTTCCAATGCGATTTGATTTCTCATGGCGATGAGTACGGAATCTTGGATTCTTTAAATAATTTTCAACCTTCTTATCATCTATTACAAAATTATTTATTTTCTTTTTTCTTCCGTTAGAAGATTCCTTCATAACAATATCTCTTGCTACTTTTCGGAAGACTGAAGCTAATTCTCTTTCAAGATTTCTTACTCCGGCTTCCCTTGTATAATCCCTAACTATTTTTTTTATTCCGCTGTCTGTTATTTCAACTTTTCTTTTATATAGGCCATGTGCCTTTAATTGTTTTGGAACAAGATGACGTTTTGCTATTTCCATTTTATCGTATTCTAAATATCCTGGCAGTTCAATAATTTCCATTCTATCCTGAAGTGGAAAAGGAATATTGTATCTTACATTGGCTGTTGTGATAAACATTACTTGCTTAAGATCATAATCAACTTCAATGTAATGATCGCTAAAAGTATGATTTTGTTCGGGATCGAGTACCTCCAGCATAGCTGATGATGGGTCACCTCTGAAATCTACACTCATCTTATCAATCTCATCCAGTAGGATTACCGGGTTAATTGTTCCTGCTTTCTTCATAGATTGAATAATTTTGCCGGGCATTGATCCAATATAAGTTCTTCTGTGCCCTCTTATTTCTGCTTCATCGCGAACACCACCTAAACTTATCCGGATAAATTTTCTTCCCAAAGCTCTTGCGATAGATTTGCCAAGCGATGTTTTACCAACTCCCGGTGGACCTACAAAGCAAAGTATCTGACCCCTCATTTGTTTTACTAGATTTAATACTGCAATATGCTCGATAATTCTTTCCTTGGGTTTTTCCAATCCAAAATGATCATCATCAAGTATTTTTTGAACATGTTTAATATCAAGATTATCTTTTGTTTTTTTAGACCACGGAATATCTGTTAGCCAATCAAGATAATTTCTTATTACAGTTGATTCAGGAGACATTGGCGGGGTTTTTTTTAATTTGCTCAATTCTTCAAGCGCTTTTTCCTCTGCCTCTTTAGGCATTTTCACTTTTTTAATCTTATTTCTTATCTTAATAAACTCCGGTGAACTATCCTCGTCGTCTCCCAGTTCATCTTGTAATATCTTGATCTGTTCCTGAATAATAAATTTTCTCTGAGTCTTTGATATGTTCTCCTGTACTTTATTATCAATTTCTTTTTCAATCTTTAAAATGTCAATTTCTGAATTTAATATCTTAATAACTTCATAGTATTGATCCTTTAATGTGTACTTTTGAAGAATTGATTGCTTGACTTCTATTAGCTGATTGATATTAGCCGCAACGTAAAATAATTTCCTGTCTGGTTCCTCTATATTTTCAAATGCACTTAAAGTATCTGCGGAAACAGTTCTGCTAATTTTAACATATTCTTTAAAAAGCTGAGACATCTGCCTGCTCATTGCATTCATTTCGTGGTCTTTTACAAGTGGAGGTAAAATAATTTCAACCTTGCCTTCAAAAAATTCAGACCTCTCCGTAAATTCAATTATTTTTGCTTGAATTAATCCATCAACTAGAATTTTCATTAAACCGTTAGGCAGTTTAAGAATTTGTATAATTTTTGCTATAGTTCCATCAGTGTATATATCACTTTTGGTAGGTGATTCAATATTTGATTTTATTTGAGTAGAAAGAAAAATATACTTTGTTTTTTCTGATGCATAATTTGCAGCTCTAATAGATTGTTCTCTGCCAACAAGAACCGGAAAAATCATATATGGAAAAATTACAATATCTCTTAGAGGAAGTATCGGAAGAATTTCCGGAATATCTTCCACAATTGAACCTTCACTTTTCGCACTAATTTCTACATTATTTATCTGATCCAAGAATTATAATCCTTTTTTTTGTATATAATTGATATTAAAATATACCAAAATAGAGTAGGGCATTCAAGGAACTTAGAATTGGGTGTGAATCTGTTACTCCAGATATGGAAATCCTATTCAAATAATTCACAACAGAATGAACAAACAATAATTTAAAACAATTATGATTAACGATTTAATAGAGATCAGTAAACAAGCGGGTAAATTAATTAAAGAAGGATTTGGTAAAAATTTAGAAATTAATTACAAAACCAATGAAATCAATTTAGTTACTCAGATTGATAAAGCTTCCGAAAAACTGATCATCGATTTCATTAAAAATAAATTTCCATCTCATAGCATCCTGGCAGAAGAAGGTGGGGGTGTAAAAAATGATTCGGAATATCTTTGGGTAGTTGATCCTCTTGATGGAACTACAAATTTCACTCACGGGTTACCAATATTTGCTGTATCAATTGGCGTACAGAAAAATAATAAAACAATTGCGGGTGTTGTATTTGATGTAATGCGGAATGTTATTTATTCAGCCGAACTTGGCAGCGGTGCATTTGCAAATTCAAACAAATTGAATGTAACTGATACGGAAAAGCTTAACCACAGTTTGTTAGTTACTGGTTTTCCGTATAATATAGCTGAGAATCCTGACCGTGCCTTTGAGCGATTTATAGCATTAACAAAGAAATCCAGGGGTGTAAGAAGATTAGGTTCCGCAGCCATCGATTTTTGTTACCTGGCTTCCGGGGTATTTGATGGATTCTGGGAAGTGAATTTACAGCCGTGGGATATTTGCGCAGGGAAACTTATTGTTGAAGAAGCTGGCGGGTTGGTGACTGATTTTGAAGGTAAACAGATTGATATTTATTCTAAAAAAATATTATGCACAAACAATAAAATACACAATCAAATTATTGATGTTATGAAAGTGTTAAGTTATTGATTATTTCGAATAAAAATTAATTCAGCGTGACTACATTCCATCGTACATTCTTTCAATAAGCTCATTGTAGTTACTTTCCACTACTTTACGCTTCAACTTCATACTGGGTGTAATTTCACCCGAATTAATAGTAAATGGTTTTTCTAACAAAACAAATTTTCTCACCCGTTCGTAATTAGCCAGCTTTTTCTGGAACTTACTCATATCCTCTTCAAGAAGTTTATAAATCTCATGATTCTTAACGAGATTTTTCTCATCAGTATATGAAATTTTATTAGCATCAGCATACTCTTTAATTGCTTCAAAATCCGGCACGATCAGTGCACTAAGAAACATTCTTCTATCGCCGATCAGAATAAATTGATCAATATATTTGCTTGCAAGAAAGGTACTCTCAATATGTGTTGGTGCTATATATTTTCCGGCAGATGTTTTAAATAGATTTTTTTTCCTGTCAGTTATCATTAGGAAACCATCTGCATCAAAAACTCCGATATCACCTGTGTAAAGCCAACCGTCTTTTAACATAGCTGCTGTATCTTTTTTATTTTTATAAAAGCCCTGCATTATATTTGGTCCTCTTGCAAGTATTTCACCATCCGGTGCAATTTTAATTTCTACGTTGGCAAGTGGTTTGCCCACAGTACCAAATTTATAATCATCAACCCTGTTTGCCGCAAGAACCGGTGAAGACTCTGTTAATCCATAGCCCTCAATTATAATTAGTCCAGCAGCCTCAAAAAATTCACCCATTTCACGTGGCAGCGCAGCGCCTCCTGAGATAAAAAATTTTATTTTTCCACCCATACGTTCAAGCAATTTATTCAATACCAGCTTTTTTGCTATTTTATATTTAATAGTAAGAGCGAGAGGAATTTTATCTGTTTTTTTTGCCGATGCGAATTCTTTTCCAACTTCCATCGCCCAGTAAAATATTTTTTGTTTTTTTTCTGATTGACTCTCTACATTCCTTATTATCCGCGAATGTATTCTTTCAAATAATCTTGGAACTGCCGTCATAAGAGTAGGTTTAACTTCAATTAAATTCGCTGCTACTTTTTCAATACTCTCAGCATAATAAACTGATGCACCTGCGGCAAATGCACAGTAGTAACCTGCCATCCTTTCAAAAATATGGCACAATGGTAAGAATGATAAAAACACGTCTTCATCAGTTATAGGGAATGCTTCTAATGCACTCATCACATTCGACATAATATTTTTATGGGTTAGAAGAACTCCTTTAGGTTCACCCGTCGTACCCGAAGTGTAAATTATTGTGCATACATCATCTTCATTTACCAAGCTCATACTTTCGTCTATAAAATTTTGATTACGCATTTTATAGTCCAGACCCATTTCCTGAATTTGCTTAAAAGTATGAAGGTCTTTAATTGAAGGGTCAAAATCTTTTTCATTCATAATAATGATGAATTTCAGATACCTGCATTTGTTACGAATTTTTAATATTTTATTTAATTGAAATTTAGTTGAGACTACTATGCCTTTCGATTCTGAATTGTTTAGCATAAATTCAATAGTGGCTGATGTTAGTGAGGGATATATAGGAACATTTATTGCTCCTAATATATGTGAAGCCATATCGGTATAAACCCATTCGGGTCTGTTCTCGGATACAAGTGCAATTTTTTCACGACGCTTTAAACCTAACGATGCTAAACCAAATGCCAGTAACTCAGTTTCCTCTTTTAACTTCGTGTAAGAAATTCCGGTGTATTTATCATTTACTTTATAATTAAGTAAATATTTATCTACAGTTCTCCCGTATTCTCCGGTTAAGAATTGATAAAGTTCTGTTATTGTATTAAACGCTTTTAATGATGCCATGCTTTACTCCTAATGAAATAAATAAATTATCGCACAACTATTGGCTTTATCTTAGTACAGAATAAAATGATAATCCCTCATCAGAAAATATATACTGAGTATTTAATATAACATCATTGATGCAAAATCAAAAGCTGAGATATCGAAACTTGAGAAAGTAAATACCATTTATATGTTCACATATAACCGATCAAAATTGCTTATCAAAATCAAAAGGGTTAATTTTTCTGCACTATTTATAAATTTTTATCGAGAGAGTTATTAATGAAGGTTAAACCGTTCAGGAATGAACCATTTACTGATTTTTCTAAAAAATCTAATTTAGAAAAACAAAAAAGAGCACTAGCGTCGGTTAAAAAACAATTGGGCAAGACATATCCACTGGTAATTGATGGGAAAAAACTGAAATCCGATGGCAAAATAATATCTTATAATCCATCTGATAAAGATGAAGTAATTGCAAAATTTTATAAAGGTACGAAGGAAATTGCCAGGCATGCAGTAGAAAGTGCGTATAAAAAATTTAGAGAATGGAGATACGTTTCTCCTGAGGAGAGAGCCAGTTACCTTTTTAAAGCTGCTGCGCTGGCAAGGAAGAAGAAATTTGAAATAAATGCCTGGATGATTTATGAAACAGGGAAGAATTATGCTGAAGCCGATGGTGATACTGCAGAAGCAATTGATTTTATGGAGTTTTATGCAAGGGAAATGCTGCGCTCCGCCGCCGGGCAGCCGGTAACCTCTATCAAAGGCGAGAGAAATGAATTAATATATCTTCCACTGGGGGTTGGTGTAACAGTTCCGCCGTGGAATTTTCCATTCGCAATATTGGTTGGGATGACTTCTGCTGCAATTGTTACTGGAAACACTGTTGTGTTAAAGCCATCCAGTGATTCTCCGATGATGGGAAAAATATTTTGTGATATTATGAAAGAAGTGGGATTGCCAGATGGAGTGCTAAACTTTTTACCGGGTTCTGGTGCCGAAGTTGGTGATACATTGGTAGGTCATCCAAAAACAAGATTCATTACCTTTACCGGTTCGATGGAAGTCGGTAAGCACATATATGAATTGGCTTCCAAGGTTCAGCACGGTCAAATTTGGTTGAAAAGAGTTGTTGCGGAAATGGGTGGTAAAGATAGTATAATAGTTGATAAGGAGACAAATGTTGATGTTGCTGTAAAGGATGTAGTTGCATCTGCCTTTGGTTTCCAGGGACAGAAGTGTTCAGCTTGTTCAAGGGTTATAGTTGATAAAACTGTTTATTCAAAATTTGTAAATAAATTAAAAACTGAAGTTGAAAAAATCCAGGTTGGATCTCCAATAGAAAATTTTGGTATGGGTGCGGTAATTAATGAAAATGCCCGAAAAAGTATTCTTAATTACATTAGGATTGGAAAGAGGGAAGGTAAACTATTAGTTGGCGGTGGAAAAGCACGTGGCAACGGATACTTTATTAAACCAACAGTTTTTATTGATATTAAACCTGATTCCAGATTGGCTCAGGAAGAAATATTTGGTCCTGTACTCGCAGTTATTAAATCAAAAAATTATGAACAAAGTTTAAAAATTGCAAATAATACCATCTATGGTTTGACTGGTGCAGTTTATACACGAAATCGTAAGAAGATCGAAGCTGCAAAAAAACATTTGTTGATTGGAAATCTTTACTTCAACCGAAAATGTACCGGAGCCCTTGTTGGCGCTCATCCATTTGGGGGTTTTAATATGTCTGGTACTGATTCTAAAGCGGGCGGAAGAGATTATTTGTTACTCTTTCTCCAGGCAAAATTAATGAGTGAAAAAATTTAATCGATAATGTGTTATTTATTGAGCTAACTTGTTGGTAACTATTTAATAAAAGGATGTTAAATGAAAATTCACGAATATCAGGCAAAAGAGATATTAAGAAAATATAATGTTGCTGTTCCCAGGGGCGGAGTAGTGTTCAATGCCGAAGACGCAGTAAAAAAAGCCAAAGTAGATTTAGGTGGGAATGTTTGGGTTTTAAAAGCACAGATTCATGCCGGCGGAAGAGGAAAAGGCGGCGGTGTAAAAGTGGCTAAATCTCTTCACCAGGTTTGGGAAATCGCTAGTAATATAATTGGAATGAATCTGGTTACTCATCAAACAGGACCGGAAGGAAGAAGAGTAAAAAGACTGTTGGTTGAAGAAGGAATAAACATAGATAAAGAGTTTTATATTGGTATTACTTTAGATAGAGCACAATCCAAAAACGTTATAATGGTTTCACAGGAAGGTGGCGTTGAAATAGAAAAAGTTGCTGCCGAATCTCCTGAAAAGATCGTTAAAGAAATAATTGAACCTGATTTGGGGTTGCAGCCATTCCAGGCAAGGAAATTGGCTTATGCACTTGGCTTAAAGGATGATCAGCACAAAAAAGCGGTTAAATTTTTATTTGCTCTGTATAAAGCTTATGAAGAAGCAGATGCATCGATTGTAGAGATAAATCCATTAGTTATAACAAAAGAGGGCGATGTAATTGCATTAGATGCAAAGATGAACTTTGATGATAATGCATTATACAAGCACAAAGATATTTCAGAATACCGCGACGTTGACGAAGAAGATAAACTTGAAGTTGAAGCATCAAAGTACGATTTGAATTATATAAAGCTTGATGGTAATGTAGGATGTATGGTAAATGGTGCGGGTTTAGCAATGGGTACTATGGATATAATAAAATTAGCTGGCGGTGAGCCGGCAAACTTTTTGGATGTTGGCGGTGGAGCAAATAAAACTACTGTTGCAAATGGTTTCAAAATAATTCTCTCCGATCCAAATGTTAAAGCAATATTAATTAATATATTTGGTGGAATCGTACGATGTGATAGAGTTGCGCAGGGTGTGATTGATGCAACAAAACAAATGCACGTTAAAGTTCCTATAATTGTTCGGCTTGAGGGTACTAATGCTAAAGAAGCCGGCGTATTATTAAATAATTCCGGACTTAATTTTGAAGTTGCTAAAAATTTTAAGGATGCGGCTGAAAAAGTTACTGCTGTATTAAACTAAAAACTTAATGTATCTTTGGATAATAATAAAAATGCACTGTTTACATGGCACGGCATTTGATTTTTAATAATACAAAAAATATTAATCATTATAAATTTGAATTTTAATTAATTTTATAATTTATTGATAGTGAGATTATTTTTTATTAAAATGAATGGCGGAGAATTGAATGTCCTTTTATGATTTCAGTTTTAATGACGATAATATTGAACCGAATGGTTTTCATATAGAGGAAGAGATTAGTGCTTGTCGTAATTTGATTGATAGCAACTTAATTTATGAGTCTATTGAACGGATTGAAGATGTGATTTTACTTTGTGTTGAAAATAGTTATTTAAATGACGGGTTATTTTTTGTCAATTATCTTTTAGGAATCTCGGCATATAATTCGGAACTATGGTCTAAGAAAGGAATGCTGTTAAATTTATCCGATGATTATGAAGAAGCAATTGAATGTTTTGATAAAGCATTATCATTAAATCCGGGAGATTCTGAGATATTAATTGACAAATCTACTGTTGAAGAAAATCTGGGGCATTATTTAAAAGCTGAGGAAACACTTAAATCCGTTTTAAGTACAGACCCTAATAATGAGGAAGCCCTTTACAATCTGGGTATATTAAATCAAAGAAAAGAAGACTTTAGAATTGCTAAGCATTATTTCATAAGAGTGTTGAAGATCGATCCTGATTTTGCTGAAGCATACTATGAATTGGGTTATTGCGATGAAAATTTAAATATGTATGAACAAGCCCTTAACATGTATGATAAGTTTTTGGAATTAGATCCGTATAATGCTAACGGATGGTACAATAGAGGTATCGTGTTATCCAAGCAAAATAGATTTGAACAGTCGTTGAATAGTTATGATCTTGCTGTTTCGTTAAAAGATAATTTTTCGAGTGCCTGGTTTAACAAGGGTAATGTTCTTTCAGAGTTGGGAAGATCTACTGAGGCAATGGAAAGTTTTAAGACAGCATATCAGATTGACAAATTTGATGAATCTACCTGCTTTAATATTGCAAATTTATACGAAGAAAAAGGGGATATGATAAATGCTATAAAATATTTTACTAAAGCAATTAAGGTAAATGATCAATTTTACGAAGCCTTTTTGGCTCGGGGATATTGTTTTGATTCAACTTGCAAATATCATCTCGCATTAAAGGATTTTAACAGGGCTATATCATTATCAAGTGATAAAGAGGAAGCATGGTATGCAAAGGCTGATTTAGAATATTCACTTGGAAAATTACAGGAATCAGTTAACAGCTATTTAGCTGCGTTGAAGATTAGTCCGGATAATCATCAACTTTGGTTTAGTCTGGCAGAGACATATTTTGAAATAGGAAACTGGCTTGATGCTATAAATGCATACGATAAATGTATAAATATTAATCCTCAGGATGCCAGATCATTTTACGGAAAAGCCAAGGTGAGTTTTCTTTTAAGGCAAACTCAAGAAGCAATTGGCTGCTTAAAAAAAGCTTTTGCCATAGACCCTGAGATTAAGCAAAAATTCACAAAAGATTATCCCGAAATAAAAACTTCAAAATTATTCAAGAAATTGCTGGATGAAAACTAACAACATCAGCAATTGTCTATCCTAAATAGTTCAATTATATTTTGAAATCACCTTATTGAATTAGAACATGAAAAATTCATTTTTTGCAAATACAAAATTAGTCGGTCTTATCGGGCATCCAATAAAGCAATCCTATTCTCCTTTTATTAATAATGTTGCATTTCAATTAAATAATATAGATTACATCTATCTCCCTTTTGATGTTACATCAGATGATCTGGAAAACGCAATTAAAGGTGTCCTTGCGCTTGGCTTAAATGGTCTAAATGTTACAATTCCTCACAAAGAAAAAATTATGGAATATTTAGATGATCTTTCAGAAGATGCCACGATGATCGGCGCTGTTAATACAATAACAAATGATAATGGTAAACTGAAGGGTTTCAATACAGACGTACAGGGTATTATTGCAACATTATCTTCATTTAAAAAAGATATTTCTGGTGCAAAAGTAAGTGTAATAGGATCCGGCGGCGGTGCGAGAGCTGTAATATATACACTCATCAGATTTTTTAAGCCTGAAGAAATAACAATTATTAACAGAACATTACAACGCGCAGATACATTGCAAAACTTCTTCAGTGAAAAGATGAGATACGATAATTTCAAAACGGAAGAATTAATTCCGCCTGACTTAACCGAGACTCTTCATAATTCAAAATTAATAGTGAACGCTACTCCAATAGGAATGTTCCCTGATTCGGATGACACACCGACTTTTTTAGAGGAATCATTTCATGAAAATCAGATCATATTCGATATGGTATATAATCCTCCCGAAACAAAATTCTTATCATTGGCTAAAACTCAAGGAGCACAAGTAGTTGGCGGGTTAACTATGCTGGTACATCAGGCGGCTAAATCATTCGAATTGTGGACCGGGCAGAAAATGCCTGTTGATAAAATATCTAATTCCCTGGAATTAATGATTAAAGAATAAGTTGTTAAGTTTTTCGGCGTTGTCCGTAATGGTTTTATATTGTATTCTGTTTGAAAGCCAGAGGTATAATTTTGTAATTTGACAATTCAGGTAAGAATTTATAATTTATTATAAAATTTGAGGATTGAAATGAAAGCTTTAACTATTTTTACGGTATTTATAATATCAATTTCTGTTACCTGTATTAGTGCTCAAAAATTACATCGGAATTCATTATTTTTTGGAGGTTTGGTTGGTGGTGCGCAGATAAACAATTCCAACCCGGGGTCTGATGGTACCGTGGCACTTTCGTTTGGTGGAAGTTTCGGGATTCCCATTACAACGAATCTTTTCATTTACACAAGAGCATCTTATTCTTCTAAATCAAACTTTCAATCCTTTTATAATACAGATTATCTTACATCTAAATTTCAACTATCGGATCAGTTTGTGGAGGCAAATTCATCATTTTCACAGTTATTGCTGAACGGGGGATTACTGTATAATTTTTATCTGTCTGATGAATTTACGATTGGAGTGAATGGAGGCGTTACATTTTCAATTCTAAACCAGGAAGCTGTACTTATTGGTGGTCAGGTTATTTCGAGTGTAAACAACGAAGCAATTTGGGGATATTTCGGTGGTATAATTTTAGAGAAAGGTTTGGAAGATAGTAATGCATCTATATTTGCTGAAGCTCAATATAATTATGCCGTAAGTGATGCGCCTTATCGTGCAAGTGCTTTAAATGCGATGAATTTTGCATTTGGTGCCAGGTATTATTTGAGTGGAAGTAGATTCTAATCCCAAATAAGTTTTCAGCCACACTATTAATTAGCTAAAGGTAACAGGAGAGCTTGATTAAGCGAAAACTATATATCATTTCGTACGCTCTTTAACCTTATCATACAATTCTTTTGCATGAGAAAGTATTCTATCAACATCTGTTCCTTCCAGACCTGCCTTTTTTTTATCATAATTCTTGTAATACTTTACTACTGACCCATCCTGGTCAAAATAAAGAATTAATTTAGATAATACCTTTCTCATCTTGTTATTGCTATCCCGGATAGCTTGCAATTTTCTTTCTTTAAAGTATATAAGTGCCCCGTCTTTAAAGTAATATAAATTAAACGAGTCACCGCCTGATCTGAATCTATAATTCTCGTTCAGAAAAATTATATCGGGGAAGGGATAAAGTGCCTTTATTTCTGAATATGCACTTTTTGATGCCCACTGATATTCTACTGGTGTAATAGTTTTTAATTTACTATCAGTTTTTTTTACAATAGTATCGATGTCTTCTTGTGAATATTTATTCACATTACAGGAACTGATAATAAACAACAATAAAACAAATGCAATAATTCTATTAATCATTATAAATAAATGTGTAAAATATTAAACGGATAAACCAAACCTAAATTATTAGACGGGTATATTCAAGGAGTGTAGTTAATTTAGTAGTGTTTATTGTGAATTATAATTTTAATGTTATACAGAAAACGCAACCAATTTTACTTAGCCTTAAAATCTCAGATAATTGCTTATTAACTATTTGTCTAATAATCGTCTATGGTAGTTTATTTGCCCGAGATGATAGCCAAGGTGAGTTGTTAAATGAGTGAGAAAAAATCCGGTCGTCATTTTGTATCCAAAAACACTTATAGGATAAATCTCTTTCAATCTTTTTTCGTCAAGTTCGTTTAAAGTTTTTTTTATGATGATAATGGTTTCATCTATCTCTTTAATAATTTCATCAACAGGTATATTCTTTCTACTGAATTCTGCATCGCGGTTTCTTTTATAATCTGAATTACCAAGTGTTGTACCAATGAAGTGTTGCAAGTTGCCGCAAATGTGCAGGCATAAATTACCCGCAGAGTTTTTTATATCACCGCTAAGTTCCCACATTTTGTTTTCATCTTTGTAGGAAGTTATCTCGGTTTTAAGTTTCTCGAGATCGCGCTGGAAAAGTTGTAAAAGAATTTCTTTCATTTATATTTATCATATATATGGAGATATGCCAGATTTTCAAAATCTGGCATATCTAATACAATATCTTTTATTTGTCTTCAATTACAAATGATTCAGTATTCAAACTCATTAACTTTTCTTTATGAAAAGTAATAAAATTCTTTCTGCCGTTAAATCACAGGCATTTACTCATACCCAATCCCTTGTATATTTTTTATCACCTATAATTATCTCGGCAGGTGAATTAGGATCGAGTGCCCATCTTATTCTATTAATTCCTTCTGTGATATCCTGTTCCGTTCCGCAATAACTCAACCTCAGATATCCATCCATTCCAAATCCTGTCCCCGGTACTGTAAGTACCTGTGCTTTATCAATAAGATGTTCTGAAAGTTTATTTGAATTTTTATTAAATGTGCTAAAGTCTGCAAAGCAATAAAAAGTTCCATCAGGCTTTGTTACCTTTACTCCATCTAAATCGTTTAACATCTTCATCATTAAATTCCGTTTATTCTCAAGTGTGTCACGTAAACTTTCAATACACGATTGATCGCCATTCAAAGCACCAACTGCTCCCTTTTGTGTTAAAACGGAAGGACCGGATGTTTGATGCGCCTGCATGTTTGTCATCGCTTCTATCAAATTATTATTCGCAATTGCCCAACCAATTCTAAACCCAGTCATTGCATATTGTTTTGAGACGCCATTAATGATTACCAGTTTTGAATTATCATCAAGTTTCTTTGCATAATCATAAGGGTTCAATCGTTTTTTGCCATCAAAAATTAAACGGTGGTAAATATCATCCATAATTAAATAAAGGTCTTTCTTCTCACAAAATTGAACAACATCAGAAATGAATTCTTCTGAATACATTGCGCCGCTTGGGTTATTGGGGCTGTTGATAATAACGGCTTTTGTAAGAGAACTAATTCTATCTTCTATGTCTTTTAATTGAGGATAGAAACTTTTGTTCTTGGGATACGCTGGTATAGGTACTGCTCCGCATAATCTTACCATTTCAGGATAGCTTACCCAATAAGGTACAGGAAATATAACTTCTTCACCCGGATTCACAACGGCTTGCAGCGCAAGCATTATTGCTTGTTTTGCACCACCGGAAGACATAACATTTGCCGATGCTACTTTTCGGTTATAAAATTCCTCAGTATAATTTATTATTGCCTGCTTTAGTTCCGGAATTCCATCTACGGGGGCATATCTTATTTCTCTTGTATTTAAATGTTTTATTGTAGCTGTAACCGCCTCCATAGGCACTTTACTTTTTGGTTCACCGCCGCCAAGGTGAATTACGGGATTCCCTTTCTCTTTTAGTATCGCAAATTTCTTGTTCAAAAACAGGGTGGGGGAACCCTTAATAGTTTTAGCAATTTGGCTTAAACTCATTTCATTTCCTTATTATTGAAAGAGGTAATAAAAAAACATATCAAAAATATTTGTAGAACGCCCAAAAAGCAAATTAATAAACAATAAATAGGTTTTGGTTTAAATCAGCAGCAAGAAATACGTAGCATTGAAAGCAGGAATCCAGTATCCATTAGCTTGTGTAATCTTCCCTAACCGGATAAAACGTGTCAATTATTTTGCAATCTGTAATTGCTTTGCCCGAGTGTGCCGTGTTTGATGGAATAATAAATACATCATTCGCTTTGAGAATATGCGGAGTACAATCAACAGTCAACTCGAATTCACCTTTTATCATTGAAGAAATTTGTTCGTGAGGATGTGAATGTGACGGAAGGGAAGAGCCGGCTTTAATATTCCAGTAAGCAATTGTCATATTTTCAGAATGAACAAACCGGGCGAAGAATCCCGGTACGATTTCCTTTTCTTCAATTGAATTTAAATCTATTTTATTCACCTTTTAATCCTCCACCAATTGAATCCGTATTGCTGATTCCTCAACTTCTCTCCAAACCCGTAATAAATTTCCCGAGCAGATCTTTTCAATATTTTTTTCTGAATAACCTCTTTTCAGCAATTCATAAATAAGATTCGGATAGTCGGAAACATCTTTTAATCCCCTTGGCAAGCTATCGCCGACTCCGTCATAATCGGAACCGATACCTATGTGATCTATTCCAACTAATTTAATAACATGGTCTATATGATCGGCAACGTCTTTTACATCTGCATATCCGGATTGATGTTGTTCCCAGTAATTCTTAATGAATTCCTTTCCACCGGGCGAATTTCTATTTATTTTTTTGCCGGCTAAAATAGAATCAATTTCTCTCGATATTTTACTTCGTTCAGTTTTTATTTTTCCACTTAAAAATGAGGATCCAAAATTAATTTGGATTACTCCGCCATTTTCAGCCAATAATTTTATCATATCATCGGACATATTTCGCTGCCAGCCAGGAGTAAAAAATCTGCTGGAAGAATGAGATGCTATCACAGGCGCTGCCGTAGTTTTTATTACCTGGTAAAATGTACTATCCGAAACGTGTGAAATATCTACCATTATACCAAGCCGGTTCATCTCTTTTACTACTTCAATCCCAAATGGACTTAAGCCATTCCACGTTATTTCATCATCATAGGATGAATCGCAAATTTTATTATTCTTTGAATGTGTCAGTGTTATATACCTGATTCCTCTATCGTAAAAGTATTTTAGATTTTTAATATCTCCTTCAATCGGTGCTCCGTTTTCCATTCCCATACAAATAGAAATCCTAGTCTTCGAAAATTGATTAATAATATCTAATGGGGAAGTAGCAATCATAAATTTATCCGGCCAATCGGCAGCAAATTTGTTTACCATGTCAATCAGTGTATCAGCAAGTTCTTTTGCTCCACCTGTTAACTGGTAACTTGCAGGGATGTAGATTGACATAAACGGAGCGTTTAAACCTCCCTGAATTGCCCGGGGATAATCAAAGTTACCTCCTTTGGTTAGCTGAGAAATATCTTCCCAATTTGGATGTAATCTTTCGGGAACATCAATATGAGTATCAACAATAATTATATTTTGAGCGAGCTCGTTCGCTTTTTCTCTTAAGTTTTGCTCATTATCTGAATTACAGGATGGTAAAATTGAAATAAAAATTAAAATGAGCAGGAGAACTAAGTATCTCATAAATATCCTTTCAATAATATATTGTAGTAAAACAAGTTAGGATTCAAATTTCTTTTTAAGTGCTTCCTGTACAACCAGTGGAACAAATTCACTAACATCACTATGAAGACTTGCAAGATTCCTTATTATTGTAGAGTTTAAATAAGTGTACTTCTCGTGAGGCATTAAAAAAATTGTGGAAATATTTTCCGCAAGTTTTCTGTTCATAAGTGCCATCTGGAATTCATATTCAAAATCACTTACTGCTCTTAATCCCCTGATTATCCCCGTTGCTCCCATATTTTTTGCATGATCGACAAGCAAACCGTTAAACGAATCGACAGAAACATTGTTGAAATCTTTTAAGCTTTCCTTTAACATTTCAATGCGTTCATCAGTAGAAAACAGAGGTTCCTTACCAGGGTTAATTGCAACAGTAACAACAACGGACGTAAACAATTCCATTGCTCTTTTTATAACATCAATATGTCCGTTTGTTACCGGATCGAATGTGCCGGGGTATATAACTTTCTGCATTTTTCTTATTTGTTGATAAAAGTTAAACGAAATATAAAAATTCTAAGGGTAGAATAAAATTATAAAAAGAAAAAGCCCGCTTTGAATTAAACAGGCTTTGATGAATATAATAATATCTTCAATTTTACAGAATTAATAAACATTCAATTTTAAATTATTTAAGTAACGACATTTTAATTATTTGAATAAATGAACCTGCAGTTATTCTAGCAATATATACACCGGAAGAGAAATTTCCCGCATCAAATGTAACTACATATTCACCAGCCGGTTTACTTTCGTTTACCAACACGGCTACTTTTTCTCCAAGAGAATTGAATATTGATAAATTAACAAACTCAGAATTTGCAATGCTAAACTGAATTTGCGTAGACGGATTGAATGGATTCGGATAGTTTTGCTTTAAGGAATATGATACCGGATTATTTTCATCTTCTACAGCAGTTACCGGTTCTACATATATATTCCAGGATTTTTCATTAGAAACATATCCGTTAGAAACAACAACCTTAATAACATCGGTATGCGGCGGTGGATCAAATGAAGAATGTCTGTAATGGAAGGTATTATCTATACCAATAACCTGCCGATCATTTTTAAACCATTTATAATTGAGTTCCACTCCGCTTGTAGTATCTGTGGCTTCAACTGTAAAATCTATCTCATCATTTTTTTGGATCGTTGTATCTCCGGATGGAAAGAAAGATATAATTTCAGGAATTCCGGCTAAAAATATTTCAAATGATAAAAATTCAGGAGGAGGTATTCCACCAAGAGGATT
>SMVB01429432.1_pt1 | contig 34004 bp, 73 predicted proteins | sample 2456461 | NCBI WGS metagenome assembly SMVB01 (sample SAMN11095934, study PRJNA526329) | marine sediment metagenome | biome: Marine sediment; feature: Surficial sediment; material: Deep marine sediment; isolation source: Hadal surficial sediment | place: Pacific Ocean | collected 2014-05 | depth... | reverse complement strand
TTGCAGGGTGCCCTTCAATTGAGCATTCAGACAAAATGGGCTACGTTTGTGCGGCGTCCAGTTTACAAACAAATTGAACAAGATTCTTTCGATGCCGCAAAAGCACGGTATGCCAAATTGACCATAGAACAAAAATACAGCTTAGCAAAAAAATTGATGAGAAGAATTTAATTATGGCTGATGCAAAACCGAGCGACCTTTTAACGGGATGTGCAATGGTAGTCGGGTTTGGCACCCTTACAGGGGTAGCTTGCGCATCTCCTTTCTGGTGGTTCGGCTGGAACTTAATTGGCTGCTTTGTTTGGCTGATCTGTAGCTTTTTCGCCTGTATTGGTTGGTTTGTTGTTTTCGCGTATTTAGGTTCTAACGACGACAACGACGACGATAAGGACGATAATGAGGACGAACACGAAGAAGGCCCGCCAGAGCAAAATGGCAGTGTAATCAAGTTTTTCGAGAAAATTGGCCCAAGTTTAAATGAGGTTGACAATCTCGTCAAATAAAGTACAATTGCGGGTGCAATGAAGCTTTAGCTTCTATTAGGTTGATTATCTAGTCGAAACGCCATCACTAGGGAGAAATAGGATGCCTAGAGCGCCGCCTTGATTTGACGTCAGATATTGTGGTGAATCATAAACTATTCGACTGCCTGCTCACGGGCACAATTGTTGATTATGTAGATGGGCGACATAGCGCTTGTAAAGGGACAAGGTTTTAATATGCGTGGAGCGCATTACCGCTTACGCGACGAAACTTTGGCTGAAACCCGAACGTATTTCAGCATACAATGTGAGGTCGGGGTAATTGCCCGGCATGGAAGAATGGTACAGGTGTCACCGGGAGCACTCAACCGCAAGACAGGCAGTAGGGATTTCTTTGAATGAGGCGTTGACTGTAAGAGGCGGGCGTACTTGCTGAGGTAGGTTAGCCACTTCCAAATAGTCAGGAATGAGCGCTGTTGAAGTCGAAGCTCGCTACAACTTTCTTGTTCCCGGTATTATGTTACAGCCCGCCCCCGTTTGTTCAGGAATTGGGGGCGGGTTTTTATGTGCGCGGTTTACACTCGCCTTATAAACAAGTACAATATAAACAAGTACAATATAAACAAGTACAATAGCTAAAAGTTTCTTTTTTGAGACGAACGACACTACAATAGAATGTCAACTTTTCCCTTCACGATTATAATCGTGGGAGAGTTACATTCTTGGGCTATGGCTCGTCTCTGAGAGGGGGCGAGTCTTTTTAATCAGGAAGGTTTCTAACGATACGCGCGTCGTCGTATTGGTTGCGACGTATACACCAGTCATGGACATGGGCAAATCCCTATGGGTAGGAGCCGATCTTTGTACTGGGCCGAGCCACAGGCTGATTACCTGCGGGCCGGTAAAAACCGAGGTTGGGACGGCGCTTAAAATCCTAGCGTGCTGAGTCCTTTGAATCGGGTGTGAGGGTTCCATTCTTCCCCTTTGGCGAAATTCAATGAGGTACTCCCTGCCGCCGAATGCCCTGCTTTGGGGTAGCGTTGTCGGGGTTGGGACAACGATTTGGAAAGTAGCCCACACTTTTTAGGTAGGCGAATTCAATTTTGGTCTTTTTCGCAACATCATTGCTTACGAGGAAGAATAGATGAAAAGCATTACTCGAATGGATTATGGGCACACGCGCGGCTGGAACGTGCGTGTTGCATTTGAGAGTGAGATACATAGCAAGCTATTTTCGGATGGACGCTATGATGGAGACCGCGATAAATCTTTTCGAGCCGCTTTGAGGCATAGAAACAAGGTGGAAAAATCACTTGGCAAGCCTCGCAGTGAACGCTGGGTTCAACCATCAACGCTTGTGCCAGATACAGGAATTAGATTTGTATTATTTAACAGCAGGCACCGTAAGGGTTTTTATTATGAAATTACTTACTGTGCTACGCCGGGCAAGATAAGCAGGAAAAGGGTCTCTATTGCCAAACATGGACATAAAGCGTTAGAGATAGCCAGAGAGATTCGCAGGAATGGTCATTATATTAAAAACTGAGGGATTGGGACGCAGTTGTGCAACAAGAAGCTACCGAGTTTGAGCGGGATAGAGTGGAGCGGGATAGAGTGGACAGAATTTTAAAGACGTCTTTACTAAGTCTTTCTAAGCAAGTATAATGCTAGGAAAGGATTATGGACATCAAACCTGGATTTTAAACATGAGCAATATACGACTCTCGAAAGAGAGGGTTTCACTTCTAGCCTCAGCAACAATCAGTCACATTGAGACTAAGCGGAACGAATACAAACAAAGAGCCATCAGTAAGATGAAGGCCCGACGAGCAAAGATTCGTTGGGTTCTGCGTTTTTTAAAGGATGAAATCACTGAAGCTGAATCTGCTTTATTGAAATTTCGTATATCGTGCATACTCTCATACGATTTTGAAAAGGCCGAGCAGCTTTTAATGTTGGCCAATAATACCCAAGATGGCCATGTGTGGGTTAGCGCTGAAGATATGGCGGTAATTATAAAATACGCTCCCAAGGCCGAATTATTGTAAAGTTAGAACGACAATCGGAATTAGCCATGTCTTAAGCCAACTGTTTTCAGAGGAATTTATCAAGGAATTAAAGAGGGTATGATGTCACTACGTTAAAATTTAGTATTGAACCACAACAAAATCACGATAGGTTTGTGTCCACACGAAAGGAGAAAAAACCGAATGATTCCAACGTGTTGCATAACACCGCCTAAACAGGTTGCGGGCAAAAAGCCCAAGCCCAAGTCCACAAGAAAAGGCGATCTTTCCTTGCTTGATGATCTTAATGAGCCTGAGCCTAAAATTACACCTCGCAATGCCCTCGTAAAGCCCTCACCTCGTAAAGCCCTCGTAGCTTTGGTGACTAACGAGGGATTTTTCGATGACGAAATCCGCAGCATGGCTCTTAAAGTAGGCGTTATCTGGGGTAAACCATGGCAAATTCCACAGAATGTATTATCCCGTGGTTTTGTCCCGATGACTGATGCCAGGGCCGAGGTACCAAGAATAGAATCCGCCGATCTCCCCTATCCAAAAAATTTACAGCCCACTCACCTCGCCTGGCGGTCCAAAAGGGCTGGCAATGGTGTGCCTGATTTCCCTTTTAATGGTTCAGTTCGAGAACGACTTTCCTGGTGGATAAATCACAGTAATGACACCGACATAAGTTCAAATACCATTGCCTCTATTTGTGCAGCCAGTGGCGTATATCGGGATCTTGGCGGACTACCATTTTCAACTAACCCGCCCAAGGATGCTGATGATTTTGGTAGGTGTGTTCGTCTAATTGAGCGAATCCCTGAATGGATGAATGCGATTTGGAGAGTGGGGCAAAAGGAACCAAACTTTTATCCTATAATTATAAATTGGAATTCATTGGTCTGTCTCTATAAAAATGGCGCTTTCCATGATTGTTACAAAGGCATTCAGAAGTTGAGGGGAAATATTCCTTTTGATTGGCAAAAATAAGAAATTGGAGGGTTAAAATGATTCTCTATCTCGCGGCCTTGTTAATTGTTGCGGCTTGTTTTGCAACTATAACCGCAGCATTGTACTGGTTATTTCACACACCGACACCCGCAGAAAGACTCCACACTGAGTTAGCCGAAATTAAAAAGGATCTAAGAGTGGCCAATCTTTCTTATCACGAGGCTGCTAGGCAAGGAGATTTTGAACTGGTGCGCCACGCTAATACTGTGAGGGAAGACTTGACGGAACAATTGCAAGAAACTAATCGCCAAATTAAATTAGCCAAAGCTAATCCTGATTGGGTGATGGATCGTCTAAGGGAGTTTGAAAATGAGGCTAACAGAGAATGAGTATCCCTTCTTTACTGAGTTTGACTACCGCTATCAAAAAGAAATGTTTTTCTTTGACACTTCTGCACTTGAAAGGGAACAAGAGAAGCAGGTTCGCCGTAATCGAAAAGCATCGCAAAAAAGGTTTGTTGATCAAATTAAAGGGTATTTTGCAGAGCATAAATATACTGTTAAAGTATCCGTTTCAGCAATTAGACTGATGTTCGATCATAGTCTTTCGGTAGAAAAGGCAATTGTTTCTGTCTACCGTAAGAATGGCTATCGCACATTGGCTGAATGGTTGAAAGACAGAAGAATTTCCCTCAGCACCAAACTGGACATCGGCAGGGATTTAATAGACAGATTGGCAAAACAATGAAACTAATCGGTAGACCGACATATAAAAAAACGACCCTTCTAGGGCATAAGGTCATTGAGTATGTGCCACATAGAAGAACGCTGCTGGTTCCGTACCCAATGGGTCGGCAACACGTCGTTTTCCCATACCTGTTTTTCACTTTTGGCGTATATCTGGGAAAAGACAGAATATTGGCTATGCTTTTTTCTAATAAGCCTGCATCAGAGTTGACGAAGAACGATTGCATTTATAGTCCATTGGTTAGTAATATAGAGTACGGTAATTGTGGCATCTGTCTCGGTAGATCAGTTCAAAGAATTTCATTAGAAAAGGCCGTGGATGCGGTGTGGCAGAGCGAGTGGTCCCATGGCGCACTTATGGGCAAAAATTGCGACAGTCGTTGGCCAAAAGGCACTCGTAGATGGCGAAATACCACTCTTAAAACTGTAATTAAAATGCCTTGGGGCAAATTTGATCGTTATAGTGAGGGTGAGGATACTAGTCTTAAATTATCTGAATTAGATTACCACCTATCCTTCGGCTGCCAATGAAAACTCCAATCGGCTAACCAATGTATATAAAAACTACCCTTCTAGGGCGTGAGATTATTGAGTATGCGCCACATAAAAGAACAATAATTGTCAGTCGCAAGTGCGATCGACAATATATTGTTCTTCCATATCTGTTTTTTGCCTTTGGTCGTAGAAGGTTGCAAACAAAGACGCTTGCGATGCTTTTTTCCAATAAGCCTGCATCAGAGTTGACAAAAGAGGATTGTGTTTATCGTCCACTTATCAGCAATATAGATTATGGCTTATGCGGTGTGTGTCTCGGCAGATCAGTTAAAAGATTTTCATTAGAAAGGGCTGTGTCTGTGTTGTGGTGTACCCGTTGGTCTTATGGCGCAATGATTACGGTGTATTATGACAGAAATTGGCCAAAAAGGACATTCAGTAAAAAACTCCCTAAGTGGCGAAATGCTACTCTTGAAAGTGTCATCAAAATCCCTTGGGACAGATTTCGTTGGGACGGATTTCGTCAAGGGGCAGCCACCAACGGATGGCCCAAGATTAAATTAAATAGTTTAGATGCTAATTTTTATTGCAAACATAACTAGGATATGAAACTATTCTTAGCTGCATTATGTATTTTGGCTGCATTTCTCATAGGGTTTGAAGTGGGTAAGTATATCGAACATCACCGACGCGACCATTTTACTATAGATGGACCCGGTTGGCATGTGGATTACTGGAAGCCCCGAAGAGATTAAAGAAAATCGTCCTCGCCCAGACAGAATAACTCTAGTGCGCCTTGCCCTGTCACTGTTGAGATAGCAAGTCTATTATTTACGCCTATGTGCGCTTTAATGCCGTGGGATGGCGTGTTTGCATCTAAATGGATGATTCTAATCTGGCTGTTAAAGAAATCGGCAAGGTCTTTAGCAGCGTATACTCCAATGATAACTGCTACCGTCATTTCTGAGCCGGCGTGTATTCCCGCGCCTTGTTCCCGCACATATTCTCCATCTATTTTCCATTGGTAGAATGTGTTTTCCATAAAACGGTATGGACCCTTGCAGTCAGCCATCACAGTATGGGATAGTGCCGATGAACTCATGGGTCGGAATACTCGAACAAAATTCAAATTTCTGGACAACCATATATTTTTCATGTATGTATTTATAGTGCCGATGACTAAATATATGAAACCAATTTGTGAGGAGGATATTAAAAATGAATAAGTTTGCAGCGTGGCTAAAAAATCGTGATCCAGAATTTGATGTAACCGGCGAAGGTTGTAATCCATTTGCTAAAGGCGATGACAAAGACAAGGGCGACAAGGACGACAAGGACGACAAGGGCGACAAGGGCAACAAGGGCAACAAAGACAAGGGTGACAAAGACAAGGGTGACAAAGACAAGGGTGACAAAGACAAGGGCACCTGGGATTGGAGTAAGTTCAAAAAGGGCAAAGAAAAAGACTAATCATTCGTAATCTTCCCACTGCATGAATCCCCACTGCATGAACGCCCCAAAGACTAGGGGCGTTTATTTTAATTAAGCAGTAAGTTGCCGAGTTGTGCCTTGGTGTCTGCGCTCATTTCTTCGTATCCTAAATCCGGTCGTTTATGGAGATAAAAATTATAATGTCTCAAGCTATGCTCATTCGGCACGCCATAAGCAATAAATAAAGAGTATTTAGGATGATAAATAGACCCTTTGTGATAAATTCGAGGGTCAAATGCTATTACGTCGCCCGGTTCAGTTTTGATGTCATGTATCCGATGATCTTCGCCTGGAATTCTGTGCGAACCTTCTCTGATGCTGAGAATATTAGGTCTGGTGTACAAAGCCACCCTAGTCACTCGATACGGATGTACACCTTCATCCCAATCTTCGCCTTGGCAAATAGGTGATCTACAGGCAGAATCGCGGTGCCAGCCCGCCGCCGCCTGGTAATAATTGGCGTGAGCATCCACATGCTGTAGAAATTTGATGTCTGTTTGCAATTCCGATCTTTTGATATCTGCTTGCAATTCTGATCTAATAAAGTACAATAGTTTTGGGTGTTTTACCCATTTTAGTAGTAGCTGGGGATACTTACGGACAGCATCGGGGCATGGATTGTCAGTCCTTTTATCGTCATCTCCAATAAGATGAATAGCTTTAATCGCATTTTCTATCTCAGTTATTTCATTTTGGTTAAATAAACCGCGACTTACGGCAAAACCATCTTTAATCACACTCATTTAAAGCTCCTTTATACACCAAGAGAGAAACAAATGAAAATTTATTTAAGAGACAGAAGCACAGCGCTTTGTGATTCTTGGAAGCACTATTTTGCCGATAAAGAAGACGTTCATATATCTTGCGGGGACATATTCGCGTCAGGACCACACATGGACGCAGAGGCCATTGTAAGCCCCGCTAACAGCTTTGGATTCATGGATGGTGGGATAGACTTTATTTATTCAGAGTTTCTAGGGTGGGATGTAGGCGAACATCTAAGGGATTTGATATTTGATAGATTTATGGGAGAATTGCCTGTTGGCAATGCGTTAGCCCTTAGTCTCAAAGTATTAAAAAAAACGTCCCCATTCAAGTGGTTAATTTGTGCTCCAACTATGCGAGTGCCTTTGAACATATCAGATACAGTAAATGCTTATTTGGCTTTCTTTGCTACTCTTCGAGAATCAAGTCATTATTCGATAGAATCCATACTTTGTCCCGGTCTAGGCGTTGGAATAGGAAAAATACTATATCCAGTTTGTGCAGCCCAAATGCTTAATGCTTACGAGAGATTTAATAATCCCTGTATGTTTCCAACCTTGAAAGACGCCTATGAACAACATAAAGCAATCACTTTGGGTAGAAGTCCCGTGGCCAATTTGGTGTAGGTATAAACCTGTTTATTGTTCCAGTGATTTCGTCTTTTGCTGTTGTATATCCTCTGCTGTAGCCGATTCCATAGCCGAGTAAACCGCCGCCAATTGCGCCTAAAGCACAGGAAATAATCAGTGCAATTATTGGTTTTGCCATTTATCCTCCATTTTTTGTATTTAGATTTTTGAACATTTTTTTGAACCCTGGATAGAATTGGGTGTCTATTGGGTGTCTATTGGGTTTCTTTTGTTGAAAGGTATTGAAAATGACTGCATTTAGGGTGATTTTGTGGGCTGCAATGGCTGTTTTTGCATTTTTTGCATTTTGCTTTGCGGTTGGCGTTCCCATCAAAAAAGATGTCCATCTGTTCCCTTCGTCGCGCCGGCAGCTTGCTGCCGACCGCCTTCAATTGGGCGAGTCAGTTGATTTTGAATTATTGGGCACACAAATTTATCGAACCGCCGATGATTGTTTGTACAGAAAATTATATTTCCCGCCTACAACTGTTCCTAAATATATTGGTTTGGGTTGGTGGGAGTATGATTACAAAGGACAGAGATTGCTGTATTCGCCGCGCATGCGCGCATTAACAGTTATAGGGCCGGCAGAAAAATTGGATGAAATTTTGAATCTTGGCTAAAATTGGGCGTCTTTAACCGGAGGTTTTTAATGGCAATTCCCTCAGAAATCACTCGTTTTGCAATTTGGTATCGCAAGTCCCTCGACGTCGAGTGGTCCTTTTGGGGCTTTGTTAGGGACGTACTGGCGAGGGATCGTGAGATGGATTACCTCCGCAAGATGAAATGGAGTCGAGCTTCCACGGTTGTTGCCTTATCTGGAATAAGAAGGAGAAATGAAAATGAAGCTTCCTAATATCTTGATAGCGCTGAGAGATGACAAAGCCGGGGTAGTTGGGGGTAATAGCCAATATAGTGGCCTGATTTTCCGTATTGTTGAAATGCGCAATTCAGCGGCAGATTTACGTTCCGCTCAAGCCATTGTACAAGGAACAGATGGAAATAATTGGTCTATCGAACTTCTTATGTCAAACGGCTTTGTGGCGGTGCTGACAGAATTTGTTAGCAGGGAAATGTTATTGCGAGCCGCTAATAACTTGTTTGACCAATGCGAGGAGACATGGAACAACGGAACGTGCGATCCCAATTTGACGCCCAGAATTCAAGTACACTGGGGGAGAAGTGGTTACGACGACCCCGCAAATACAGATTGAGCAAATTTGAGGAAGCAACTAAATAGGGTGGAGGTGAAATGCAACGATTTATCGAATACGCACAAGCTCGTGATGACCGCATTCGCCGGTATGTTGTATATCTTGCCAATATTCACAATGAAAGCCTGGAAGAAGCCGCTGGGCGATCCATGGGCCACATCTGGCAGCAAATGTCAGATGGCAAAAACCATGCTATAATCACCGCTTTTCGTGGCGAACGAGAACTTCCCGATAACCGAAAAGTGAATAACGCATTGGCTGCCGATATTCGTAGACTTGGTTGGGGGTTTGTGCCAGTTTTGGGTGGATATCGTGAAAAAGTGCGTGAGCGTGCAAGTCCTGCTGGACTTCATCACGTCGATCCAGTAGGCAATGAAACCGACGCGGAAATAGATGTAGACGAAGAGTCTTTCTTCGTGACAGCTTCCAACGATAGAGGGTCTTTTAAGGCTCAAGTGACGGAACTTGTCCGCAAATATATTCAACAGGCAGCCCTCATTAAATACGGTGACGACGACGTAACCTACGAAATACTTCCAAGTGGTCAAGAAAGGGCGCTAGGCCAATGGAAGACAGACAAGTTGGCGCAATTATATACTAAGATGAAAAAAGGTCCGCGAAACAGAAAGTTCACTTTCGAGGCTGCTGGCGATTTGACTCGATCTACCTTGATGGCTGTGGATGGGTTTTTTGGTGAATAAATTTTGAACCCGTTCATCGTAGTGGTGTCTTGAATGTATTGACAAACACTTTAACCTTTACTAGAGGCTTTTGTGCCGAAGGTTTATCATCCGCCAACTAAATTTTGCGTTTTCCCAGCAATGACTTATTGCTGTGTTGATGGGCGTCCGGTAAGCTCACTAGAATTCAATGAAGCAACCGAGGCCAATCGTCTTTCTAAACAACTTTTGGCACGCGGATACGTCAAGGTCAGCAAAGAGGCTCAACGCTTGCTATCCCTCTTTGTAAAATACAAGCGGCTAATGAATATTGGCAAGAGTAAAGCGAAGAAAAAAGCAGCACTTCACAAGTATCGCAAATATTTGGCGCAATTCAAAGCATACATGAGGTGGGTTGAAGAGAACGACAAGCCACTTTTGTTGGTGGATAAAGTTAGTGACTTGCCTAGCAAATCCTTGCCGCATTGGCAGGTTTGTTATAAGGAAACGGAAGTTGCCCGCGAACTTCATTTGCATACAGGCTGGATTGAAGAAGTCCCAGATGTAGAAGAAGTCCGAGAGTACGCTGTGCCGCCATGGTTGACTAAAACTAACTAATAGGAGAATTGCCAAATGTTCGGATCAAAACCGCTCAGAAGCGAACGGGGCCTGTCAGACTACTTGATCGGATACATCGCTCAACACACCGGCCCAAAGGCGAGGCTGGGGCCAAGGATGCTTTGTGCAGCCATCTTGATTGTGTTGGCCAATGCAGCTATGGCGGCGAGTCTCTGGACGCAGAGCATCTCCCCCGAATTGCTCTCTGAACGAGTGGTCAACTTCACCGGATTTGGTGTCGTGGTGATGACGCTTTTGAATATTGCAATGGGCCTTTTGCTTATGGCGGCATTTTTGGCCATAGGTATCGCATCGGGTGTTCAAAAGGGTGCCGTAGAGGTTTCAAGAGCAATAAATGAAGCCTCTGGACGTGATTTAGCCGATGGCTTAGACGCCAGACAAATGATGGCCAATCGTGATCTGTTCAAGATTTACAATGCGTCTCGATTTACCAGATTGAAGTCAGGGCTTAGATCGTGCATAACGTATGCTTTCTTAGGTGGCATGATTGCCATGGGGTATATTTTTGCACCCGTCTGCATAATTCTCGTTTATATAATGCTCGCTGTCTTCTCGGCCAGAGCCAGGGGCAAAGTCCTCAGACACACCAAGACGCTTAATCCTCAGCGCGTAGCGCATCTGGAAGAAGTGTATCGGAAAGAAGAAGCCAAAAAGCAGGAGAAAGAAGGCAAAAAGGATGCCGCTATCTTCCTTGAAGCCGTTCCTGTGCGCAGGGAATGAAATTACAGGTGAATCTGAAGCCGTAGTGCAAGCCCAGGGGTACCCTGGGGTAGAGGATGTTTTGTACAAGAATCAGGAGAAAAAATGGCTGAACTTCTAAAAAAAGGCACTCGCATCTCACCTGATATGTATTTCAAGGATAGTGCCACAATTTCCAATGGCGACAGCCCACCTGAGCACTTGTTTCCCATAGTTGAAGGGGAATATCTTGTTGAGTTATTTTCAACTGAAAACTCTGGTTGGGAGATTGTTGTTGTAGAGAGCTTTGACGGCGAATGGGGAGGATTTCGCATATACAAACGTGATGACCCAAAGAAAGAGGCCATTAGATCGGCGGTCAAGCGTTGGACCAAACTTGGGTATAATTAAGTGGGAATCAATTCTTTTATCGTCCTTGGCGCTTTACTGCTGATTCTCGTGGTGTGCATTTACGGGTTGGTGGAATGGTTGTGGAAAAAACGACCGTGGAGGAAAGACTAGAAATGTTATTTTGAACCCTCGAAACATTTCGGTGTCTCTTCTGTAGTGAATTCAAACTTTTGAACTAATTGGGAGCTAATGATGAGACGAGCAGAAGTAGATGCAAAACGAGCAATTTTAGGTGAAAATCTTGCCAACGTGGGCGGTTTACTTGCCGGGATCGTTATTGTCATGTGGTGCCTTAGTTTTACTTTCACCATCGTAATGGTTTGCTTAAAAGCAACAGGCAATGCGCCCACTTGGCCTTGGTTTTCATTGTTTGGACTCAGCGTCTTTGTGGGGCCTATTTATTCGCTTTACATCAGCATTCCAGCAATTGCTTTCATTGTCACGGGCGATCGTATGAAAGCTAAGCAGGAAACGATTGCAAAAATTATTGAGGAAGCAAAAGAACTTGGCAAGAAAGCCTTTAAAAATGGCAATTTACTCGACAAGTTGAAAGAAGGCTGGCCAGTCAAGTATTTGGAATATTTTGAATACGCCGAGCACGAACATGCTCTTGCAAATGCGTATGACGATGGCCGACGATACTATCGTTATCTACGCCTGCAAGACGTTGTAAGGCAGGATGCTCTCGCCAAGTACGGAGCAAATGTCGAGTATGAGGCTGCCTTCGCAGTTGGCGAAACTGCCGAGGCTTTGAATGACGGCCCGCTTACAATGAGATGGACTGATTATAGCGAGGTGGTGCGATTAGCGGGTGCTTGGGATTTGTCGCACGATCAACTTGACAAACTTGACGGCGCATTGCGACACATTGCCCTTGTGCCGCTTGATCTTCCACACCCGCAAGTGGGCAGAGTTTGGCAGTTCTTGGTCACAGGGAGCAATAGAGACGCTAAGGTGACGGCCAATCAAGTTGCATACACAATGAAGGAAGGCAGGGTTGTCATTGCCGATCCAAAGCCAGGACAAGTAGACATGGAGTAGCGGGACGACGCACTCTAAACTCTAAGGGGCGTTTTTTAACCTGTGCAACAAGGAAATAACGATGAACTTACGTGAAGCTTTAATTAAAGTCCTTGGATTAGCCAGCATGTGCCCATTGCCAGTAAACAGTCAGAGGTTAGCAACGAACGACGAAGCCATTGAGATGTTTCAAGCGATTGTTGCTTCTGATGACGTGTTAATTAGAGTCACCCAAAACGACGCCGCCCGGCTCGCAGTTCTTATCGGTTTAAAACTCAGTTTTAAACTCAATAATAGTATGACTCTCGCACAAGCAGAATCGTTAAATACAGTGTATGTTCAACTTCCTATTTCCGGTGGTTTAGATCATCCCTGCATGGAAAGCCGACGCATAAAATGAACGTCCGATTCAATCGCTATGACAAAGTTATTTTTAAGCAGCGGACTGCGAGGCACCTTGCTGGTGGTGGGCGCAACATTGCTTGGGAGTATCAATACGGAGATGTGCTTCGGTTCGAGAATGGGACTGCTGTGATAATTTGGTTGCAGGGTCATCATTCTCGCACTGATGACGTGCCTGTAGAAGATATTGTAGCCAAATACGACCGTCGTTGTAAAGTAAGTCAAATTGGTTGTTGGTCGGGGCATAATCGTTTACTACAACCCATTGTGAAAGAAGGTGAATAATGAGTGATCCTCGCCATGAAAGTTTGACCTTGTTAGTCCATGAGTTTACAGCGAAAGAAAACAACTTCCAAGAAATGCTTGATGCGGCTATAAGAGAAATTGCGACTGAACAAAAGGTAGGTGTTCATTTTGTTGCAGGCAAACTTGTAGTGAATGTGACTCTTGCTCGCGCACTTTCTCGTTATTCTGCGCGCGCGCTATGGGTTATCTTTTACCGATCAAAAAGACTTGTTGAAACCTCATAACCCGGAGTAATTAAATGAAGCAACGCTTGTATGTCAAATGGCACCGCCAACGCGCGGCCCGTCTCCGTCGTCAATTTCCAACCGGCCCTGATTTCATTCACCGTTATTCACACAGGCAATTGAGTGCTAGGCCAGAGTTTTTTTCTGGCACTGGACGGTGTGTGAATGCAGAACAACTTGAATGGATTTATGGTGGAATTAAAACCGAATTAGGCAACCAAGCTGCTGCTAATTTCGTTCAGTTTGTGTGCGACGCTGACACGTTGTTTGCAGCTTCGTTTCTTACTGATTTCCATGAATTTGTTGCCAATAGATGTCAACCTTGGCAAGCCCGAAGGCATACAGCAAGAGACCAAGTGCCCATTGGGGAGGATGATGGAAGAGGAATCACTGCCATGGCTGGTGTTGCGGCTTTTATGTCTAGTGGAAGTGGCGGACACATAGACCGTACCAGTCCTATAAAGCGTGAATTTTTACCGCAGCATGAGGGCGAATATACGGAGCAGCAAGGCGCAGACGTGTATGAAGATTTCATGGGGTTGTTCGGTTTAATGGGATGGGCGAATTGACGAAATGAAATACGCACACTCTAGGCCCTGCACGGGATGCCCTTACCGTAAAGAAATTTTGGACGAGGAGAACCTTTGAACGCCAAACAAATCAAAAGCCTGGAAAATAAAATAGCTGTTAATTTCGGCGGTGGTGGTGGTTTTAATATCGCCACTGCGATATTAAAACGGCCACTGGTTTGCATAGATCACGAGTCGGGTGACTTAACGCCTGATGAAATCAGGATGATCTGTCATTTCCAAACCTGGACCGCCGAGAGTCATTGGGGGGTGGCAATTGCCGCAATGCAAATTCCAGAGGCAGAAATGGCCAACACCATCATGCTTTACAAGCAAGAGTGCATGTGGCGATGGAGGCACTTTACTTGGACGATAGGGCCATTCACAGCACCTATCAAGGGAATTGAGAGTCTTCTGGAACTTATCCACGGTTTTATAATCAACTATCCCGGCAAAACCGGCGATTGGAACGAAGATTGGAAGAGTGATTGGATGGTCTTTGCTGGTTTCAATCAGTTGGGGGCTAGTATTGGCGAATTACGTCGTCGTTCAAGGGCTGGAGAGATCGCATGAAACACTTTCTTGCATTTCAATACGATTTGATCCCGCCTTTAAATGACTTTGAAGTCATAATTGGGTGGCCAGGAGTTGAGTTGTATTTTGTAATTTCCATACCTGAGACACGGCTAGACTGGAATGATGACGGCAAAGAAATAATGGAAGTGTGCAGTCGGGTATCGGCCAATGAAAATCATAGGGCTAATGGCTTTCCCTTGAATGCCAAGATCATCAAAGTTCGACAATGTATCGTTGTTGTAACTGAATTGCCCACATTTGAGGATTCAAGATGACATACATCTACACTTTTATGTGTAAATTGGCAAATGGTTGCGGGGCAGTCATTAAGGTCAGGACAGACACACGCCATTGGGATCATCCATGGTTGAAATGTCCAGTTTGTCATGGCAACGCTCAACGAACAAGTAAAAAGTAAAGCCATGATGAAAATAAATGTAGCCGTAACTACGCAAGAGGAATTTTTATCCGGCTTTGAAATCAAGTTAGAAAATGGATTGATTCTTCGCACATTCTTTGAGGATGGCGGCAATTTGACTTGGGCCGGCATAGCGAAAAAGGCTGAAGCAATAGCTCAATTTGATGAATTTATCGCAGAGTTAGAAGCGGCTGGTTTCAATGTTGAAGGACAGGACATACTGGACAAACACAGGAGAAAGCCAGAAGACGCCGAAATCACAGAGTGCAAACGCATCCATGAGGAAACGAAAAATGACGACTAAACAGCGTCTTAAGCTAAGACTTGGAGAATCTCATTATATAAGAGAACCTCTTTCCGGGGGAGGGTTTGTCGAGTCTGTTCAAAGACATCACGATTTTATGGCATGGGTCAATGGTGACCGAAAAATGTGGTCTGCTGATAGAGATTCTCGTCACCGTGCCATTGAAAAAGCAATTGAAATCGCCAGAACGAAGGGCTAATGGGCATGGAAATGTTTTTGATTATAGTTGCTTTGGCGATGTACTTTGTAGGCTTCATTGGTACATGGATCTGGCGGTGTGCCGTGGTTGATTATTTAGATGATTGGCGGGATGGACTTATGTTTATCGTACTCGCTTTCGGCTATTGGCCCTTTCATTTAATTACATTGATTAAAATCGCCAGAACGAACGCTAACAAGGGAGGGCAGTAATCATGGGCTAGGTGAGCCAAGGCCGGTGACCACGCGGGCCAAGTCAAAAGGTAAATAAATAGGACGCTGTTTAATTACCTTTGGCGCAGTGGACAAAAGTCGTGGCGGGGAGTTAGGTTGTTCGCCCTGCTCCCCCACGTTGAATTTGTTAAAAATGAAACGAGGGAAACTATGTCATCTAAAATCAGTCTATGGGTTGGACTATTCGTGTGTTTTACGGGAGCATTCGTGGCTATCGCCTTATTGGCGGTGCAAGTACAAGAATTGAAAACCGTTGTGCAAAAAGGCATAGACGCCGCCGGTGACCCAGTTCTTGTTCCGCCGGGGCATGTCGTAAAATTGAGTCCAAAATTAAAGCCTGAACCCGTTGAAGAAAAGGGCCTGAACTTTGAGAAGGATGTGCCAATACTGAAGCCTGGGACGCATCCTTACAACACAAGTCTTTGGCGTCTGGGTACTCCCTCTTTGGACATCAAGATTGATCCAAACACCCCCTATGCTCATTTAGAGTACCGTTACGAACTGATGTTGAAATTGTTGCAAGGAAACAGAGATCGGGCATTAAAAAAAGTTGAAGAGGATGAGGATTTTGAGGATTTGAAAGAGTCGGATAGAGAGGCGATTAGAGAGAAGTTAGGGGTGGAATGCGATCAGTTTTGTCGTTTGGGTGCCAAGGAACTGTTTGCGACGGTTGATCCACCGCTAATAACCATTACTGATTCTGCCGCAAAATACCTTGAAATTGTAAAGTGCAATAACCCGTCCAAAGGTCTTCGTTATTGGCGATTCGGAATTGTTGTTTTGAAGAAGACGACAAATCGTAATACTCTTTTTGTATTTAAGGCTTACGATTCTTCGGGCGTAGTTCTTGATGGAGGAAATTTCTCTCCAGATGGAGCATACTACGCATCCAAAGGCGACAAGGTTAAGGGAACTGCCGACCTACGAGACTCTGCTTTATGGCGGGTATCACGAATCACAATTTATATTAGGTGAAACCGAGACTTCTCCCTAAGAAGGAAAAACCATGTTTGCATATCCATTGAATTCCGCGCCGCCCAAAATTCATTACTTCAGGATTACGATTTCGTGGAAAGCGGTCGAGGGGATGACCGCCAGGATGGGAATGCAGAAAGCATCTGGGGGTGAACAGATTATGATTTTTGCGTCCACTTGTGCCGAACCAGATGAACGCGATGCGATGACGACGTGTTGCCGGGCACCTAAACGCAGCTTTCCAGGGAGGGCTAAACTGACCGCTTGTGAGCCGTGCGATATCATGGGCGTAGTGCCCGCGATCTTCTGATAGTGAACCAACCGAGTAATCCTGAAACATGCTTCAATTGGCCCTAAGACGCTTCTTACTAGACTTCTCAATGAGCCGAGCAATTTGCGTATCGGCATTGCTGCAATGGACAAAAGTCGTGGCGGGGAGTTAGGTTGTTTGCCCTGCTCCCCCACGTTGAATTTTTGTTGTTAAAAGTGGAGGAAATCATGTCGAAATGCCAGATCGCTGCTTTTATGTTCGTACTAGCGGTGTTAGCCGTTGCAGTCTTTGAATTGCACCGCCAAATAGAAGAATTGAAAACCGTTGTGCAAACACTGAAGTCTGAAACCGTTGTACAAAAAGGCCGGCGGCGTCTAGGTGACCCCGTTCTTATTCCACAGGGGCATGTCGTAAAATCGAAGCCTAAAACCGTTGTACAAGAAAAGGAACTGTCTTCTGAACAGCGGAATCAACAAGATTTAATTGAAGACCCAGACCCAAACGCCCCTTATGTTCACCTTAAAGCCCGTTATGAGTGGTTGTCAAATAAAATCATAAAAAAGGCGACTCAAGAACATGGCGATTGGTTTGAATGGTCTAAAGAAATTACAGCAAGAGTAATGAATGAAATCAATAAGCTTTCCAGCGAACTGTTTGCGTCGGTTGATCCGAAGAAGTCGGTAATAACTATTGCTAATTCTGCCGCAAAATACTTTGAAATTGTAAAGTGCAGTAGTCCGTACAAACCGTTCGCTGCTGCTAAATGGGAATTCAAAATTATAGTTTTGATAAAGGAATTGCCTTTGCCTGAGTTTGGATTTAAGGTTTACGATTCTTCGGACCTAATTATTGATGGGGGAAATTTCTATTCAGGAGGGGCACACGCTGCATCCAAAGGTGACAAGTTTGAGGTAACTGCCAACCTATCACCGTTATGGCGACTTCATCGAATTATAATTGTCTTGGATAATGACGAATGATTCAATTAGCCCTAAGACGCTTCTTACTAGACTTCTCAATGCGTTGGCTTAATGAGCCGAGCAATTTGCGTCGAGCAATCAATGCCATTGCCATCGTCATTGCAAAGTTAATAGATATTATTTGCAACATTGTGTGCTGGTGCATTATTTGCACTGGCGCAGTTGTTAGATGGGCTTGGCCTGCCCCATTGGAGTTTTTCTACTTCTGGTTAGATCACCCAGAAGATAGTGATAATCCTCATGTCTTTGTAATCTCTGGCGAACCAGATAGGGATTCAGCTAATGAGAGGGCGAAGAGAGTTATTCGGAAAAAGTTTGATGCCGGTTTGACAATTGACACTAGGTGTTATCCAACAACAAAAGGAATCATGGCGTGCGGAAGTCCTGTTGAATATTTCAAGAATTCAGGATTCTTTTGGGGAGGTTAAAATGAGTAAGCAGGCCCTTGCTGATTTGTATTTGGATTTTGGGAATTGCCCCTTAACTGATTGGGATCATTGGGATCATCCCAAGGCTGCTGTTGTTTTCGTTGTTGGATAGCTTTGAAATTAGCAACTAACTTAGTCTGAAGATCAGCGAAGATTGCTTGTGCCCCTGGATCATTCTGGTCGGGATACTGCGATTTTAACCATTGTAGTTTTTTCTGAAAGTTTGCCTCTTCTTTTTCGGCACCTGGACCATAGCCAAACGTCTTCTGCATGGTCCTTGACGCCATGCCCCTCATTGCTGCGCCTACCCCGCCCAACATGCTTTCTTCGACTGGTTTTTTGGATGTTATATACGTTGGCTCTGCCACCCGCGCGCGAGAATTTCCTTTTTGTTTTTTGAGCTTCAGAAAATCACGCAAGTTTTGTTGCTGCGTAGAGTCCTTAGCTAGTTTCTGGCTGAGTTTATCACCAACAGAACTGTCATCACCAACAGAACTGTCCTCTAGTACCTTAGAAAACTCGTAGAAATTCATTTTATTCTCCAGTTAATTTATATATCCGCTGATCATAAATATTAAATGTTGTATATCTTCCTGCATATACCAAAAGCCGCCGGCTGCTCTGTGAGAGAATTGTTTCCCGAAGGTGTATTGCTTACGCATGAACCAAATGAAACAAACGAAGACGCCGGCAAAAGACTTAGATCAGCCCATCCAAACCTAACAGCCATTTATGGTCATGCCCCCTATTATGGAATACATGAGTTGTGGGACAAAAAACCGTACTATCTTACCATGCTGAGATATCCTACTACCCATGTGCTCTCAATTTATAATTACTTGCATCAAGAATTGCCGGCAAATAGAAATAAAACAGACAGGTGGAGAGAGATAAATGAAAGTATCAAAGACCTGTCATTCAGACAGTTTTCTCAACAATTCGTAAACCCACAAACATATTACCTTACCAGTAAGCTTAAAAAAGAATATCCTTCACAATCTGGCATAGTGAACGCGCCTCTTCAGCCAAACTTAAATGATGCTAAACGATTGTTGGATCTGTGCAACTACGTCGGAATAGTAGAACAAAATGGCATTCAAAATCTAGCTAAATTATTAAATAAAACGCCCCCACCACCCCTGAACAAAACACGAGATAGGCGGCACGAACTACAGCCAGGTGATGAAGAGTGGATACTTGAACATAATGAACTGGATCTCAAACTCTATAATTATGCCCTCGTCATTAAAGGGGAAAACCGTGAACTTGACTAAATAAACTATGAAAACGTGGAAAGAATGGTTGCTAACGATGGGGATGTAAATGAAATTCAAAATGTGGTTAGAAAATGAATCAATATCTAAATTAGGGATAATTTCTGATGTCCATGAAGACATTGAACATCTTAGAGAAGCGTTCATGCTATTGAACAAATGTGACAGCATTGGGTGTCTCGGAGACTTTACTGGTTATAGTGTTGAACAATCCTGCTTCTTATCATCCAGAGACGCTCATGCGGTCGTTAGAATGCTCAAAGACAAATGTGAGTTTTGTGTAGTTGGCAACCATGATTTATATTCAATAAGTAAATTGCCTAAGATCAAGACTAAAGGCAAAATAAAACAGTTTTATGACGATTTATCTTCGTCACTCACAAAGAAAGACGAAAAGTTTATTCGGCAGTGTCCAGAATTCATGGTAAAAAAGTATGACAATTTGAAAATCCTTTTCTCACATTATGCTTTCCCCAACTTATCTGGGAGAACCGAATCTAATACAATGACATCAAAAGATGCGAAACAGCATTTTGCATTTATACAGCAGCGTGGCTGTACATTGGGCATTTCTGGTCACGATCACTTTGAGGGAATAAAGGTTTTTACTGAAAATAAAGTACGTGAAATTACCTTCAATACAATCTTAAAACTGACGAGTGATTTGACTTGGCTTCACGGGCCTAGTGTTGGTAGAAAGAACGAGACTCCTGATACCACAAATGGTGTTCTAATCTTAGACATTGATAAAATGGAAATCAAAGCAATACCTCTTAAAAGTACCTGTGTAGATTGATCCTTTTTTTTTGAACCCCGTTGAGAATTCGGTGTCTTTAAGGTAGAATAGATTTGCCCTTTCTTCAACAAGTAGGAGAAATTCAAATGTTCGGATTTTCTAGTAAAGGTTTTCGTTTTGTGGAGAAGCTGTATATGCGGCATAATCATTATCACGTTCGACGATTTAATCTTGAACAGTGGTGCCCAATTGTTGAGAAGTGGCACAGGATGCTTTTGCCTGGTAACTGGAATCAAATCTTTAAAAGCGATAATAAGACGCCTGTACCTAATGAAAAATGTATTATAGCTCCAAGATTATTAAGGGCAATTGAAAATCCACCGAAAGCAATCATAGTTGTTCGTGAGAAGCACGGCATAAATTATTATGATGCAAACAGCACCGAGGGGATTGGTCGCGCTTCGTTGCAAATTTTAGGGGAGCGAGAAAATCAAGGGTATTATTCGGCGATAGGCGAATTGCCAGAGCCGCCAAAACATAAGCCAGAGTATTTTGATGATCCGGCGATGGTGAATTTTTGTGAGAAGCAATGGACAGAATACGCACGGAAACAGTCTTATTATTCAGAGAGCAATAATTTTTGGACGAAAGTAAAACGTGCATTGAAGGAAGATCATTATGTTCTGGCAACTCTCTTACTTGAAGATCGCAATATGCACGAGTATGAAGGATTTGAAATAGAAGTGTTGATAGGGTTAAGGAAATGAAAATAATAAACAAAACAGATTTTCCCGACTGGATGTTACGCCGGATGATTTCCTGGTGTGCCAAGGAATTAGATTTCCCGGTACGTCAGTTGGCCCTGGCTGAATTCAAGAACACAAGACGACGATCAGGAGATAGCCTGTATGTCGCCTGGGGTGGCTTTGCTAGATGGCGTGATGCTAGGGCGAATTACAAGCGCAGCATCAATGTGCGAATTGCCCCTAACAACGATCCATTCCCCCGTTTGACCATCAAACATCATGGTGGCTTGCAAGAGAGTATTGCGGATCGAGTGGAAGCATTGGTCAAGGTGACAGCGCATGAGATCGCTCATCACGAACAACACCGGCGAAAAACGAATACTCGTCGCTACAATCGTCGTGGTGGTTCTGAGCGGAGCACGAACCAACTTGCTTTTCGTTGCCTACGGCTGTTTCGTGAGCAACGAGACAAACTACTCATGGAGTGGTTTGAAAGCAAATCGAACCCTGTTGAGAATTCGGTGTCTATCGGGTAGAAAGGAAGGTGCCAAATGCAAGTTGATATCAAAGTGCCGCAAGGCATTTGCCTCTCCCTGCTGAAATTAAGCGCATGGCTAAACTTGTGCATTAGGGAGGGGAGGGTGATATGGGCTGGTCCTACAAAGGCTACAAGCATAGCATGAAGAAGAAATGCAAATTGCCGTGGAATTGGAAGTCCCGGTTGGTTCTCGAATCAGAAGTCACAGATTATACTATCGAATATACCCTTGCTTTTCGTAAGGGCACGACACCGAAAGGTTTTTCTCGACACATTGGTACTTTCATGTATGAAGATCAAAGGATTCATTCAGATGTAGACGAGTATTTCCAGAATCGAGGATTGGGGATGTTATGTTACCGAACGATATTGCATGAGCACGGCGAATTAGTAACGTGCTATCACGCCGCCTCTTCACAAGCAAAAGCTATTTGGAACAAATTGGTTAAATTGTATCCCTACGAGACAGAATTCTGGACTTCATTCTTGAAAATCACGTCGAAGGGACAGTTTGTAGGACTGCCTGTCATCCTCCAGGGGGGATAAATAATGCAAGCTCGCCCATGGGAAGTTGCCGTTGATGCACTGATTAAGTAAAAAACAGGAGAAAGCTTGAGATGGCTCATAAAGTTAGTGACATGGAAAAAGGGATGCTCTTTCTGCACGAAGATAAATTATTTGTGCTGTGTGTAGAGGAAACACCGGGGTACGGAAACAGAGTTTTTAGCAGTTTCATAGAGGGCCGTCGTCTATGTGCTCAGGTGGGCGAAGTTGAAGAAGGCCGGATTGTGGTGTTCCACCTCGCTGCTAACATAACGCACCTAAAACTTGACTTGGAAATTCAACCCCAGCTAGTGGTTCCTTTGTAAAAGAGTGGTTCCTTTGTAAAAGGGCTAATCAGGCCCGACAAAAAATAAGGAGAGAGCAAAATGGCTGCTTACCGACAACATACGCATCGCCATGCGTTTTTTTGGGGTTCTGGTCTTTCCGACGAGATGAAGGATCAGTTGATTGCATGGGTGAAGGGTCTCGCTGAAGAGGATGCTGAGATGCTTAACCTCCTATTGGAAGACGTCAGAGAGGCGGAACAAGATGATGCCGATGAACAAGCTGCTTTTTAGGATGAAGGCTTCACACGGGTCGAGGGCTTTAATCTTTCCAACCAAATTGAGATTGGCCATATTTCCACACCTTATCGGCCAACTCGTTCATAAGACCATGGTAAGCACTGCTTGACGCTCTGAATTCCTGTTCTTTTCGTTCTTTCTGTTTATCCCTTAACACATTGCCGATGGTTGTGCCAACAGCGGCAGCAAATCCTGTACCGGACGGAGTATTGCCAAATGCTATGTCTTCCTGGGATGGCCGAGCCAACTCTAGCTCGTCAGCAATCTCTTGGAGGCCAACATTACGCACATAACGAACAAGAGTGTCGTGCCATTTTTGGCCATTTGTTGCGTGGAACGGACCCACTGAGAATTGTGTTAAGATATGTTGCCACAACCTGTGCCACTCAACTTCGTTGGATGATTCGAGCCACTGTTTGAAATACATGAAGTATTTAGCATCTTAAATATAAAAAAACGCCCCGGCCTAGTGGTCGAGGGCGTTTTTTATTTAACCATTCTCAGATTATAATAAAAGTCGTTCTATGCCCAAAAATTGATAATATTTTTAATAATTAACACTCCATTTAGGTCATGTTCTTTGACCAATTCCCAGAAGTATATGACTCTGAAGTGTCAGCAGCCCCGGCCAGGCTGGAATATCGGTACAATCTACTAATTAAAAATCACGAAGAATATATCAGAGGCAAGCATTTCATAGACCTTGGTGCGCATGACGGTAGATTTTCCCTAGCGGCACTAGAAACAGGCGCTACCGGCGTTACAGCCGTTGAGGGAAGAATGGAATCATGCAAAAAGATCGTCAAGCTGTTAAATAAATACCACCCGTCTAAATTTCAAATCATTAACCACGATTTAAGGGGTGGTTTTATTACCATAAAACAGCCAGATGTAGTCTTGTGCGCAGGACTCCTTTACCATGTGTTTGATCCATATCATATTTTGAAGTGTATAGATCAAATGAACCCCAAAATCATCATTGTGGACAGCACCGTAGTATCTGGCCAGACGCTAGTCCCGCTGCTCCAATTGTGCAAAGAAAATGAGAAGCACGTTGGCAATACGCTCACAAAGGATCTAGTCGTTTGGCCAAATCAGCCGGCACTTGAGATGATGTTTGACTTTTTCAACTGGGATTACAAATTCATCCATCCAGATTCGGCACCTGGCGCAGTTAGTCAATATAAAACTAAAAATCGTGTTGCATATCTGTGCAAAAAAAGGTATATTAAGAATGGCAAAAATTAAAAGAATAATAGTTAGGTACATTATTGGCATTCCAGTGTCTTTTGTCCTTGCATTGTTTATTATATATTGTAGTCTCGTTCTCTTATACATTGTTGTTATGGCCATTGGCAACGCACTGGCAACAAGTTGGTAGAACTTTAAAACAGAGAAGTTGAACATGATAGCTGCATCGGCTTAAAAATGAAAAATCACTGGCTAAAATACACAAAATTCTACGTCACTATTGTAAGCGAAAATGGTGCAGAATCTTTGCATAAGAGAATCGTTCGATGTCCGCCTATTACGTTCGGCTATACAGTGGCTAATGATACGATCATAATGTGGGAGCTTGAAGACCGCAGTGATTATCCCTACAGCGAAATTATCACCTTTGGATCGAAAGGAAATGGCTATGCCATTTTAATATCTAACGCAGAGATAATTAAAAAACGCCCCAAATACCTCCGAGTTTACAATGGACATAGGACGATTGTTCATAATAATGAATTATTCCCTACAGACAAAGAAACGGCATTCAGATTAAAACACCCTGTCCCTGCTGAATTTAGTCAAGATTATGAGACTGCATGTCTATGGCACGGTTTCTGAACGATGGCCTAATAAGGAACCCAGTATTAAATGACACTTCCTGAAATTGAATTAAATATTACCACGGAATACATTACAGCTAAACCACCAAGAAAGCTCAAGGCTGTTTGGACTTGTGAAACAAATGATTTAAGATCATGGTGCCCGTTAATCCCATTGTGCCCCGCGCCAGTATCAAATTATGACGACCAAATGCCAAATCTAATTAAATCATGGAGAGTATATGAAGAATCACTGGCTTAAATATGGACAGTTTTGGGCTACTGTTGAGCATGAAGATGGAATGCAGACTCGCTGTAGGCGAATTATCCGACGGTGTAAAGAAAGACAGTTTTCTGAAATTACTTGGGATGTTAGTGATAGGTTGCCGAGTATGGGTGCCTCAGCCCTAGACCCGCGCTACAGTTGGTATTGGCAGCTTGAACATATTTCACCCGTAAGAAAACCCAAGTGCCTAAAAGTTTTCAACGGACATACCAAGCTGGTTTATACCCTCAATGATTTAAGTACAATTGCAGACTGGAGTAGAATAAAGTATATGAAATTTATTCTCCCCTACACCTTTGGAACAATATAAAGAGAATTGCTTCCCTTTACTCTGTGAGAAAAACATGAACCTAAAAGCCTTAGCTGACCACTTGAAAAACGCAGAACTAGGACCATTTACGCCTAAACTTCACTATAGTCATGTGGGCGACAGGGTGGTACAGCTTCCTATCCACTCTCAAAACGGACCTAATCCACCCATTTGCGTAACGTATTATTTTCGTGACGTTAGCTCATATAGTGTGCGTATAGATGAATCTCTAACAGTATTTCGGGCATCTGAGGATGACTCGTTGGTTGGAATTGAATTAAAGTTAGACGTAAATGCCATTGATACAATTATTAGCAACGAATTTTGAACCCTTTTAATATTTCGGTGTCTATTAGATATAACGCTAGAGCCAGGATGGCTTGGTTGGGCCGTTGCTGCTCAAACTAACTCATACAAGAGACGAGGCAGATGAATGTCGGTAACTCTACTTTTGTTCTTAGTATTTCTTTGCCTATTGCTTGTGGGATTCTGTCTTTATTTTACAGCCCCAATAATGACCGCCGATGTTAGTGTATCTGAAATCAGAATAGCAACCCACTTTAGCATAATTTTAATATACGCATCGTATGGCGTTTTTGCCTATCTTATTATAAGGGCTTGTATCTAAAATGTTTCCTGTATCATCTGCGATTTTTCTCTTGGTAGTAGGAGAGGCTCTTTATTTTTTAGGTGCATTAGGCAGATACTATGACCTAGATGGTAATCGTTGGATTACAACCTACTCTGCTATTTATATTGGAAGAACAATGCTCTATCTAGGAGCGACAATAATACATGGAGCGTTTTTTTACATCCTCTATAATGTCGTGCAAGCGGTGTGTGCTGGTTGACAAACCGCAAAACTCAAAGTAGAATGAATTTGCCTGACTTTCGCTGGTTGTTGCTCGCAGGAACCTCTTGTAAAGACGGAACTTAGAGCGAATGTCGTTTTTTCGCCGTTCCATCATGTCTTTCGTGAAATAAGCTTGGAGCAATTTCGAGCCTATTTTTGAACCCATATAATCATTCGGTGTCTATTGGTCAGCAAACCGTGAATACGGATGGAAATGATGGAAATTTTGAACCCTCTTGAAATAATGGTGTCATAAATGATAGAAACCATTTTCTTGTGGCTCGTTGTCGCTGTCATGGTAAAGGGGCTTGTATGAAAAAGAACCGACAACGAATGTGGGACAATTTAGCCCGAACCAGATTGACGCAACGAGATTGTGCGAGCTTTAGCTGGTTGCAGGTTTATCGCCTCTCATGGGCAATTGCCAAAGTGTGCCTTGAAAAAGGTCGTTCACAAAGTGTCGCAACAACAAGAATTTGCAGACTTGGATTGAGCGGCAGTGATGCTGGTGCCATGTACGCAATTTTTGAGGGCCGACGAATGGCGCTGGGGTATCGTTACCGAATACCCATCAGTACGTGTCGAGTGGAAAAAAGTTTGCGACGTATATGGAAGCTTGATTTGCCCTCTGTTTTTAATGATCCTGACAATTAACACGGTTGAGCGAAGATGCCAAAACAACGCTTATCTGTTAAACGACTTCGTGCCCATCGTATTCGTGTCATCACTAAAACAACAGTGATTGTGGGTCACCGATGGCCCTGTGATGCCGGTAGTCTCGGCTGCACAGAAACGCAAATCCCGACAGGCACGCAAGTCAAAAACTGTTTGAACCGCAACGGGAGAAGAACAGACCATTGGAGAGTAGATGAAGACGTACAAGGATGGAAAATCACTGGACATTACGAACGCTTAGCAAACCTCAAGGGTTTTTTGTTTTCGTCAACAACTTTTGCAGAAACACACAAATAGGAAAATTATGGCCGACAAAGACCGTACACGACAGACAGCGACGGAAATGAACTTTAATGATTTTCATGCTTGGGCAACAGGCTATGTATTGTTGCAACTTGGCGAAGGAATTTCACTTCGACGATCATTGCATGTAGTGATCGATCAGGCCGCAAAAAACACGGTGTTTGGCGGTGTCAAAACACGCGATGCGGAGAATGACGAATGACACGCAGAATCATAATTGTTGAAGAAGGCGAAAAGGTTGTTCTGTTTGTTCGCACGACTGGCAGATGGGATCTCTTTTGTTCGGGATGTGGAGAAAAAATACCCGCTGGTTCACTTGTGCTGCATGAAAGAGATAGATTTAGTGGAGTGAAACCCTATTTTTGTTCCGAACAATGTATGCGCGGCGATTGGACTGAAATAGAGGCAGCGATACAGGAAGGCCGAATTTGCGGAGATGGCCAAGTTATTGAGCGCAACGAATATAAACGTCGCCAAGAGTACGCTGCCAAAATTTGTAGCCAGAATCAAACAACTACTTGAAGGTTTATGATGTGCATGTAACCAATCTTGGTCACGTTATCATCAATCACATACACGTTATTGCTGCCAAAAGTGGAGAATAAATTTGAACCCTCTCCATAATTAGGTGTCTATTAGGTTAGTAAAAAACCACCCCGTCAGTGTTCATCGGCTAATGTGTGAGAATAATGACAAAAATCCTAAAATTCACAGGCAAATTTCGTGACCTAAAGCCACGCGGCTACCGTCATACCTATATGTACGCCCGTAGATACCGCTGCTGGACAAAATGGGGCGCAGAAATGGATCAACGTACAGCGGACGTGTGGATTTGGATGAAAGAACGGCGAGTTGAGATACAAGATTTGTATGGACGTTCTTATCTCATTGCCGAGTGGTTTAGAGGCGATTTGTGCAACCCTGATTGCGGATTTACATTAAACGGTCATTATCTGCGCCCTTGGACTCGTCAAGATAGCATTGAACGACAACAAACATTCCGTTCGGCACAGAAGGTATTCAAAGGGGATGGATCACGCCACATTTATGTTATGCAAGATACAATAGACGAAATTAAACGTCTATGGGCCGATGGCCTGATTGAAACCATTAACACGGGGGTTGCAGTGTGACTATTGACAATCGAAGAACCGTTGTATCGTGGTGGATTTTCCATCGCCAAGATACTTTCTCTGGCACTCCTGAACCAAGTGACATTCGTAGGTTTATTGATGAAGCCGAGGGTGATTTGCCAGGGGCCGATTCGATATTGGCCGAGCAGTACGAAGAATACACCCCACAATTTTGCGGTTAATTTTTGAACCCGTTTAATATGTCGGTGTCTATTGGTTATAGATCAAGACCACTAACCTTGGAGTAAGCTAACAATGATAACAATGATGCGACGTCGATTAAAAAACGCATTTCATAATTGCGTTCTTCACCCCATTGCGGGCGTTCTGTGGCTATTGGGTTTTGAGCGCTGGGGTGACGCCGTTCACAACTTTCGGGACAACCCACCGTTGAAGTAAAAATTTTGAACCCAATTAACAATTCGGTGTCTAAAAGGTAGAATAAAAACGTCCCAAGCATAAGGAAATTAAAATGGAAGATGACGGAAGAGGATGGGTTTTTGTCAGCGAAGAAACCGAAGATGAAATTGGATTTGCTGAAGAACATGAGTGTGAAAATGCCGAAGAGGCAATGCACTGGTTTGGCCAAGAGGCTAGTGAAGACTTTTTAGTCTTTTTCCGTGACTCTCATGGGGTTGTAGAGCCGACAACGCCCGATTCAACCCCTGAAGATTTTGAGTAAACACGGGGCGTTTTTTTAACACCTTAACACCTAACCAGAGAAATCAATGGCCTGGACTGAACATAAAGACGAATTCAAAAACCCTTACTGGCAGTTGCCATCGGGAACGCGCCTTGGCCTAATGTTCCTGTTTGAACCAGACGGCAAAGGAACAGTCGTTTGGTCAAGCACAATCTTAGTGACGGAGCCTGGGCCGGTCAAGGCATGGAGTTATATTTTTCTGGCTGAAGCAAAGTGTGACGTAGCCGAAGCTGATGAAAATCTACGTGCCAATGTCAACATTGCCTTCGATGCCTTCAAGCAAGAAGACTCGCGTAAATTCTTTGTCGTCGAGTATGATAAGAAATACTTTGGTGGCGACTACTCTGACGTTGGGAATTTCGTCTATATCCCTCTCGCCGCTCTTGACTCTATATGTCTTGATGAGCAAGCAAAAGTAAATTGGGCATTTCGTGCGAAATTAAACCTAGATCCTCAACATATTATCCATTATAACCTGGACGAGCTTTACACTCGTACAGGTGACGATTCCTATGAATTGTTCGAGGAATGTTAAAAATCTCGCACGCCAACGGAAGATGAAAAGGTCAAGCGCCGATCACGAAATGGGTAGCCGCCGTCGTGGAGGCCGACTTTTTAAGGTCCGTTGGGGGCTAGTGCGAGGTTTGAAGGTGTTCCACCCGATACGGGACACGCAGAGGTCAGTCGGGTGGAACACCAATTTGTGTGGTGAATAGTGGTGGCCAAGGATGCCGTGGAACCGCTAAATCTTTGGACAAACATAAAGGAAGCCTTATGACTCCTGCTCACAAACTGTTTCGGGTTCGGCCAGAAAATATACTGGAACATCCGACCAGATTTCCGACCACTGATATCCCCCTTGGAGAAATAGAGGGGTGGCTTGCCTTTGCGCCGCAGAATAACGGCACCGTTATTAGTTTTGTGCCGCATGTTATCGCACCATACGAGGACAAGCAACGGTGTATCCAGACAGAAAAACGAAATTTTGGTGAGGGATATGAGTTTTGGTTTGGGGACCGTTTCGAGGGCAAGCAGGGAACTCCGTGTTGGTATCAATCTGGCGTGACACTCCGATTTGTTAAGATCAAAACCTAACAGAATTTACATTGAGGGAATAAAGGGCGTTTTTTTTGAACCCCAACAATAATCCGGTGTCTATTAGGCAACACCAACCGGAGAATAAAAATGACCAAACCTGAACTGTCCAAAGCAATGGAATTGGCCCAAAGCGATGAAGAAATTGGACTGCTGGACACTGACATTTTCCACGGCTTCGGTTTGCCAGACTTCAAGCAAGTCTTTTGCACCACGCTGCAATTGGCGCAACTGATTCGGTGGCAATGCTTTCAGATGAACGGTGGCATAGATTCTGAGGCGCTGCAAGAAATCGCAAATATGGGCCGAAAACGGTTCATGGTCGTGGGGAACTGAAAATGTGCAAAATCAAATGGGAAAGGGTATTCGACGGCTGTTGGCATTGCTATGATGCCTCTGATGCTGGCCGAAACCCCCTTATCATCCTTGATCAAAACGATTTTGGCCGACGCCTTTGGACAGTGGAATTGGTCGGTTATGGCAAGCAAACAGACGGTAGTTTTGATTGTTTCCATTTCAAACTCGCCAAGCGGCTAGGCTTACAACGATGGGGCGAAAAGGCATGACATTATTTGAATGCAAAGCTGACGTAAGATACCGCGTAGTGGCAGAGCGAGGGTCCGAAGCACTCACGATAGTAAGTGAAGAAGAAGTGGATCAAAAATGCTTTGGTTCGATTCCAACCCAGATGATAAAGCATAGCCGAATTCAACGTGGCATTGCGAAGGGCGCATACGTGCTGTTAGTGGGCTTTACGCTGAAGATTCAAGGTTCCGATGGCAGTCTTTACTTAATTCAACCAGAGAAGGCGAGGCAAGTAGGATGAAACTAATGTTCCGAATTGTCCAAACGGTTTTTTCGATAGCATATACGCGCTATATGCGGATCATGCCCGCCCTTGAAAAACAGTTAAGGATTGAGGCATGGGAACGTGCCATAATGGAGAGAGTCCGAGTAAGATCGGCGTTCTCTAAGATTGGCAGAAGAATGTAAATTGAACGCGCATGACATCCGGTACGTTCTCGTTTGGAATGTCGAGATTACCGAAGAAATGCGACGAACTTGTGAGACGGTTTACCAACCACGGCGGTACAACCTGAAAGATTTTATTAACCTGAACCCAATACGAATTGATATCGGCAAATCACCCAAATGACTAAAATCCTTTTACTTCTGCTGCCCAACCCGATTATGGCAGCTACCGTAGCCAGAGCGCCGAGACTGCTGCTAGACAGCAATCACAGCATCCAAGCGATGTTGTGGCCCCTTGTATTCCTTTAGTGCCAAGGGGCTATCGGGTTGCCCCTCGAATTTTGAACCCATTTAACAATCCGGTATCTATATGGAACAGAACAACTAACTTGTGTGCGGAGCAAGGAACATGAATCGCTTATATTTGATCGGTACAAAATTTTCCTCGCTGGCATTTCCGCAAGAAAATTCAACTTTCGGATTTAGATTGTATGACAGCCATGTTTGTCGGTATGATAACGGACTACAACATGGAATTGCCGACGATCTAAAGTTGTACGAGTACGCACATAGAACGTCAGATCACACCAATGCAACCGAAATGATTGGCCTTGCTCTTGAAAATGACGGTGGGTTGTATATCAATGCCAAATGGTACAATCATTCTGATTTGCCAAGAATTACAGGGATAGAGACTGGCCGATCCGTCGTGATGAAGCCCCCGCCCCGCGTACCCCCTCCACTCGTTAAGGATATAACAGGGCGTCGAAGGACGAAGCGGAGTTTTTTACCGCCCCCTGGTAACCATGATTGTGACGCCAGCTAGAAGGCTAGAGGCTAGAGACATGAGTTTTGCCTGGCTGGATAGAAATCTAAGTATTAAAAATGGCAACGATCCTAGATTTAAGCTAGTCCTAGAACTAATTAGTGACTTGAAAAGATGTAAAATTAAATTAACGGAGCAAAACAATGGCAGCTAGACAGATTGTCAACGAAAAAGTAGCCACGGCTCTTTTTGGCACCAAAGAAGACGATAAAATTCTCTTACTGTTTATGGAGAAGCTTAAAAACTATGTGCTGTTTGAAGTTGCATTGCGAGAACCCACCGCTGAAGAGTGTGTAAAGTTTGGCACGAATAATGGCAAGAAGGTTGACGCCATAATTGTGTACGAAGCGCCGCAAGGTCCATTAGCGGGGCCAACGGTTAGTCGTGATAGACATGAACAAGTCCAAGCCGCATGGGATTTTTATATGGAAGGTGTCAATAATGGCCTAGACCTCTATGGTCCAGATCGCGTTGTACCCGGTCATTATTTTTGTAGTTTTACATAAGCTTTCTTGAACCCCATTACAAATTCGGTGTCTATGAGAGGTAACATCACCCGGAGAGAAAAATGAGCAAATCAGCGTTCGGCTAAGTATAGACATGGAGGATAGAGCTTAACAAAACCGGAGAGAAAAAATGTCGATGTCAAAAGATGGACTCAGAGGAATGGCTACTTTGATGGCCAAAATTCAGAGCAAAGACCTTGTTCTTGCGTCAAAAATTATCGTACAAGCGTATTTTATTCAGGCTGAAGACATAGACGGGCTTGTGAAAGTAGACCGTTATATGAGTGTAATTGTTCGCTGTGCAGCCTGTAAAATGACTTGCAGCATTTATGAGTTGCCGACCTGGATTGAAATCATTGCTAACGCAGAGTGCTTGAGTCGTAATGGCAACCATATCCGCGATATGTCCCTTAATCCTAAGCCTTTGAAGGACTAGCTAGCGTTCGGTCTGCCCAGAAAGCGCGCTGGGGGACTTGAGCGAGTAATGCCCCGGCCCCGCATTCGGGCGCGTTTATCGTGCTTGCGGGGCCGGGCTTCTTAAACCAAAGAGGGCAAATAAAGTGCCACAATTCACCATAGACGATGATCTAAAACAAAGGAAAACAATGAAATTTCGCATTGCCGCAGGAACAATTGTCCTGAACCAATCCAACACTAATCCGATGAGCGGAGAGGTAACAGGTTGGACTGACCAAGATATGTTGCTCGTCCAATGGTGCAATGGTCTGAAGAGCGAAGAATCGCCAACAGATGTTACCTTGACCGGCAATCTTGTGCTAAGAGAGATTGTAGAAAACAACGACGGTTGGTTTTTCAAAACTTAAAAAACGCCCCACCTCGGAGATTGAAAATGAGTAAAACCACCCGTCAAGGCGTTGCCGTAACTGTATTGTATTCTTTGAGAAACGGTTATAGCGATGACTCTTATCACGATAATTCTGATTGGATTGATCGCTTGTTTACTTTGGGGACGTTTCTCTGTGATAAGTTGAAACCTTTGCCGGCGAAACGTCATGTTACAATCCATGCCTACGAAGATAAAACCATCGGTGGATTGCGTCTTTCTAAAGTAGATATTGGGGATTATTCATACGTGCGATACGATGACGATGATCGCGCCTTTCTCTTCAATTGTGAGGATTTTATTGCAAATACTGAAGACAAAGAAATTCATACCGCCGTTTGGCTAAGCATAGATAAGGATGATAGACGCATGGACGCAATGTAAACATTGGAACGGTAAATTTTTGAACCTTGACCTAAATCCGGTGTCTATGTGAGGCAGTAATAAAAAACGCCCAATTCGGAGCAACAAATGGCGATGACACAAGCAGACGCGAAAGAACGCCAAATTGCCTATTTGAAGGTGGCGAACGATGAACTCTATCCCGGCATTATCGAAATGGCGTGGGTAGGTGGGCGACAATATACCTACTCGATTGCTGCCGAGTTACTAGGGAAGTGTGCAACTCGGCGAGAAACCCTTCCTGATCCCGATGACGCGGAACATGACGCGGAACAGTACACTGACGCATTGTGGGCCATCGGTAACGAAATCATCCGCTTAGGCAATCCCGAATCGTTGGATTTACCGATCAGGTTTTGTATCCGTTTCCATTGCCGCGCGTTATCACAGCACAGCGTCCGCAATTACTGGGAAGTGCGACAAGTGCTGGCGGCAAATCGCAAAACTCACTCTACGTGTACTGTTGATGACTTGAGCGATCTCAGTCAAGTCCGCTTAGCCGATATCAATGAGGGAAAAACAAATGAATAAAAAACATACCTACGGCACAATACTCGCAGAGCACGATGCACTCCAACAATTAGAAGGCACCGTAGACAAACCACTAGCCGATAACTACTATACAGTCCGCGAAACCTTCAAGAATACCCTCAAAGAAGTTCTCAACGAGGAATTCTTGAAAACCCTTAACCTCAACCAACTCATCAAATTCATCTCTTGGTGCAGCACATACCGCCCAGCCGCACCGCATATCATACTCTTAATCCTCTCGAAATTAGACAAATGA